>ENA-OSEO01003485-OSEO01003485.1-sediment-metagenome-genome-assembly--contig:-NODE-3485-length-18527-cov-3.912033_pt1 | contig 18527 bp, 19 predicted proteins | sample MGYA00237883_ERZ534232 | MGnify/ENA metagenome assembly ERZ534232
AACGCTGTGGAAACAGCCAGCGGAACTCTTCACGATCTGCGGATCGGGGAGATCCTGAAACTGGACATGACCATCGAGGGCGGAAAAGTAAAAAGCTACCGGGCGCGGGTGAACGTGTCGTTCCGACTTGACGCGTAGCACTGAATCACCCGTATCAGCGAACATCGCATATTCCATATTTCGCCGCGTGTATGACTCACGCAGCGGGCATGTTTGAGGGGTGTTGTCCTTCAGTCTGGGAGGACGATATCAGTGCGGATGTGTGCCATACAATCAAAGCAACATGACTGCCATTGAAAACAGAGGAGGTGGCCATGTACCGGTTCAGAAATATCAAAGTGGGGCTTGCTCTGGAGGAAGAGGACAAGACCAAGATTCGCTACGCGGGCCTCGTCAGCTGGTTGAATTTATCGGAAAAGATCATCTTTTCTCATATTATCAGTCGTGAACAAGCGCCGACGCTCCTCGACGCGAGCGCCCTTTCGTTGATTGAAGAAAGAACGAAAGGGCGGATGAAAGAGCTGATCGAAAAGTACTATGACGGTCCTTCGAAGACGCGGATCGAGTATCAAGTCAGCATTGAATCGCCGCTGGTGGTCATAGACGTTCTCCGGAGACTGCAGGAGGATGATGTCGATTTATTGGTTCTCGGCAGAATCAGCAGTGAATTAAGTGAAGAGGGCACTATCCCTGTCAGGATCGCCCGGAAGGCCGGCTGCTCGATCCTCTACGTTCCCCGCGAAGCCCAGCCCCGGACAAATCACCCCCAAGAAATAAAAATCCTTGTCCCCGTTGATTTCTCAGAGAACGCGGCAGAGGCCATGAGGCTGGCCGTCGATTTCGCCGTTGCCCATGAGATACCGAGCATTTACTGTGTGCATGTCTACGATGTTCCTCTGGGTTATTACAAGCGGGGCAAAAGCTACGACGAGTTTGCCGAAACCATGCAGAAGAACGCGGAGGAAAAATGCAAGGAATTTAGAGGAACAATCGATTTCAAGGGGATCTATCTGAATCCGCTTATAGTAAAAATGGACAGGAAACCATACAAAACGATCGCGGAAACAGTGGATGAGCACGGGATTGACTTCGTTGTTATCGGATCGAGAAGCAAGAAGGCGACTGCCCGATTTCTGCTGGATAGCGTCAGTGAGCAGCTTATCAGGACAACGAAGGTGCCGCTCCTCTCTTTCAAGAAGAAGGATAAAAAGGATATGGGGCTTTTTGAAGCCCTCATGCGGTTGTAAGGGAAACCGGACGCCGTCGATTCAATGCCTTGCAGTAAAAAGGGGAGTTGATTAACGAGGGGAGGCCCGCATGGAAGAAGTTATCAGCCGCATCATGGAGCTCGAGAAGCAGTGCGCCGATGAAGTCGAAGAGGCCGAGCAGGCGTCCCGCCGGAACATAGAAGCGCGCCGGAAAACCATCGAAGAGAAGAAGTCCGGGGAATACGCCCGGATACTGCATGAGAACAACGAACTGCTGGCTCAGGCGACAGAAGAGGCGAAACGGGAGATAGAGGCCAAATTCCAGGCAGCCGAGGAAGAGATGGAGAGACTGCGTCAAGACCGGTCACTGGCTGGGGAGATACGGGAGAAAATCCTTGCCATACTCTTGAAAGGCTGAGCACCCATGAAATATTACGCGGATACGGCCAATCTCCATGCCAGGATCCATGCGATGAGAAGTCGTCTCATCCCGCCGAATGAGTATGCCGCGGTGATAAGCCATCACGAATCCTCGTATGATACAGCTTCCGGTCCTCTCGGCATGATCAAGGCGAAAGAGGCGATTTTCAATGAACAGATCGCGGCCGTTATTAACCTTGCCGAGGCGATACAGCGGTACGCCCCCCTTTTTATCGCCTTCCTCCGCCTGTACGAGGCGGAAAACGTGAAGAGTATCCTGTCGAAGGTCTTCGGGGCGCGGAGTTTCGAACTCTGGTACGATATCGGTCCCTTTGCCGCCATCGATAAGGATTTCCTCAATCGTGACGTGTCACTGAATGATGTACGAGCGGAACTGTCAGGCACGTATCTGGAGGAGGTCTTCGAGGGTGAAGAGATTTACGAATCCCTTGAAACCCGCCTGGATGCCTGCGCTCTCAGGAATCTCTATGCCTCTTCGGCATCCCTTCTTCCCGAGGACGGAAAGATATTGCAGGACTTTGTGCTCCGGCGGGTCGCCGTTCTCACCGTGGTTCGGCAGTGGCGGCTCAGGGTGAGCTACGGCTGGAGTTATGAGAGGACGGAAGTCTACCGGGATGAAATAAGCGCCCTCTTCGGGGGAATCGCATGGCCGCAGCTCAAGACAGTGGAAGAGCTTCTCAGCAGGCGTCTTGAAGAGTGGGGGAAAGGGGGTGAGTCGACCCCCGATCCCGCGGACGTGGAGTCCTATCTCGACGATTACTATTACCGATGGACCTCTTCCATGTTTCACCGGGATTTTCACTCCATATATTGCGTGGTGGCCTACCTGTGGCTCCTGGCCTGTCAGATACGGAACCTGTTTCGCGTCGTGGAGGGGGTCAGATTCGGTCTGCCCCACGATGAGATACTCCGGAAGATAATCAGCTATGCGTGAGAATGCCTATGTTCATGAAGTCTGATATCCGAAGGGTCTCCATAGCCGTCGAGAAAAGGTTCTATCACACGGTCTACTCGGCGCTCGGCCGGGCGGGAATCATCCATCTTTCACCGCCCCAGGGCGGAGAGACCGTGATGCCCGGGGAAGTGCGTGAGGAAGAGGCGCGGATACGGGAGATTTTTCTGGGGATCGATTCCGCCCTTCGCGCCCTCCATGTTGAACCCGGAGAGTCGAGCGGCAGACGGGTTGACATCGCAGCGGATTGGTCCTTCGTCTCTCAGACACGGGACGCCATAGACCGCGTGGAGCGACTCCGCTCACGCATCTCTGAGGCCCGGGAGAGAGCGACCCGGAGTATCGCGTACCGTGAGGTGCTGGACCGGATGGGGATCGATTCCGCGGTCTTTCAACGGGCGCGGCTGGTGCGGATAGTCTTCGGGACCGTCGAGGACACCGAATGGGATCTGCCGGATCGAAAGAGATTCGAGATATCCAGCGCCGGAAATTATGTCTGCGGCGTCGCTCTTCCGCCGGACCTGACCGATCTGCTTGCATTTCTGAAGAAATACGGATTCACGGACCACTCCGGCGAGATTGTAGACGCCTCTTCCGATGTCTTGAAGCGCCGCGTGGATACCCTCACAACCCGGCTTGCGACCCTCGATCGGTATATGGACACCGTGCGCGACAGGGCGGGGGAAGCCCTGGCGGAAATGTACGGCGCCTACCGAGAATACGGCGACATCTTCGCGGCCATGAAGATGTCATTCTTTTCCTCGAAAGTCCTTTTCATTACGGGGTGGATGGACGAGAAGGATCGGGAGCAGCTCTTCGGTATCCTCCGGCGAATATGCAACGACCGGTTCATCGCCGTCCTGTCCGACCGGAGGGACCCCGGGGCTCCTGTCAGGCTGACGAACAGCAGGCTCCTGAAGCCCTTCGAGCTTCTCGTGAAGACGATGGGCGTTCCGGGAAACAAAGAGATAGATCCCACGCCGCTCACGGCCGTCACGTTTGTCATCATGTTCGGTCTCATGTTTGGTGATCTCGGCCAGGGTCTCGTGATTGCCATGGGAGGGCTGATCATGAGGAGAATCGAGAAGAAGAGGGGCGACCTCGAATCAAGCCTGTATCAGGCCGGCGGGATTCTGTTCGCGTGCGGTCTCTCGGCCGCTTTCTGCGGGATACTCTATGGCAGTATCTTCTCGAATGAGCACCTCATCCCCGCGCTTCTCTTCCATCCCACCGAGAATATCATGGGCCTTTTTTCCATAACCATCCTTATGGGGGCCCTCTTTATCGGTATCGGCTTCCTTGTCAATGTCATCAACAACATTGCCGGCGGTGATTATGCCGAGGCATTTCTCGAAAAGCACGGACTTGCCATCCTTGTCCTCTACGCCGCCATCATTCTTCTTGCCGTGAGATACAGTGTTACAGGGAAAGGGGCCGCTCCGTGGATGGTTGGATTATTCATTATCCTGCCCCTGCTCATCTTCTCCCTCCGGGGCGTCCTCGGGCCCATCCTTTTTCAGAGTCCCCGGCCTCACAGTGTGGTTGAATACATCATCGAAACCTGTGTGGAGATCCTGGAAATCGGCCTGAGCATGCTGGCAAACACCATCTCTTTCATCAGGGTAGGGGCGTTCGCCCTGTCTCACGCGGGGCTCAGCATTGTGACCTATACCCTTGCCGGCATGGTCGATCCGGCCATCCGCTCGCCGGGCGCCATAGCCATCATCATCGCCGGGAACATCTTTATCACCGGTTTCGAGGGACTCATCTGCATAATCCAGTCGATGCGTCTCGAATATTATGAATTCTTCAGCAAGTTTTTCAGGGGGGACGGAGTGGGCTTTGCCCCCTTCACACTTAAGGAAAGAATTTCGGAGGTGTAGGATGATCAGAAACAAGAACGCTGTCGTTTCTCTGGTGGTAGGGTTCATCGCGGGCTTTCTCTTTCTTTTTCCCGATGCGGTATTCGCGGCCGCGTCGGAGGCGGCCGGGAGCGGGATGGAAGAAAAATGGATGGGGCTCGCATACATAGCCGCCTCGCTGGCCGTGGGGCTGGCATGCATCGGGAGCGGCTTCGCTGTTGCCCGGATCGGTTCGGCGGGGATCGGGGCCATGAGCGAGAAGGCGGAACTGACGGGGCGGGTCCTGATCTTTCTCGGTCTGGCCGAAGGGATCGCCATTTACGGCCTGATTATAGCGATCATGATCCTGAACAAGTTGTAACATGAAAGAGATATACGTCATAGGCGATATGGACACGGTGAGCGCCCTGCGCCTCTCAGGGGTGGGGGGCGTGATCGCCGACAGGGACAACGCCTCATCGCGCTTTGAAGAGGTCATTCAAAAGAAAGAGGCCGGGATCGTCATGATGACGAGCGACCTTACCGGGGATCTCCAGGAGCGGATAACCCAGGTGAACCTCGCCGTGGACGGCCCCGTGGTTATCGAGATACCCGGCATCGACGAGGCGGAGGGGTTCCGCAAGTCCGTCGTGGGATACATCGCCGAGGCCCTCGGCATCTCACTTGAATCGTAGGAAAGGATGTATCATGGAGCAGCCGCCATTGGAAGAATCCATCAGGAGGGAATCCGAGGAGGCAGTGCGCGCCATCCGGGAAAAAGAGGCTGCCGAGATCGGAGAGTTGGATGCGGCATGCGCCGCCGGGATCGAGGACTTCAGGAAAAAGACAGAGGCCGAAACCCGGGCGCGGATCGAGCATGAACGCTCCCGACTGGAGAGCAAAGGTCTACTCGAACGCCGGAAGCTCAAATTGCGCGGTCTTGAGGACTTCATCGGCCGCATGGTGGAGGAGGCGGTGGGGGTCATGAGAGATGATCCCCGGTATAAGACCTTTCTCCTGGATCGGGTGCGCGACGCCGCCGGCGAGATAGAGACCGGGATGGAGGTGCTGCTGGGGAAGGAGGACCTCGTTCTCGAACTGGAGATTGTCGCGGCCGCGAAAGAGTCGGGACGCCCGGATGCCATCGTGGGCGAAGACCCCGCGATCCGGTGGGGGGGATGTGTGATACGGGACGAGTCGGCGGGACGCATCTTGAACAGCGCCATAGAACGGATCCACTATCGGAGATCCGCGACAATCCGCCGGGAAGTCACGAAGATCCTGGGCGGAAAGGACTTTTCTTTCTAGACGGGGGCGGGAACGTGGATGACATGCTGACAGGAAGGGTGGTATCGATAAACGGGCCGATTGTCAAGGCGGCGGGCCTGAGGGGAATACGGATGTTCGACATCGCCGAGGTCGGGAGGGACCGGCTGATCGGCGAGGTGATCCGGCTGACGGGGGATATCACCGTCATACAGGTGTACGAGGACAACACGGGCCTCAAGCCCGGAGACGAAGTAACCTCTTCCTGCAGACCGCTCTCGGTCCTCTTGGGCCCCGGTCTCATCGCGAATATCTACGACGGCATCCAGCGCCCCCTCGTCGGCATCTCCGAGGCGTGCGGCCACTATATCAAAAAGGGGATCAAGCTCTCTCCTCTCGATACGGAGAAAAAATGGGAGTTCACCCCCTTGATCCAAGCCGGGGCCGAAGTGAATGAAGGAGACATCCTGGGAGAGATCCCGGAGAGCCCCCTCGTCATGCACAAGGTCCTCGTTCCTCCCGGCCTTTCCGGCAGATTGACCTCCATCGGCGCTGCCGGCCAGTATACGATCGAGGACGACCTGTACACCATCGAGAACGGCGCCGTCCCCTACCATGGGAAACTGGCCGCCTACTGGCCGGTGCGCAAGCCGAGGCCGAGCAGGCGCAAAAAAAAGCCCTTTATCCCCCTGATGACGGGGCAGCGGGTCATCGACACCTTTTTCCCCATTGCCCGGGGAGGGACGGCAACCATCCCCGGCGGGTTCGGGACGGGGAAGACCATGACCCAGCACGCCCTGGCGAAGTGGTGCAACGCCGACATCATCGTCTATATCGGCTGCGGGGAGCGGGGTAACGAGATGACCGACGTTCTGACGGAATTCCCGAAACTGATCGACGAGCGGAACGGCCGCCCCCTCATCGAGAGGACGGTCATGATCGCCAACACCTCGAATATGCCGGTTCCCGCCCGCGAGGTGAGCATCTACACCGGCGTGACCATTGCCGAATTCTACCGCGATATGGGGTACAGCGTGGCGGTGATGGCCGATTCCACCTCCCGGTGGGCGGAGGCCCTGCGGGAACTCGCCAGCAGGCTCGGAGATATGCCCGCCGAGGAAGGGTTCCCTCCCTATCTCGCGACCCGGCTCGCCGAATTCTACGAACGGGCGGGGCTGGTGGAAACCCTCTCCGGGGTTGACGGCGATATCAGCATTATCGGAGCCGTTTCGCCCCCCGGGGGCGACTTCTCCGAGCCCGTCACCCAGCACACCTCGCGCTTCGTGCGGTGCTTCTGGGCCCTGGACAAGGTCCTGGCCGACGCGCGCCACTATCCGTCCATCAGCTGGATCGACAGCTACACCGAATACCTGCATGACATCGAGGGGTGGTGGAAGGAACTGGACGCCGACTGGCTCACGATCAGGGCGCAGGTTATGGCGATCCTTCTCGAAGACAACCGCCTCCAGCAGGTGGTGAAGCTCGTCGGGAGCGACGCCATGCCCCCGGCCCAGCAGTTCACCCTCTTCGTGGCGGACATGATCAAGAACGCCTTCCTCCAGCAGAACTCCTTCGATCCGGTGGACAAGTACTGCCCCCCGGAGAAGCAGCTCAAGCTTCTCAAGGCCATCCTGGACCTGCACATAACGGGTGAAGACCTGGTGCGGTGCGGCGCGACCGTCAAGGAGATTTCCGCGCTGGAGGTGGTATCGGAGATGGTGCGGCTCAAGTCCGAGATTCCGAACAAGGAGCTCGAACGGATCGATGATTACCGGGAGCGGCTCGCCGCAGGGCTGGCTTCGCTGAAAGAAAAAAGACAAGAGGGGTAGCCTATGACCGCTGAAATCGAGTACACGACCCTGTCCGGTATCTCCGGTCCCCTGATCTTCGTCGAGGGGGTCAAGGGAGTCGGATACGGAGAGATCGTGGAGATTCGAGACGAATCGGCCGAGGTGCGGATCGGACAGACCCTCGAGGTGGACGAGGACCGCGCCATCGTCCAGGTCTTCGAGGGGACAAGCGGGCTCTCCGTCAAGGGGGCGCGGGTCACCTTTGTGGGAAGATCGCTCGAAATCCCCGTGCACCGCGACATGCTCGGCCGGGTTTTCGACGGACTGGGACGGCCCATCGACGGCGCCCCTCAGGTCATCACCGACAATCTGATGAACGTGAACGGCCTCCCGGTCAACCCCTGGAGCCGCGAATACCCGCGGGACTTCATCCAGACCGGGATCTCGGCCATCGACGGCATGAATACCCTGATCCGGGGGCAGAAGCTCCCCATCTTCTCCGGGAGCGGGATGCCCCATAATCTGATCGCCGCCCAGATCGCGCGGCAGGCGCGGATCCTGTCAGCCGAGGAAGAGTTCACCGTCATCTTCGCCGCCATGGGGGTGAAGTTCGACATGGCGCGCTTCTTCATCGACTCCCTCGAAGAATCGGGCGTTCTCACCCACTCCGCCATCTTTCTCTCCCTCGCCGACGCCCCCTCCATCGAGCGTCTCATCACCCCCCGCGTGGCCCTGACGCTGGCCGAGCACCTCGCCTTCGAGGAGGGGATGCACGTCCTTGTCATCATGACCGACATGACGAACTACTGCGAATCCCTCCGCGAGCTGTCCAGTTCGCGGGGCGAGATTCCTTCCCGCAAGGGTTACCCCGGGTACCTCTACAGCGACCTCGCGGCCATATACGAGCGCGCCGGGAGGCTCAAAGGAATCAATGGTTCCATTACCCAGGTTCCGATTCTCACCATGCCGAGCGACGATATCTCCCACCCCGTGCCCGACCTGACGGGATACATTACCGAAGGGCAGATCGTCCTGGAGCGGGAGCTTTTCAACAAGGGAATCTACCCTCCCATCGCGGGTCTCCCTTCGCTCTCGCGCCTCATGAAGGACGGGATCGGCGAGGGGCGGACGCGGAGCGACCACGCCCAGAACGCGGCCCAGCTCTTCGCGTCCTACGCGAAGGTCAAGAGGATCAGGGCGCTGGCGGCCATCGTGGGCGAGGAGGAACTCTCCGAACTGGACAAGATCTACCTCCGCTTCGGGACCGCCTTCGAAGAGCGCTTCCTCAGACAGGGAGATGAGGAAAACCGGACGATCATCGAAACCCTCGACCTGGGGTGGCAGATGCTTTCTCTCCTCCCCAAGGAAGAGCTGTACCGCGTCCGCATGGAAGATATCCAGCGGTACTACATGCCGCAGCAGGAGGTTCAGGAGGCCGCGTCATGCCGGCTATAGATATACCCCCCACCAAATCATCCCTGCGCAGGCTCAAGGAAGACCTGGAATTCGCCTACGAGGGATATGATCTCCTCAACCAGAAACGGGAGATCCTCGCCATAGAGATCATGCGGAACATCGGCGAGATACGAAAAACAGAGGCCGCTCTATCCGGTGTTCTCGATGAGCTCTACACGGCCTATCGTTCTGCGGCCGTGGAAATGGGGTCGGACACCCTCAGCCGGAAAAGCTGTTCCGAGAGGCGTTCATACTTTTTCCACATGAAGCACACCCGGCTCATGGGACTCAGGCTTCCGATGATCAGGCTTTCCTTCAAGCGGCCCCAGGTCACCATGTCCCTGACGGGGACGACCGCCGCGTACGACGAGGCGAAGGAAAAATCGAGGAAGGCCCTCGAGAGCCTCGCCGAATACGCTACCATCACCAAGACGATCATGATGCTCTCCCGGGAGCTGAAAAAGGTGCAGCGGCGGGTCAACGCCCTCGAGAAGATATTCATTCCCCAGCGCGAAGAAGCGAAGAAGTACATCTCCGACCGGATCGAAGAGATGGAACGGGAAGAGATCTTCGTCAAGAAACTGATCCGTCAGCGGGCGGAGGCGGAAGAGGGCTAGGGCTCGGAAGGCTCCCCCATTTCGACGGGTTAGTCGTATGCTTTTCAATGCTGGCAGTTACCACACTGCCTGATGAAGGCGGCGGAGCATGCAGAGACAAGACGGTTCCTCCATTGCACGGTAATGCCGCATCACAGGCAGAAGAGGCACTGAGATGGAACTATCATCACGCTTTGTCGGCGCGCGCCTGAAGGAGTATCAGACAGCTATTTCCTGGCGCGACACAATGAACTACGCCGCCGCGGTGGGCGACGCCAACCCCTGCTATCTGGACGACGAGCGTCAGGGCGGGATCGTTGCTCCTCCCATGTTCGCCGTGGCCGTCACCTGGCCGATCCTTGAGAGGATCTGGGACTACATCGAGGACCCGGATTTCCCCCGGGAACTCCTGCTGACCCAGGTGCATTACACCGAACATCTGCGGTTCCACCGGCCGGTTCGGCCCGGAGATGCGCTGACCATCCGGGGGGCTGTCGCGGCGATTATGCCGCACCGCGCAGGGACCCACATCGTCATCCGCTTCGACGCCGCGGACGGCGGGAACGCGCCCGTCTTCACCGAGCATATCGGGGCACTCCTGCGCGGCGTTGCCTGCGCCGACGAAGGACAGGGGGGCGATGCCCTGCCGCGGGTTCCCCCGTCTCCCGATGAGGCCGTTCCCGTCTGGGAATCCTCCATCGCCGTCGATCCGTGCGCGCCCTTTGTCTACGACGGCTGCACCCGCATCCACTTTCCGATCCATACTTCCGTGAAATTCGCGCATGACGTCGGTCTTCCCGGCAGGATCCTCCAGGGGACGGCCACGCTCGCCTACGCGGTCCGCGATCTGATCGACCGGGAAGGGGAGGGGAATCCCCTGGCCGTGGAATCGGTCTCCTGCCGGTTCAGCGGCATGGTCATCCCGGGCGGTGAGATCGCCGTCCGCTTGCTCCGGAAGTCTCCCGGCGGCGGGACGGACCTCTTCTTCGATGTCGTCAACGCCGAAGGCAAGACGGCGATAAGTCATGGATACATCCGATTGAATATCTGATACCAAAAGGGGGGAATATCATGGGGTGGAACGATCTCGATCTGACCTGGCACTATGTGGAGAAGTGGGCCGACAAAAAGCCCGAAGCGGAGGCCCTTGTCTTCGGAAATGAACGGCTGACCTGGGGGGATTTCAAGGAGCGGATGGACCGGATCGCCAAGGCCTATCTGGAGGTGGGCGTTCAAAAAGGGGACCGTGTGGCCATGCTCTCCATGGCCCGGAACGATTTCCTGACCACCTACATGGCGGCGAACAAGATCGGGGCTATCTGGGTGGGTCTCTCGCCGAAGCTGACCCTGGACGAACTGCGGTATCAGATCGGAGACTCGCAGCCCACAGTCCTGATCGCGCTCAGGGAGTATCTGGGGGCCGATCTCGCAGGGACGATCACGGCCCTGAGAGATGAGTTCCCCTGTATCAAGAAAGTTCTCGTGATCGGCGAGGCGATCGACGGAACCGAACATTTTTCCGCCTTTACGGGGGAGCCGCGGCCCGGGCTCGACGGCGCCCTGGAGAAACGGGCAGGCGAGGTCGTCGATACCGACGAGGCCCTCCTGATGTACACCTCCGGTTCCACCGGCAAGCCCAAGGGGGTCGTGCACACCCACCGGAGCATCATCGAGAACATCAGGGTCGAGTTGCCCAAGTTCTACTTCGATGAGAACACCCGGGGGCTTCTCCACTTCCCCATCAACCATGTGGCCGCGGACGTCGAGATCGGGTTCGCCGCGATCATGGGAGGCGGGGCGCTGATCATGCTGGACAAATTCGATCCGGGAGAGGTCCTGGCGGTAATCGCGAAGGAACGGGTTACCGTTGTGGGGCAGGTGCCCGTCATGTTTCTCCTCGAATTCAAGCATCCCGATTTCTTCACCACCGATTTCAGCAGCGTCGAAGGATTCATGTGGGCCGGGGCCGCCGCCCCCAAGATCATGATCGATGTCCTGAGCGGGATCTGCGGGCAGACCGGGGCGCGCCTCATCACTGGATACGGAAGCACCGAGGTCTGCGGCTTCGTTACCTACACCGAAGCAGGGGACGACGTGGAGACCCTCATGAAGAGCGCGGGGAAGATCGCCAAGCCCTTCGAACTCAAGATCGTCGATGAAAACCGCAACGAACTGCCGGACGGTGAGATTGGAGAGATCGCCGTCCGGGGACCGTTTCTGATGAAGGGGTACTACAACAAGCCCGAGCTCACGGCCGAGGTAATCGACAAGGACGGGTGGCACTATACCTCCGACCTCGCCTGGAAGGACGAACGGGGATACATCTATATCACGGGGAGACGCTCCGAGATGTTCAAGACCGGCGGCGAGAACGTTTATCCGCGCGAGGTGGAAGACGTCATCGAATCCCACGACAGCGTTCTCTTCGCGGCAGTCATGGGCGTTCCCGACGAGATCTTCCAGGAGGTGGGCTGGGCCTTTGCCATGCTCATCCCGGGCAAGAGCGTGGGTGAAGAGGAACTGCGCGAGCTGTGCCGGTCGAAACTGGCCAACTTCAAGGTCCCCAAGAAGTTCTTTATCCGCGATCTCCTGCCGCTCCTCGCGAACGGCAAGGTCGACAAACTCGCCCTCAGGGCCGAGATCGAACAGATGCTCAAAGAGCAGTGATATGTACCCCAATCCGGGATACTTCACTGTAAAACTGGGGAAAAACCGCGGACACTTCGCTGGTCTTCCCTGTTTTCCCTGCTGCATGTTTAATCGGTTTCGAGACCGGAAAGGAGTAAAAAAGTGAAAAAATGTGCATGGATTATCTGTATTGCAGTCGTGTGTCTGTCAATAGCTGTGGCTGGTGATGCCCAGCAGAGGCGTTCGGGAGGTGGCGGTGAAGATTATAACTATTGTCCATACTGCGGGTCCCCATTGGGACCGGGGGAGGGCTATGGGTATGGCATGGGGCCTGGGATGATGGGCCGTGGTTATGGCATGGGACCCGGCATGATGTATCCCGGCTGGGGTATGGGACGGGGCATGATGGGACGCGGTTACGGGCCCGGGATGATGGATCGAGGGTACGGGCCCGGCATGATGGAACGTGGATGGGGAGGGTATGGCTATCGTCAAAATGAAGAATGCCAGAAATTTTTCAATGACACGATAGATCTGAGAAAACAGCTCCATGCAAAACGGTTCGAGTACTCGGAAGCCTATCGGAATCCCAAAACAACATCGGTTCAGTTGAGCCAGCTTGAGAAAGAGATTGAAGACCTGCAGAATAAAATTGCCGATAAGGCTCCGCGGGGATGCTGGTGATAGATGCATGCGGCGCTTCAGATGAACGGGCACACAATGTGCGCGTGATAGAACTGTAAGGACGTGATTGTCAGTGTATCGGACTGATCATCGTATCTTACGAAACAGCTTGCTGCGGCCGTCCGTCATAATGGAGAGGAATCATGATGACTGTATCGAGAAGAGATTTTCTCAAATCAACAATCGGGGGTTTCGTTTTTTTGAATGTGCCTCTCGCGGTTCCTCGCCTTTCACACGCGAAACCCGCTCCGGCCCTTCGCGAATTCCGTTTCAACGCCTCTCCCACCTCCGCGAATCTTGGAACTGGAAATGACTTTGTCGCTTGGACTTATAACGGACAGATTCCAGGGCCGGAAATCAGGGTTCGTGAAGGTGAGACAATCAGGGTTGTTTTAAGCAATAATCTGCCCGAACCGACGACCATCCACTGGCATGGTGTCCCGGTGAAAAACGCCATGGATGGCGTTCCCGGCGTGACACAAAAACCGGTGATGCCCGGCGAAACCTTTACCTACGAATTCGCGGCGAGGCCCGCGGGAAGTTTCATGTACCATTCACACGTGAATTACCAGTTGGACCAGGGACTGTACGGACCTCTTATCATTGAACCGGCACACCCTCAAAACTCATACGATATTGAGTTCACGTTGATGCTCGAAGACTGGGTCATGAAGGATGGCGGCGGTGCGGCAGACACAATCCGCCGGCCTGCCATGGGAATGATGCGCGGGATGGGCATGGGACGCCGGAGAATACGCCAGGGTCCGGGGCCGCTTTTAGAACCGGTCTATGACGGCTTTGCCGTAAACGGGAAGGTGTTCCCATCCGTGGAGCCCCTTGAGGTTCGCAAGGGCGACAAAGTGAAATTGAGAATCATGAACCCGTCGTCGGCTACCATTTACGATATCGCACTGGCCGGACACAGGATGACTATTACGCACGCCGACGGTAATCCCGTCGCACCGGTTAAAACCGATGTCCTGCGCATCGGAATGGGCGAACGATATGACGTTGAATTCATAGCCGACAATCCGGGCAACTGGTTCCTCGCGGCACGAGAAACGGGATTCGGAGAGGGGAGGCTTCGGATACCCGTCAAATACCGCGGTATTCGCAGAACTGACGCTATCCCCCCTTCTTTTACTGAGAGAATGCGTTTTGCATCATATGGTGATTTGCGAACTCGTGAACCGTCGAATACAGCGCTCCTGGGTCCTCCAGAGAGGGTCTATTCCCAAATACTGAGCGGAGGGATGCATTCTCCGTACTGGACCATCAACGGGTATGTTTACCCGGATGCGGAGCGCCTGCGTGTTGAAAGGGGCGAACGAATACGACTGCGATATGCCAACCGCAGCATGATGCCGCATCCCATGCACATGCACGGTCACTTTTTCAACGTGGTGAATACGTCGTTGCCCCGGGAACTGTGGATTTTAAAGGACACGATCATTGTAGATCCCATGGAAAGCATTGATATCGAATTTCTGGCCGACAATCCCGGCAACTGGTTCCATCACTGTCATAACCTCTACCATATGGAAGCCGGTATGGCGAATGTCATTGTGTATGCGTCATGAATACCCAACAATCACCGTGATGGGAAAACCAAGAAAAATCGGCGATATCCATGATAAAGAATGTCAAAGGGATGAGGGTGCCGGCGGTCATACACTAGGCGGGAACTTATCACGACTGTTGTGTGACGATTTCGCAGTAGGTCGAGTAGGAGCGGGGAGTGGGGATGCGCTCTCCATCTTCCCGTATCCCGTCAAGGTGGAATTCAATCGCGTCCCGCATGGTCCGCTCGACCTCGTCTCTGGTCTTTCCTGTTGCGACGCAACCGGGAAGATCCGGAGAGAAAGCGGAATATCCCGTTTCTGTTTCTTCAACAACGACAAGATATCTGTTCATTTCAAACCTGCCTGTTTCAGGATGCTGTTCAGTGTGCCGGGAGCGAGGTTGTTCCCGGTGTTACCGGCGATTGTGACACGGCCAGGCTTGGAAGGATGTTTGTACTGCGATGGCTGCCGCGTGTCGCAACCAAGTGCCACCCGTCCGCTTGGAGCATCTTGATCACTTCCCGAATTTTCATATTGGAATCATAGCATAGGCTACAACAATCAGCAACCGGCGGGTCAACGCCATCGAGAAGATCTTCATCCCCCGGCACGAGGAGGCGAAGAAGTACATCTCCGATCGGATCGAAGAGATGGAAGGGGAGGAGATCTTCGTCAAGAAACTGATCAGACAGCGGGTGGAGGGGTAGTGAGGAGGAACAGCTTATAGGAACAGTGAAGCAATAAATTGGTAGGATGTCCCTGAATTTAATACCGAAATCAGAGGCGGCTGTAAGACGTCCGCTGCATTGCTTTGTTGGGCAATAAGTTATCTTTGAACCGAGCATTTCTTCTATTTTCCAAGTCCTTCAATGACCTTGCCATTTTTATCTGATAAAACGACGACAGTTGTGTCTTTTCTTACTACTAATGAAATGCGCTCAGTGCCCTCTTTGTCGAAAAGTCTAATTGATGGTTCGTCATTGTACACTGCTGCCATTATCCTTTGGGAATTCTTTCCACTCAGAATAAACGCCGAGCCTTCCTTCCTTGAGAATAATCCAGCAGATTGCTTTTCATCTCCATCGAGCAACATGAATCTCGGAGTAATCTCGTCTCCGATCTTATCCACTCCGACGCTGGTACGGGCTTTCCCATTACTGTCGTAAACTTGAAGAACAGGATTACCCTCATTAGAGAAGCCCCACATACCGCGAATCCTGCCATCCTTGTCCTCAAGAATGAAGGTTTTAGATCGAATGATCTGCTGGCTATTGTCAACTTGTTTTGCCTCCACAACAGGTATCATTGTTGTCGATTTCCATGCAATAGCCCCTACGAGCATCAAGATGACGAATATTAGCAGCCACCGTGTTAAAGATAACTGACTCTCCAAGCTTTTCAAGCGTTCTTCAATTGTCATTGGTTTTCCTCCCCTATAGATGAAAGATTACGACGAGCAAGCACATGTCGTTTCAACTGATCAAAGAGGCCGGAGTAGCCTTTTGACATCCTGGAAGCCTTAGCAAACGGCTACAGTTTGCTTTCCATTCTGCTGGCAAGTCATGGTCATAGTCTTTGCAGTAGTTCATTAACACAGCTTCAAGCGACGCAATTGAGGCCGGAGCAAGCACCGCTTTTTGCTTAAGATCCTGCAACAAAGCATTTTCTGCGTGCACCCAATCGACTGATAGGAGGTCGTACTTCTTTCCTTTAAGGGATTTCGTGGGGAAAGTTGAGGGGATTCTCGCCAGAAATGACGCCTCAAGCGTTAGGAGCGGACCACGAGGTGAATCTTTCGCTACCTTTATCGAATTAATCAGCGCTGTACCCATCACAGGAAAGATAGTCATCAATCCTCTGCCCAAACGAACACGGTTGTCTTCCCCAAGATTGTCCATAACCTCCCGTGGGTAACAGCCCTTGATATCAGGCAGGTCTCCCTCAGCGATGGTAGCCTTGGCAAATCGTCCAGTTGACGCAACATGCTGCATGAGGGCAATTGCGATCGATAGGGGTCGTTCCAGATTCTCTTCGTGGGTATCACTCTTTACGATGAATCCATCTCCTATTTGGTGAACAAACAACCTATCACCATAATCGGAATAACACCGCCGCCCGATGCGGAATATGGCACTCATAAGCTCGCCCAGTGACAGAAGGATTCTATCCTCTCTTTCCCAAAGATAACTGAATCCTTCCATATCTATATTAATGACCCATTCATTCATGATCATTTGATTATGCCCAACAATTAATATACCCAGCGGGTATTTCTCGAACTTTTGTGCAAGACCACTCCAATCTTAAAAAATGAAAACCGAAAGTTTTACCGTAAAATCAAATACAACGGTACTTTCACCATTGGGTATTTTGCGGCAATAAAGACCAAAAACCCAGTTGGTATAACATGGGAACAATGGTAATCATGCACCCCCCGCCAAACACAAAAGCCCCATCGCTCGGTTCGAGTAACGGGGCTTTTCGCAATCAGACCATACACGCTCCTTTTTATTTGAGGTGCGGGACGGACAGATACAGCTACAAAAAAACAAGATCGTAATGAAATTGAAGGTAAGAATACCCTCCGGCGGGGTTCCGGTCAAGGATTTTGTCGCACGCCGCGGTAGAAAAAGGGTGAAAAAAGCTTGCGCATTCCCCGATTAAGCCTTGACAAAAACGGAAAAGGGGAGAATACTATATCTGCATACGAAATTAGGTTTCGTAATGCGAAACGAAAGGGTATGAAAATGGCAGTTCATGGCTCCAACAAAAACCGAAAACCGGGCAATCTTGTCCAGACAATCGAGAGGGTTTCTCTCATTTTGGAAACGGATGAAGAGATTCTCCGGAACAAGGAAGCAAAGGCGCGCAGAAGAATGAGACTTGAGGAGAGAAAGAAGGAAAAGGCCTGCCAGGATAATTATGATAATTGCGTTCCGTAGGCGGTGGGGAGACAAAAACCGCCTGATAAAAGACCGCTGTGGGGTAGGATGGAAAAAAGGAATGCGCATCCGGCCTTTGCCTTTGAGGTATCCCTATTCACAGGATTCTATTGAAAGAACAGAAAAGGGGGAGTAGGTGTCAGGGAAATTTCATGATTTTATCGAGGGTACCTTTACCTTACGGAAAGAGGAAGACGAGAACAAGGTCGTCGGACTGGAGGAGGCGATCGACCGATATGTGAAACCGGGGGCAAAGATACATATCGGAACAACTCACTGCTGCTCCGGAGCCGCTATCCGGGAAATAGCCAGACACTTTTATGGACAACACCCCGATTTTACCCTGATCATGAGGAGTATCCGGGATACCGTCACGATTCTTATCCACCTAGGGCTGGTCAAGAAGGTGATTACTGCCTTTTCAGGGAATCCCTATCCCTGGTACGGCCCAAACCCCATCTGCCAGAAGGCCTATGTGAATAAAGAGGTGGATCTGGAAGACCTGACCATGCTTACCTTTCCTCTCATGCTCATGGCCGGTGCTCTGGGGGTTGATGTCATGCCCACACGGTCGCTGGTTGGAAGCTCCATGGCTGAAGCGAACAGGGATTCATTCAGGGTCATCGATGACCCCTTCGGCAGTGGTCGCAAAATCGGTCTCCTGAAGGCTCTGAATCCCGATATCTCCATCATACACGGGGTGGCGGCGGATCGGGCGGGGAACACCATCCTCACGCCCCCATACAGTGAAGAACTGTGGGGGGCAAAGGCCAGCAGGGGAGGGGTGATCGTTACCGCGGAGAAGCTGGTATCTACAGATTTCATACGGGAACACTCTCATCTGGTAAAAATCCCCGCGTATATGGTGAATTCCGTATCAGTGGTTCCCTACGGAGCGCACCCGGGAGGCGTTTGGGGACAGGGGGTACGGGGGTTTGATGCGTACGCCGAAGATTATGATTTTATGACTCGATTCAACGAGATCAGCAGGGATCCCCGTTCCCTTGATGAATGGATAAGTGAATGGGTGCTCGGGTGCCCTTTCTTCACCGACTATGTCGCTAAACTGGGAGAAGACCGGATAGTATCGCTGAAGAAAAATGCCCGACCGGATGCCTGGCGGGAGAAGTTGCAGACCATCGAGGGGAATATTACCGTATCA
>ENA-OSEO01003488-OSEO01003488.1-sediment-metagenome-genome-assembly--contig:-NODE-3488-length-18509-cov-4.524848_pt1 | contig 18509 bp, 16 predicted proteins | sample MGYA00237883_ERZ534232 | MGnify/ENA metagenome assembly ERZ534232
ACCCTGTTAAAATACGGCGTAGAGAATGCTCCCGATTGTATTGATTGCCATGTTCCGATCAACTATTCCACCCATTACATCCGCCCTAAAACCGATCCGACGTCCCCGATATATATAACCAATAGAATCATGACCTGCAGCAATCAGGGCGGTCTCAAAACCTGTCATCCGGGCGCGCATGCCGAGTTTGCCAGAGGCAGAGTACATGCCTATGGCCTCAAGGCTAAAATTGCTGCGCACAGTGATAAATTGAAACTGCCAAGTCAAACAAAAAATCTGGTGGCCGAAAGGGCCCAGGCGGAAATTGAGAATAAAGAGGTATTTCATTATAACGTATTAAAAATAATTCGACTATTTTATCAAATATTAATTGCCGTGGTGATCGGCTCCATGGTTATTCATCAGATGCTGGATTATATTCGAACCAAGAGAAAAAATCAAAAACATCACTAATGTTTACATGCGTTAGAGGGGCTTAATATGTTAAAGGAGCCAGAGACCAAAAAAAAAATAACTGCCGTCAAAACATCTGGTAGCAGTTTTAGAAATGAATTGGATGGGGAAAAACTGTACTTTATCCGTTTAAATCTTTCCGAACGGGTGCAGCATCTGATTTTTGTGATTTGTTTTATTATCCTGGTCATTACCGGGTTTATGACAAAAATTCCCAAAAACATGGTTAACTGGCTTGGAGAGGCCGGAAATATCGTTTTTTACTACCGGAGTATGTTGCATCGTACGGCCGGTGTCATCATGATCCTGACCAGCGCATATCATATCTACTACCTATTATTTAAACCGGCAGGCAGGCGTTTACTGTTTGACATGTTGCCAAAAGTCAAGGATATAACGGATATGATCTCAAATATTCGGTATTATCTGGGTCTGGAGGACAGCCCTCCCGAATTCGATCGATTCTGTTATAAGCATAAACTGGAATACGGGGCACTGTTTGCCGGTACAACGCTGATGTCGGTCACCGGCGTGTTTATGTGGACGGAACAAAATTGGAGTAAATTTTTAATAGACATTTCCACCCTTATCCATGGAATGGAAGCCATTCTGGCCTGTCTGGCGATCATGGTTTGGCATCTTTACGAAGTTCATCTAAGACCCCACAAATTTCCCATAGATCACATGTGGCTTACCGGAGTCATTGATGAAGAAGAAATGAAAGAAGAGTATCCGTTTCACTATAAAAAAATTATGAATGATCCTGGGCTCAAGAAAATTTATATCAAAAGTTGAAATATAATTAAGATAAGGTTTGAAAAATTTGGCTTCCTCAAATAACAATCTCGAACATACGCCAAAAACATTTCCGGGCAGAGTTTTTTATAGTATAACAAAATTTCCGGTTTTTCTAATAAAGGCCATTTATATACTGCCGTTTTTATTGTTTGGCCTGTGGCTGATTCAGATACTTTATTTCCCACATTTTGATATGCAAAAAATAATTGATATGACGCATCACAAGGCAGAAGATAAAAATATTTTCAGAACGATTTTACAACAAAATGAGCTCGTTGCTCGAGAACATTTTCACATGGTTGACGAATATGTCACCAAGCCGGAATCAAAGCCGCCGCTTTGCCTCATGTGTCACGGGGCTTATCCCCACAGCAAGGAAAAGAAGGTGCGGTCGGTTCTAAATTTTCATACCGGTTTTATTGCGTGTGCGGTATGTCATGCCCGTAAAAAACCCGGAGACAAAAGTATGGATTTCGTTTGGGTTGATCGTGAGACCGGAGAAATTGCAGCCCAAGTCCAAGGACAGTATGGCAAATATCCGGCCAAAATCTTTCCGATACAGATCACCGCCGAAGGTCATAAAAAGATATACAGACCGGTCGATGATCAAGCAGCCCGGCAATTTTTATTAACAAAGGATAAATATTCTCCGGATCAGGTTGCTCAAGCAAAAATAAAAATGCACGAACACATTTCATCAGAACCGGTGATTTGTTCGGAGTGTCACAAAAAAGACGGCTATCTTGATTATGCCACGCTTGGATTTCCCATAGAAAGAATTAATCATCTCAATTCTTCCGAAGTCGTCGGTATGATCGAAAAATACAAGACGTTTCATCTACCTTCTGCAATTGATTTTGGCAATGAAAACTTATTTGAAAAATAAAATCGATTTTCGACTCAGTAAAACAAAGAAAAAGGGTCTTTTTCCTATTTTAATGGCCATGACATTCTGTTTTATCGTTTTAGCGGTAAATAACGTCTTTGCCTTAGATGAAGGTGGTTGTCTTACCTGTCACCAGTACCCCGGTTTGGTGAGACTCGCAAAACCGGATGGATTAAAGGCGCTTCATATTGATGAAGTAAAATATTTCAACTCACTCCATGGCAAATTGAGATGCATTCAATGCCACACCACAATTGTTAAGGTTCCACACACCAATGAGATAAAAATTGACTGCACAACCGAATGCCATAAAGGCGACAAGGGCGATAAGGAAAAAAAAATACCCGAGAACTATTCTCTCAAAGGTTTTCACAGACAAGAGCAATCTTTCATTGTCGAATTGAAGGACGACTCCTCCTGCCGGGCCTGCCATCCTTTATATCCGCACAGTGACAACATCATGGTAAGGGGTTTTCTTAACCTGCATGCCGGGTTCATGTTCTGTGAGGTATGTCATATCAACAGAAATAAATTTAAAAATCTATCTTATGAGTGGGAAAGTTCTGAAAATGCGGAATTTAGCGGAACGCCTTTCGGAACGTTCTACAATCCACAGACTGAAAACGCCCATAAATCCACTCATTTTATTTCCAGAATAGCCGCCTTTGGAACCAGTAACGGGAAAAAGCGTTCGTTGACGAATACCTGGGATACCGCCAGGGCGAAAGCCTATGTTGGAAAAGAAAAAAAACTGACGCCGGATGCGAGAGAAAAAGAATTGGCATATTTTCACAAGGATATCGAAAAAAAAGAAATCAGCGTGGCCTGCAATGAATGTCATTCTTCAAATAGTATTCTCGATTACAATAAACTTGGATTTGATGAGAAAAAAACAAAAGATCTCATCTATTTGAATATTAAAGGATTGGTGACCAAATATAAAACCTTTTACTTGCCGCATCTATTTGACCGTTAGTCAGACACGCGATTTTGCATAGTTCAGATTACAGCAATATTGCTTTTTTTTTGAAAAAATATCAATGGACCGACCGCAATCACAATATAGTTTTTCTAATGATGGAAAGAGATCGAATAAATATAATCCGAATTCATAACGTTAACCCTTTATTTCACTTTTCTTTTGTACTGTTGTTCATCGCAATAACATTGATAATAACTAAGCCTGCCTATGGAATTAGACGGATAAATGTTAAACACCTTTTTGATATGACCGCTAATCTCAACGCGGCAAGCGATGTCGCCGTATCAAAAGACGGGCGAATCTATGTCGTCGACGGCGCAAATCATAAAATCAGGATCTTCGATGGAAACGGAAAATATTTATCTTCCTTTGGGGATAAAGGTTCTGAAAACGGCGAATTTAGATCCCCGCTGGGTATTGACATTGACAAGTCAGGAAAGGTTTATATCGCCGACTCCGGAAACCACAGACTTCAGATTTTTAATCCCGACGGAAAATTTATCGCTAAAATAAATATCCCTTCAAACAATAAACACCCTGCGGACCCTTCAGATGTCGCCGTTGATGACTCCAGGAACAGGTGTTATATTGTAGATAATGACAACCATTATATTCTGGTCTACGATCTTTCAAACCGTAAATTGATTAAAACATACGGTTCTCCCGGTTCCGAAAAACTCGCCTTCAGGTATCCTTTTTTAATTACCCTGGACAAAGATAAATACCTCTATATCGTGGATGTCATTAATACAAGAGTTCAGGTGCTCAATCCTGACGGACTGTTTGTGGCATTCATCGGCGGTTGGGGTGTTGAGAAAGGAGAATTTTTCAGGCCCAAGGGCGTGGCTATAGACCGAAATAATCGGGTATATGTCAGTGACAGTTATATGGGGGTCATTCAAATTTTTGACTCAAACGGTGAGTTTTTTGCCGTGGTTGGTGACCCGGCGAAAAGGTCACCAAAAAAATTCAAAACACCTGTGGGGCTATTCATTGACAACAATAACCGGCTTTACGTTGTTGAAATGTTGGCCAACAGGGTCAGTGTCTACCGAATTGAAACTGAATGATCCAGAAGATTTTACACTTGATTAATACATATATTCTTTTTTTTACGACGTGTCTCGTTTTGGCTATAATCACACCGGCGGCAGCTGTTGAACCCCCGAAAAATCCGAATTCTGCAAAGGCTTGCGCGATCTGCCATTACCGCTGGATCGATACCTTTTTTATCGAAGGAAAGGGTTCGGAACTTGTTGAGTATCAGTCGGAAAAGGTTGTGGCAACCCCTGAAATGTGCTTTTCCTGCCATGACGGCAGCGTTAAAGATTCAAGAGTTAGGATGATTAATGGTTACGGGCATAAGACCAATATGCCCCCTCCGGCCGGGATGAAAATCCCTGAAATACTTCCGCTGGATGAAGACGGTAAAATGCAATGCGCCACATGCCACACAGCCCACGGTGTACCGAGCGGACCGGACTCGCAAGAGACGATCTTTATGAGAATCTCAAACAAAGATTCTGCCATGTGCCGTGAGTGTCATTCTGATAAAAAAGGCGGAATTGTCGCGGGAAATCACCCGATGGGAACTGCTGAACAACCCATACCCAAAAAACTGATAGAATGGGGCGCCGTTAAAGGAGGAAAAAAGAACCAGATTATTTGTGAGACCTGTCATACCGCCCATGGTTCAACCAATGAGAGGTATCTTATCCAGGATAACCGGAAATCGGATCTTTGCCTGGCGTGCCATCCCGACAAGCAACGGCTGGAAAAAACAAAGCATAATCTTGCACTATCGGCCAAGTCGGAAAAGAATCTGGAAGGCGAAACGGTGATGGAATCCGGCATGTGTTCTGCCTGTCACCTAACGCACAAGGCGGCCCGGAAGCCCTATGAGAAAGGGAAAATTGCAGATCGGACCACGGCGCTATGCATGAGCTGCCATGCCGCCGGAATGGTTGCTGAAAGCAAAAAGCTTGGGGGCTATATCCATCCAGTGGATGTCCGGTTGCCTGAGATCGTCGGCGACACCGATAGAGCTCGCTATCGGACTGTTGTCCTGAAAACCGAGGGCTTGAACCTCCCGCTGTTCAACCAATTCGGCGTTATGGATAAAATGGGGAAGATCACGTGCAACACCTGCCATGACAGCCATGGCGGAACCTTTGTCAAAAAGACGCCTGGCGCTGAAAATGGCCCCTCGAACACTTCAAACACCTTATTAAGAAAACCGTCTCCGGAAATCTGTCGCGAATGCCACGCACATAAATTTACCATTGAAAACTCCAGGCATGACCTCAACACTGTGTTTCCCAACGGCAACGAGATCATTAAGCAAAAGGTTTCCCAACCGGACCTGTGTCGATATTGCCATCTTATTCACAGCAGCGAACCGGATGGTTTTATCTGGAAGAAGAAGATCACGACCCAAGCCGGAGATCAGGTGGAGGATATGTGTACCACATGTCATGCGAAGAATGGGCTTGCACCTGAGATGGCCGTTGGAAAGAATTCTCATCCCGTCAACACGCCCCTTACCGGAAAAACGCACACCAAAAAACTGCCGCTTTTCAATGCTGCCGGAAAAATGACGGAAAAAGGGATCATGACCTGCTTCACTTGCCACGATCCCCATCGCTGGTCCCCCATAAAATCGGAAAGCGGCACCTATGTGTCCATTGAAGGCAGGCCGGCAAGCCACTTTTTACGCATTGAAGTGGCTCCGACATCGGACCTGTGTATCAGCTGCCATGCGGAAAAAGCCGATGTTCTGCAATCGGATCACAATCTGCTGATTACCGCGCCAGATGTAAAAAATGCCCTTGGATGGACACCCTATGAATCCGGTGTATGCGGGGTTTGCCACATTGTGCACAACAGCTCGGAGAAGATAGACCTATGGGCAATGGCTCCGGGTACGGGCAGCAACGTTATGGAACGGATGTGTAATTCTTGTCATTCCCAAAACGGCGCGGCAGCCGCAAAAGTGCCCGTAATATCATCACATCCGGATACGCTGTTTGTCAGCATTTGGGAAAGCGGTAAGGGGGGGGCACAGCCCTTTCCATTTTTTGATATAAAAACCGGAAGGCTTTCGGCAGTGGGTAATATATCATGCCCCTCATGTCACGATGTGCATCATTGGGGGGCGAATTCTATCCAGGTCGGAGTGCAAAAAAATATTGAAGGTGACGCCATGACGAGTTTTTTGCGGCCCCGTGTGCCCGACCGGGTGTGCACACAGTGCCACGGCCTTGATGGGCTGTTTGTATTTAAATATTTTCACAATGCCGAGATACGGAGCAAAAAATAATCGGCAAAAAGGGATTGTTCATTTGATCATCCGTAACCGCAATACCAAACTCATTTTGCAACCGCCGCTGATACTGCTTGCAGTGCTTGGTATGGTGATGACTTCCTGTCAACTCGTTTTAGATGAGACCATTCCTAAAAATGCGGTCAGCACCCATTCTCCAAAATCCTCGGGTATGCGTAAAAACAACATTGCTCGGGATTTTAAATTTCAAAATGCTGATGTGACCCCTCACACCAATCTTCATTATACCGGCCAATATTGTAAGGAGTGCCATGAAAAACCACCGGTTCCCGGCGGAGACCTCTATCTGAGGTATGGAGGCGACTATGGACTGTTATGCCGCTGTCATACCGAATCTCCCGAGGTCTACATCCATCCGTTTAACGTTACGCCGACCGTTGAAAAAAGGAAAAGAATGCCGCTGGATTTTCCACTGGAAAACGGCAAGCTGACCTGTCTGACATGTCATGATATCTATCGGCAATGCCAAAAACGACTGTTTGAACGGAATTCATTGCGTGGCGCACCTTATCCGCGACGTGAGAGTTTTTGCTACAATTGTCATGTCATAGAAAATTACGAACCAAACGACCCCCATCAGCAGGTGAACGACAATGATGAGATCGTCATAGGAACCTGCCTGATATGTCATAAGGAAAAACCCGAGGAAAAACATGCAACGTTCAAAGATGTCACCTTTATCGGAGATATTGAAATGATTTGCCGCCGATGCCACCACATCGCTGGGAATCACTCCGGAAATCACGATCATATGAAAAGCATTCCTTCCGCCGAAGGATTGAAGAGGATCAAATTAGTGGAGGCAAAGTATAATACGCGACTTCCCCTGGACGAAAACGGGAAAATGACATGCATCACCTGTCACAACCCACATTCAAAAGGCGTCATTCCGGAGAGCAGTCCCGGTGCAAAAGGAGCGGGAAGTAAGTACCGGCACCGTCTGTCGGAAAACCTGTGCAAGGAATGCCATCAAATGTAAGCATGATCCGTTTTTCTATGACTCCGGGCGGCAAATTGGCCTTGCCACAATTCGTCTGATATGCTAATTTCTTTACAAGAAGTGAAATAGGGCGGGAGGGGATTCGATTCATAAGTCCATTTTGTTTGCCTCCAAATTTCATCTTAAAGGGAATCGGATGCAGCATATGATAACGTGGAAGAAAAAAATATCGGCAGCGGCGATAATTCTAATATTCCTCTCATCATCCATCACTTCGGCTGGGACAATCGTGGGGTCCCCCCATGATTTTCAAGGGTATCAATGGAATCGCAGCGGAGAAATCTGCAATCCTTGCCATGCGATGCACGGAACCAAGCCACTGCCTGCCCCGCTGTGGGATCATGAATTGCCCACACAAACCTACATCATGTATGGCCAAACCCACTCCCCGACCATGGATGCGGAGGTGAGCGGCGAGCCGGACGGAATGTCTAAAATATGCCTTTCGTGCCATGACGGAATCGTTGCACTTGATGCTTATGGCGGTAATACGTTTGGAACCGCCATTCTTTTCGACAAAGATCTAATCGGCACCGTCCCGAGCAATAATCACCCGATTTCTTTTATATACGACACCGCACTGGCTGCGAAAGATGGTAAACTCTATGATCCGTCGACCAAGCTTTCAGGCCTGAACAGCAGCACCGGAACCATCGATGATGATCCGTCGACCAAGCTTTCAGGCTTGAACGGCAGCACCGGAACCATCGATGCGGATATGCTTTTTTTAAACAGGATGGAATGTTCATCCTGTCATGATGTTCACAATAAATATGCGGTGCCGAAAACGAAACTGTTGGTGAAAGACAATGCCGGATCGGCGCTTTGTTTGACGTGCCACAATAAATAGGGCGGGCTGCATCCGTTGATACATGCGCTGATGATTGAAATCACCTGAAGGATTGTCACTGTAAAATGAAAAAGAGGGCCTTTACTCTCTCCATGATCTTCATCTGTATGGGGTGCGCTTCCATACCCGAAAAGCCGGCTGCGCCCCCGGCAACCCTATTTTATCCGGCGCTGCCGCAGAGGCCCCGGCTGCAGTTTTTGCATTCGATATCCGGAGAGAATGATCTGGGGAAAAAACAGAGCGCGCTCCAGGAATTTCTTTTCGGCAAACGCTATGATCAATTATTGGGAAAACCCTATGATGTCGCCGCCTGCAAGGGAAAAATATACATCATGGACAGGATGTATAAAAAAATTGTTATCATTGACCTGGCCAGCAAGAAAATGTCGTTTCTAAATGATCACGGGATCGGAAGCCTCGGCGATCCTTCCGGCATCTGGGTTTCAGAAGAGGATATCAAGTATGTCGCGGATATGCAGAGAAAGCAGGTGGTGGCATTTGATGAAAACGACCATTTCCTGAGGACCTACGGCAGCCGGGAGATATTTGAAAAGCCGGTTGACGTCGCTGTTTACGGGAAACGGATATACGTGGTCGACATGGATAAAGAGCAGTTGTTTATCCTGGATAGGGATACCGGCCAGGTGATCAAAACCGTCGGCGAGAAAGGCGAATTTTTCAAACCGTCCCATGTGACCGCCGGCCCCTCAGGCAATGTATTCGTTACCGATGCATTTCACTTCCTGATCAAGAAGTTTTCCCCCGACGGCAAGCTCCTCGACACCATCGGGTTCCACGGCGATCAAATCGGCGGCTTTGTGCGACCCAAGGGAGTGGCCGTAGATAAAAACGACCGTCTATATGTGGTAGATGCCGCGTTTGAAAATGTACAGATATTTGACGACCAAGGCCGAATGCTGCTCTTTTTCGGCGGTCCAGGCAGCGGCCCGGGCAATCTCAACCTTCCGGCCGGGATTGCCATTGATGACAAAAATACAGCCTCTTTTCAGAAATTTGCGGATCAGAATTTCAAACTGGAATACCTTGTTTACGTGACCAATATGTTTGGCAAAAACATGCTGAATGTTTATGGCTTCGGGCATTGGATCGGCGAATCCCTTCCTGGAGAATAAAACGCGCGACTCTGATTTATGATCCGGGCCATTGATGCAGCAGTTTTCTTTCTGAAACAAAATGAGCTATGGGCGCTAATTGATTCAATGATTCTCATGCGGAATACCCGGACAGCCGAAGTTGTTCCTGATTCTAAATCGCGCAATCTTCAACAGTTTTTGACTCACAGCAAGTGGAGCGCTGATGATGTCATCTAAATTGGCCTTAATCCTGATTCTTGCGGTGATTTTTTGGTGGCTCCCATTGGGATGGGCTCAGGCTGCTGACTTAAAAAATGTTAGGGCTGGGGAACATGGATCTTTTACAAGAGTTGTTTTTGAATTTGAAGGCATGGTTCGATCAACGGAGCCTACCATAATAGGCAGAGGAATTTTTAATGTAATTTTTTTCGACATGACTACAGCCTTACCCCGCCAGATATTGAACAAAACAACTAAAGGGATTCAATCCGTTGAACTGATTCAGGAAAAATCTCGTTTGACAGCCAACATCACACTATCCTTTCCCGATTTTAAGCTAAAAACCTTTTTTCTTTCAAATCCCGACCGCTTTATCATCGACGCATACAGGATGCCTTCACTACCAAAAACAGGTGAGTTGGCAGATTCATTGAAAGCAGGACCTTTAGATACTGCACCCGATACAGAGGAATCACTGCATGCTAAGCCCGATACAGAGGAACCTTTGCATGCTGAGCCCGATACAGAGGAACCTTTGCATGCTAAGCCTGATATGGAGAAACCGTTACATGCTGAGCCCGATAAAGCTGTATTGACCGAGCCTACGGGCACAGATCAGATGATTCGTACGAAGAAATCCTCAATAGACGGGAATTACAATGTTCAGAATGCTCAGGATGACGGGTTTTTTTTTATTCAGAGGCCAAAACTGGGATTGGATGCATACTACAAACTGGAGGATGAAAAAAGGGAAACCCAGAACAATGAAACAGAAGCCACGAACCAGAAGTTCCGGGAAAGTATGACTGTCGAGACGAACGGGTGGGTTTATCATCCCGGTCTAATGGAGTTCCTCCTTTCCTTTGAGCCCGAGTGGCAGCAGGAAACTTTTGATCAATCTCAATCAGAAACGGATCAAAAAAGGGATACTTCAGTCCTGGCCTATAACGTGGGGGCAACACTGCTTAAGCAAAAACCCCTCTCACTGAATATCTTTGCCAATCGGAACACGGGAGAAATCGATTTCACCAACGCTCAGGATACCGATATTGAAAGGGAAACGTATGGCGCCCGATTGAATTTTGCCAATCCGACGCTGCCGGTATCCATCGCATTGATACGCCGCAAATTTGACGAGACCGGATTTTATCAATCGGAAGAGGACCGCGATGAAGCGCAGGTAACGATCCGACATAATGCAAAAAAGAGTTCCACCCAACTGAACATGCTCTACAACAGTTCCGAGACGACACGCACCACATTCGAGTCCATATATATCCCAGTAAAAACGATAAGCACGGATTTCACCAATGCCTATTTCATTACAGATGACAACAGGGTAAGGCTCGATTCCCAGATATATAATATGAACGCTGATTATAACGGCCTCGATCAAAATACCTGGATTTTATCTGAAAATCTTTTTTGGACACACAATAAAAATCTGCTGACCCGGTATCGAGCCGATTACACTCAGCGCGAATTCGGGGATTCTCTCAACGAAGAAACACGCTTCAGCGCCGCTTTAACCCATCACCTTTTCGATCAACTGACGACCGATCTGGGCGCTGCAGCCGTGTTCAACAATTTTGACGACAGCAGTCAGGATCTCTACAAATCGAATCTCGGCTTCCTTTACCGCCGCTCCGTCCCCTGGGGCAGCGTCGAGCTTGGCGCCGCATATGATTATGCAATGACAAAACGCAGCGGCACCCAAAACATCGTTCCAACAGATGAGCGGCTTCCCTTGTCAACCGGCACGGAAACGTTCCTGGATAAAGAAAACGTCGATCTTGAGTCGATCATTGTGACTGATCTTACCAATGCTATCGTTTATGCCGAAAATATCGATTACCGGATTGAAACGGTGGGACCGGTTGTGAGGATCAGCCGAACCCTGATGGGCGCCATCGCTGAGGCTCAGCAGGTAATTGTGCATTACAGCTACCGTATGGATGCCGGATATGATGATTCGCGTTTCGGGCAAAAATACAGATTCAGTCTGGCACTGTGGTCTTTTTTACATCTGGCGTATTCGCACAGCCGCATCGATCAAAACATTCTATCCGGAGAGCCCCTGAACGATCCCCTGGATGATACGTCTGACACGGTGCGCCTCGGTTTCGTCACAAAATGGTCGGACACGGAGTTTCTATATGACAAGCAAGACCGGAGCAATGGTAATTCAAGCGTTACCAGAAGCGTCAGCGAACGCATCAATCTCAGACCCGCAAAAAATTTCTTTCTCAATTTATTAGGAAATATCGGAGACAGGGATTATTCGGATTTGAACGAAGAAGAAAGGTTCTATTCGCTTGGGACCAGCATTGGCTGGACGCCGAAATCGTGGTGCAATTTAAGTCTGATCTGCCTGCGCAACAACATTTCCGGAGACCACCGGGACGAGCTCAATACAGAGTACGCCACGACCGTGAAATTGAGATATGGCATCTGGACGGGCAGCGTTTCTTACAGGCTGAGAGATCAAGATGATAAGCATTATGGAAACAGCCTGTGGCGGCAAGAGTTAATTTTTCGGTTAACCAGGCACCTCTGGTAGAAATTTCAGGTAACGGATCCGGTGGGAGGCTTCACCAACTGTGCTTGAAAAAATAAGCGTGCGAAGACATCGATCGTTTTATATAGGTTACCGGTATATCATCACCGCTGCATTCACGGCGGCTATTTGCCTGGTATTGAGCGGCTGCGCCAGGCATGCGGCTGTATCAGACGTGCGACCGGATATTTTCTGGCCGAATCCGCCGGAGGTCAAGCGGATAGAGTTTGTCAAGGCCGTTTCAAAACCGGAGGATCTGAATATCCGCCCCGGCATTTTGAAACGATGGGTTAACTATGTCATCGGGAGGGCTGCGGCATCCATTGTCTCCCCGTATGGCATCACCACCGATTCCCAAGGCAGGGTGTATATCGTCGATACCTTCCTGAAGCGGATTCATGTTTTCGATGCCGCGGGGAATCAATTTTTTTTTTTCCCTGAGGACAGAACGATGCTTGCTTCACCCGTCGGTATTGCTATTGACAAAGGCGGCATCGTTTATATAACCGACTCTAAAAGGGGAGTTGTTTGCATTTTTAAAGACAACGGCAAAAAATTCCTTTCTACCATCGGTCGCGACATTTTCAAGCGGCCGACAGGAATTGCCGTCAATCCGAAGACATCGGAACTGCTTGTGGTTGACACGTTGCAGTCGCGGGTGTTCAGATTTGATCTGTCAAACCGGTTACTAAAAGGATCATTCGGCACAGATGGTGCGATGGAGGGCATGTTTCATTACCCGACGAATATTTTCGTGACATTGACCGGCGATATCATCGTTTCCGATGCCCTGAATTTCAGGGTCCAGGTGTTTTCACCGGAAGGGCGTTTTCTGTTCACTTTCGGCCGCATGGGTGATGTCCCGGGAACATTTTCAAGGCCGAAGGGCGTCGCGGCCGACAGCGACGGCAACATGTATGTGGTGGATGCCCTTTTTGACAATATCCAGGTTTTCGACAAAAGGGGGCGCCTGTTGATGGCATTCGGTGAACATGGCACGGGATATGGAGACTTCTGGCTTCCCACCGGGATTTATATTGATAACAACGATCTGATCTATGTGTCGGATTCAAGCAACCGACGGGTGCAGATTTTCAGGTACCTGAAAGAAGACACGGCCAAATGATACCATTTAATACCAAACTGTGGGGTGCCGCCCTGATCCTGTTTTTTTTCGCCACGTCCGCTCTTGGCGTGGATATTCCCTCCACGAAGCTTAATGCCACGTCCGCCAGAGGCGTGGACATCCGCTCCACGAGGCATAATCTTTCCATTAGCGGACCCGGTCCCATCACCGCTTCATTGGAGAGCCAAATCTGTATTTTTTGCCACATTCCCCATCAGAAAGGTTCAGCAATACGATATCTCTGGAATCGGTCCGACCCGGCGAATCCTTATATTCCGTATTTCTCTTCGACACTGAGAGCAGATGTGGGGCAGCCCACCGGGGCGTCGCGAATGTGCTTGAGCTGCCATGACGGAACGATTGCGCTGGGGGCGATCGCTTCTTCCCCAACGGAAATTCCCTTTAAGGGCGGCATCCGGTTTATACCCCAGGACAGCTCGTCTTATCTGGGCACCGACCTGTCCGATGATCATCCAATATCGTTTGTATATGACAAAATGCTTTCGCTGGATAACAGGGAGATCAGGGACCCATCCGTTCTTCCTCCGCAAGTGAAACTTGAAAACAATCAACTCCAGTGCACTGCCTGTCACGATCCCCATGATAACACCTATGGTCAATTCCTGGTGATGGACAATACCGCGTCGTCCCTGTGTACGGCTTGCCACGACAGGGAAAACTGGTTCAATTCATCCCATGCACGGTCTACGGCATCGCTCGACAGAACCGGCGGATTGTGGCCGAATACCGATTATGCAACCGTGGGTGAGAACGGTTGTGAAAATTGCCATACACCGCATGCGGCCGGAAGCAAAGAGCGGCTGCTGTTATTTGCATTCGAGGAGGACAACTGCCTGGATTGCCATGACGGGAAGGTATCATCCATTGACATCGCATCGGTTTTGGCAAAACCATTTCGTCATGGGGTTCAGGACTTTACGGGCGTGCATGATGCGGCGGAGGATTTTACGCTGGAGCGTGTTTCCAAGCATGTCGAGTGCAGCGACTGCCACAATGCCCACCAGGCAAATGGGGACCCGTCTCCCGGAGGAGGCGTGGTTTCGGGTGCGACAAGAGGTGTATCGGGTGTGGGTGCGTCGGGTCAGGCGGTAACTTCGGCCCAGTATCTTTATGAAATATGTTTCAAATGCCATGGCGACAGCGACAACAATGTCATCAATACGCCCCCAGTTACCCGTCAGTTCAGTGAGCTCAATACGCGGATCGAGTTCGATCCGGCAAACCCGTCGTTCCATCCGGTGGTGACCCAGGGGAAAAATCCGGACGTCCCGAGCCTGCTGCCGCCATATACTGTCGCCAGCATCATCAGCTGTACGGATTGCCATGGCAACAGTCATCCATTGGAACCCCCGGGGCCTCATGGCTCTGATTTTCAATACCTTCTAACCAACAGGTATATTACCGATGATAATACTCCGGAGTCACCTTCCAGTTATGCGCTATGTTATCAATGCCACAACCGGTCTCTTTTGTTATCGAACGATATAAGCTTCGAGCACCGGCTACATGTCGTGGATCAAAAAGCGCCATGTTCAGCCTGCCATGACCCTCACGGTATAAGTGCCATGCAGGGCAATGCCCTGAACAACAGCCATCTGATCAATTTCGACCTGGCCATTGTTTCACCGACCGATACGGGACGGCTTGAATATATTGATCTCGGTCGCCTTACTGGTCGATGCTTATTGAGGTGCCACGGAGTTCTCCATAATCCGATAAATTATCCGAGGTAGAAGAAGGTGTATAACTCCATGGTAATAAGGAGGGGCATATGAAAAACGGTTATTACCCCTTGTCATGGTACATGTCGATACTGCTGGTGCTGACGATTTTCATTGGTTTTTGGCAGGCGACCGGCCAGGCTGAAGAGCAGCCTGCCGGGAAAACATCCGGGAGTAATCAAACCCCTTCAATAACGCCGGAAGGCATGTCGGAGATGTTTAAAGGCACGGTGGTGGAGGTGATCGATGCAGGCAGGCACATTTATGTTCATATCGACACCGGAGAGCAACGGGTCTGGGTTGCGGTGCCGGCCTTTGACGGAAAGCCCGGAGATAAGGTCCTTGTGCCTCCCGGCGTTCCGGTTGCCGACTTTCAAAGCAGAAAGCTGAATCGCACCTTCAAAATGATTTACTTTGTGGGCGATATCCGCCGGGTAGATGAAAGCACGTCGGACTAACCGACACCAATATTGCGGAAAGTCCATTCGCCAGTCGCTACACCAGCGAAAAACAGCCCAAATACGCCTTCCATATGTTTTCCTTAACCGGAAAGGGACCAATAAAATATGGAAAGAATCAATTTTTTTAATAAATCGAGTGTATTTGAAAGGAGTATCAGAATGCGATTGTATCCCCAAAGGATAAACCTGTTGATCATTGCCGCCGTGGCCATCTGCCTTTTCACCGGGCCGGCGTGGGCAGATGAAGCATTATCTTCCGGTGAAGAGATTGCCTCAGTCAACGGCAAAGCTATTTCCAAAAGCCAGTATGAAAGCAGGCTGTCTGTTGTCAAGGAACGGGCCGCACATAAAGGCCGGCAGTTGAGTGACGCAGATCTGACGACCGCTAAAAATCGGATTTTGGAAGACTTGATTGATACTGAAGTGCTCTATCAACAAAGTCAAAAACAAGGGATTAAAGTCGACGATCAGGCCGTCAACGAACAAATTGGGAAGATTAAAAAGCGTTTTTCTGACGAAACGGCGTATAAAAAAGCCATAGAAAAGATGCATGTTTCAGAAAAAGAATTTCGAACCGAGATTCAACGCGCCTTGGTCATAAACCAGTTGCTCGATACCAATGTGCGCCAAAAAATTACAGTAACCGATGAAGAGAGCAAAAAATATTATAACAGCCACCCGAATTTGTATCGGCAGCCAGAGCAAGTAAAAATCAGCGTTATTTGGATAAAAGTGACGCCCGACGATGAAGAATCCAAAAAAATTCAAGCCCGCAAGAAAATTGAAATGGTTCAAAAAAAAGTCAAACAGGGTGAGGACTTTGGTATGCTGGCCAAAACCTATTCCGAAGGGCCCAATGCCCAACGCGAAGGCGCTTGGGGCTATTTAAAGCGAGGCAAAACGTCAGATCCCATCAGAGATGCAGCCTTTGCGCTGAACGTCGGTGAGGTCAGCGGAATTGTTGAGACCAAACTCGGTTACCATCTTATCAAAGTAATCGACAAAAGGCCGTCCGGAACCACTCCCTTTAAAGAAGTCCAACCGAGGATCGAACAACATCTAAAAAAAGAAAAGGAAAAAACTGAAATCCAAGGTTACATCGAAAACCTGAAAAAATCAGCAAAGATCAAAAGGTTTAATTAATACCTGCCAGAATAAAATGATGGCGAACAGAAAATTGAATCGAAGCGACGCTGTTTTTTAAAACATCTCAAAATTTCTATTTTAAGTCAATGAGATGTCTCTTTTCCCAAGGATCTATTTTTCCCCCTGGTCTAACAGAGCAAAGATGATCAACTTTTTTTTCCTGCTCAAAGCTTTGCCTCAATCTGCGTTCTAAAACCGGTTTTATTTTAATAATGACCTCCACCTGGTATTGGTAAGCCTCCGTATAGACGCATATCTTTGTTGGAAACTACTGTTGTTAATTCGGTTCTGCTCAAACTTGGAATCGCAATGATTATACCAAAACAAAAGATTCACATATCCGCACCTTTGGGATCTAATGTCTTAAATGCGATATTAACCCCCCGAAACGAAGTACAGCCCTTATAAGATAAATTGACAGAATTATAACAATGTGGTATAAATAAAATTTATAACCTATTTAACCCTCTATATTTTCAATATATTTATATTTTTTTTGACAAATAAACCATGAAATCGCCATTGCCGGTTTTTAAAAAACTTTTTATATTTCTGGAATTCTCTGCAGCCGTGATCGTGCTCCTTGCCATAGGATGCAGCCGTGATGCCGGTTATACGCCGGTCGATTTTTCCAACACCATCAAAATAGAAAAATCTACATCTTTAAATAACAAAGCGCACACGTTGAAAGTCGCAGTATCGGCAATGGTTTCCCCTAAGGAAACCTTTTCCACTTACCGCAATCTGCTTGGCTATATCGGCGACCATCTGAATTACAAGATTCAACTCGTTCAACGGAAGACATACGATGAAATTAATGAACTTTTTTTGAAACGACAGATCGATTTGGCGTTTATTTGTTCAGGACCCTATGCCGTAGGCAAAGAAAAATATGGTTTCGAGGCATTGGCAGTCCCTGTTATCCGGGGCAAACCTTCTTATCAGGCGTACCTCATCGTGAACAAAAAAAGCGCCATCGAGAATCTCGAAGGGTTAAGGGGAGGCGTGTTTGCCATGACGGACCCGGCATCGAACACCGGTGCTATGGTTCCACTCTATTGGCTGGCGAAGATAGGAGAGAAACCGGATACTCTCTTTAAAAATGTTACATACACATACAGCCATGACAATTCAATACTCGCCGTTGCCAAATCTTTGGTGGACGGCGCTGCCGTGGACGGAATGATCTGGGAGTATTACAACGCCCTTAATCCTGTATATACGTCCCGAACACGGGTGATCAAAAAATCAATCCCTTTTGGAAGTCCCCCTTTTGTGGCCTCCAAATACCTGACACCTGAAATTAAAAAAAAAGCCCGAGATCTGCTACTTAACATTCATAAAGAACCAAAGGGCAGATCCATTTTAAAGGAACTGATGATCGACCGTTTTGTATCCCCAAAAGACACCTGGTACCAGCCCGTACGTGACATAAAAAAACAACTGAATATGGCTTACAGGGATTCAGATGTGGCCCAAAGATTTTAGAAAACGGCTCATGTTGACCATTGCCGTGATCGTTATGGTGAGCGGCCTGATTATTTCCCAGATCGTCACCCATCGATACAGCACCACCTTGTTCCAGGTGGCTGCTGCTCAGGGCGAAAATATCGCACACGACATTGCCCTGGATGCTGCCGACAAAATTCTCATCAATGACTTGGTTTCTTTGCAGAATCTCCTTGACGACCGGGTGCGAAGCAATCCAAAAATCGCCTATCTCTTTGTTGTCAGGGATCACCACGTACTCACCCATACATTTATCGAAGGCGTTCCGGTTGAGTTGATAAAAGTAAATGCTCCGGTTAATAATCACCAGGGGCATTTGGAAAAACTTATTTCAAACACAAAC
>ENA-OSEO01003489-OSEO01003489.1-sediment-metagenome-genome-assembly--contig:-NODE-3489-length-18509-cov-4.172960_pt1 | contig 18509 bp, 15 predicted proteins | sample MGYA00237883_ERZ534232 | MGnify/ENA metagenome assembly ERZ534232
AACAGCTCCGGATGCCCCCTGGATACCGACGGCGACGGCGTCTATGACTACCTCGACAAATGCCCAGATACCCCCAAGGGCGTCAAAGTTGACGGCTCCGGATGCCCCCTGGACACCGACGGCGACGGCGTCTATGACTACCTCGACAAATGCCCAGATACCCCCAAGGGCGTCACGGTCAACAGCTCCGGATGCCCCCTGGATACCGACGGCGACGGCGTCTATGACTACCTCGACAAATGCCCAGATACCCCCAAAGAGCTCAAAGTCGATAAAGACGGATGCCCCATCGCAATGAAAAAGACGGCATCTATTGACCTTGAAATTCAATTCGACAGCAACAAGGCCGATATTAAACCGCAATATCTTGGGCGGCTCAAGGAGCTTGCCGATTTCATGAAGAATTATCCGGAAACAAAAGCCGTCATCGAGGGGCATACCGACAGTATGGGTGCGGCAGACTATAACCAGAAGCTTTCCCAACGCCGGGCGGAGAGCGTTCGCGATTACCTGATCAAGAATTTGAACATCAGTCCGAATCGCCTGACGGCAAAGGGATTCGGAGAAGAGCGCCCGGTGGCTTCCAACGACACGGATGAAGGGCGCCGCAAGAATCGACGCATAGAAGCGGCCATCAGTACAGAAACGGAAATATACCAGAAGAAATAACCGTCGGATCAGCACCGGCCGGCAAAGGCGGGGCCGGCATTTGCAGTAATCCCGTCTTGCCGGTTGATCCACCTGCAATGTATTATATAAACACCCCTGCCTGTCGACGTTGCCCAGGCAGGGGAATTTTTAAAACCACCATCCTAACCGTTACTGCTTAAGATCGGCGATAAACCTGTCGGAGGATTCAATCGCTGCGTGCATCTTTTGGATCAGGCCGTCAATTTTTCCCTGCAACGTTGAAAATTCGGATTGCAGCGCACCGATGGCCTGTGCATTCAGGTTATGCTTTAGAAACAAAACATTGTCATGAAAGATACGCAAGACCGGCGCCATGCTCTTTTCAGCCTGATGCATGCTGGCCAGCATGTTGGCATACCGCGATTTCGTTGCCTCCAGTTGACGCTGGCTGGAGTTGCGCAATTCAGGATTCTGATAAAGCCGCAGTTCTTCCCGCCACTCTCTAAACAGGGCATCCGCTACCGATTCGACTTTGTCGATCCGCGAGGATACATTCTCGGCGGCGTTTTCGCAGTCTTCATATTCCGCATTCAAGGTTTCATAGGCTTTCTTCAGGTCGGTATCTTTCAGTTGAACCACCGCGCCGAACTGCTCCAGCGCGGACTTGAACTGCTCCTGCGCTTCGGCCTGGGAATCTCTGGCGCCTTTAACACGATCCACAAGAATGTCGCGCTTATGGACGCCGACTTTTTCCATGGCGCCATAATACGCCTGGGAACATGCTCCCATCAGCGTAATAGACATCACAGCGAACATGATAAATTGAATAGATCGAAGGTATGTATTTCGGATCACGGCGTCCCTCCTTTTTTCTATATCTGATTTCTGATATAGGTTTTGAAATCCTTAAGGTCGAATTGAATATCCTTGAGCGGCCGGAACGGTTTATGATAATACGTTAAACATAAGTGAAAAAAAAGATGGCGTAAAGTTAAATTTGTTTCGCTTTGCCAAGCGCTTCAGTCTTTTTTGAATTAACCCCATTGAGAAATTTTTACAGGGGGGGGAATAAACATGTTTCTTAAAAACAGGTGCTTGAACCGCGTTCTGATTATTTTTTTTATCGCCGGCGCGATATGGTTAAGCCGGGAGGCATCCGCCGGCTCTATGGTATTCAAATCCAAAGGACAGAAAGTATACGTTCCCGTCTATTCGCACATATATAGCGGTGACAAGGAATACCCTTTTTATTTGGCAGCAACCGTCAGCATTCGCAATACAGATCCCGACCGCTCGATAACCATCTTGACGGTAGACTATTACGATTCCAACGGCAAACTCCTGGATAACTATTTAAAAGCCCCTCTCATACTCGCTAAGATGGCATCCGTTCGATATGTGGTAAAAGAGTCCGACAAGAAAGGCGGATCAGGGGCAAACTTCATTGTTCAATGGGAATCTGATGAAAATGTAAATCCGCCGATTATTGAATCCATAATGATAGGGACGCAAAGACAACAAGGCCTCTCCTTTTCGTCCCGGGGCCAGGTAATTGAAGAAAAATAAAATTTATCACGCGTTTCCTTCTTCATTTTTTTGGCAGAATCCGTAACCGTTTGAAACAACCCTTTAAAGAAGAAACGCCTGAACCGATCATACCGAATATCCGGGGGTGCACGATGGCTTATCTGAAAAAGGTCGCTCAGAGCAAACCCTTTATCATCGCCGTGTCCGCGATCCTGATCTACACCCTGTCCGGGTTTTTGCTGACGCCTTACCTCGTGAAGCGCTACCTGCCCGGAGTCGTTCAAAAAGAGTTAAAAAAGCAGGCTTTCATCGGCGAGGTACGCATCAACCCGTACTTTTTTACTTTCGAGGCAACCGATTTTCACCTGGATGAACCCGAAGGGGAGCCTATTCTTGGATTCAAACGCCTTTTTATTGATTTTGAACTCAAGAGCCTGTTCAAGTGGGCCTGGACTTTCCGCCAGGTCAACATCGATGGCCCGGCGATCAATGCCGTGATCCGCCCGGACGGCCGCCTGAACCTGGCGAGCCTCACCCCACCCTCGGAAGGGGCGCCGTCGCCAAGCGGGGACGCTCAACCGCCGCGTCTGATCTTTGATGAAATCGTGATTGAAGAGGGCCGCATTGATTTCACCGACGCGCGGCAGTCCAAACCGGCATCCATCACTTTCAGCCCCCTGAATCTGCGGATGAAAGACATCTCCACGCTGCCGGGGCAGGAAGGTGCAAAATCGATTACCGCCGCCAGCGACGCCGGCGAAACGTTTACATGGACCGGGATCATCAGCCTGAATCCATTCGTCACAAAGGGGACGGTCTCCATCGAAAACTTGCAGGTCGCAACGCTGTGGGAGTTTGTCCGGGATGCGCTGAATCTGGAGCCGCCGAGCGGAGAATTAAGCCTTCGCAGCGATTACAGCGTCGATTTGAGTCAAGAAACGCCCCAGGTTGTTCTGGCCAACCTGTCGGTTGCGATCACCGACATCATCCTCAAGCTGCAGAACGCTCAAACCCCTTTTCTGGAGCTTCTCGACATTCGGATCAGCGACGGCAGCCTGGACTTGTCCAGCCGTCAGGCAACCATCGGCCGTTTTGCAATCAGGGACGGGCGGGCACGTCTGGCGGCGGCTGAAGACGGAACGCTCAACGTGCTGCAAGTTGTCAAGGCTGCCGAAACAGCGGCTGCATCCACCCCTTCGCCTCCGGCCCCGGAGAGCGAAACCGGCCCCTGGAAGCTCGCCTTAAATGCGTTGGACGTGGACGGTTTTGCCGTCAATTATGAGGATCTCAGCCGCACGCCCGCACTCCGGGCCGGTGCGGGTGAAATCAAGGCAAGCCTGAAGGCCCAAGCTCAAGCCGGGACTCAATTGCAGGGACGGATAGCCGATTTGTCCTTAACCCTTAGGGGCTTCCAGGCGGGGTTTGCCGACACGGCCGAACCGGTCGTAAAGATCGACACGCTGGCCCTTGAGGACGGGGCCTTTGACCTGGCGGCCAATCGCTTGACCGCTGCCGCAATTTCCATAGACGGCGGCAGCATTGACGTTCAAAGACAGACCGACGGGGATGTCAACCTGATGCTCCTGGCCGCACCGCCTGACAAAGGCGCTATTGCTAAAAAACATACTGAAGCCGCCGCCGAGGATCATCCTTTCCAGTTTTTCGTAAAGACCGTTTCGCTGTCCGGGCTGCAGGCCGCCTTTTCCGACCGGACGGTCCGGGCCGATGCCCCGATAATTCATCTGGACGATATGTCTGCAGACATATCCGACGTGGACGGCAAGTCCCCCATGAAGTACAATTTAGACGTCACTGTCCGAGAGGGCGGGCGTATCAAAGCCGGCGGCATCATAGACCCGTCGGCGCCATCCGTGGAATCCGAGATCGAGGTGGCGAAACTCGGACTTCTTCCGGTGCAGCCTTACATCAGCCGGGCAGCGGCACTGGTTCTCACATCGGGCGCCTTTTCCACCAAGGGAAACTTGCGCCATGGATCTGAATCCGCCGGAGCTCGAACGCTTTACCAGGGCAACTTCAAAATCGAAAATCTGCGCATCATCGAGGCCGGTGGAAGTGAACCGCTGCTGGGCTGGCAGTCCGTTCAGAGCGAACAGTTAACCCTGCAGCTTGAACCGAATGGACTCGACTTCGGCGACATTCATGTATCGCAGCCGGTCGGAAAAATCATTATCGAATCCGATGGCGCTCTCAACCTGGCCAAGGCAATCAAGTCCGAGTACCGGGAAAAAGCGGAAAAACCGGCGGCTGCGTCACCAGCCGGCGGCTTCCCCTATCGCATCCGACGCGTGCTCATCAGCGACGGCAACGTCGATTTTGCAGACTTGAGCCTGCCCGTCCCCTTCGGAACCAAAATCCATGAATTAAAGGGAACCCTGGCGGGCATTTCTTCAGCCCCCAACGCCCGCGCCCAGTTAAAGTTGGACGGCCGGGTGGACGACTATGGAACCGCCAGGGCTGGCGGTGAGCTGAACACTTCGGACCCCAAGGCGTTTACCGATATCAGCGTGGTCTTTCGCAATGTGGAGATGTCCCGGCTCACGCCCTATTCGGGCAAGTTCGCCGGCCGCAGGATCGATTCCGGCAAACTGTCCGTCGATTTGAATTACAAGATCGACAAAAGCCGCCTGGCAGGTGAAAATCAGATCTTAGTCGAACGCCTGACCCTGGGAGAACGGGTGGACAGTCCGGACGCGGTAAACCTGCCGCTTAATCTCGCCATAGCGCTTCTGGAGGATTCCAACGGCAAGATCGACCTGGGCATGCCGGTGCGCGGCGATCTCGATTCTCCCGAATTCAGCTTCGGCGCCCTGATCGGCAAAGCGATCCTCAATCTTCTGACTAAAATTGTGTCCAGCCCTTTTCGTGCCGTGGCGGCCCTGCTTCCCGGCGGCGGAGAAGAGGACTTCGGGAACGTCGGCTTTGAACCCGGCAGCACCCGCGTGCCGCCGCCGGAAATGGAAAAACTGAACACGCTGGCCGCGGCTTTGCAGAAACGGCCGCAATTGAAACTCACCATTCAAGGCCGTTATAACCCGGAAACCGACCGGGCGGCGCTTCGCAGCGAGAAACTGGGCCGCGCCCTGGCGGTGCGTCTCGGACAAAACCTGACGCCGGATATGGACCCCGGCCCGGTGGACTATAGCAGCCCGGAAACCGGCCTGGCCCTGGCGGCCATGTTTTCCGAGCGCTTCGGCGCCGAAGCGCTTGAAGCGCTCAAGGCCAAACTGAAGGCCGCGGATGATCAGGCAAACAAGGACGCCGCCGCTAAGGACAAGCGCGCTGTTCCCCGGGGTGCGGCCGAAGATTCCGGCCAGCTGGCTAAGCTGCTCTTTCGACGGCTGGCGGAAGCAGAGCCGGTCGCTGAAGCCGAACTCGTCCATCTGGCCGATGCCCGGGCCCAGGCTGTCATCGCCGAGTTGAGCGGCCCCCAGGCGCTTGCTGCAAAGCGCCTCTCTGCCGGAGTTTCGACCGCTGTGGAACCACCGACGCCTGCACGTGCGGATCTTACCCTGGAGGCACTGCGCTGATTCGACTTATTGAGGTTCTCATTAGGGATTTATATTTCGTGTCTGTATTATTTTAAGCGTATTGGTAACTGGCTGTTAAGGGCTATCGCCTGGAAAGCGCCATCAGCCGGTACACCAGCATGCCGGCCAGCCAGGCAATATCTTCGGGAGAAAAAAAATTGGCGATGGTGTCCTCGAAAAGGATGCTGGCCTCCGGGGGAAATTCCTCATCTCCTTCCCACAAAATCAGCCGTATTCGCACCCGAGGAAACAGGCTGAACTCAAAGGCGGCGTCGCCGGGCTCAACCGCTTTTCCGCCCAATTGCAGGGATGCCTGCTTGAGCCCGGCGGCATTATGGCCGAAAGCTTTTTTGAGCGGGTCCACGGCTCTTTTCACAAACGCGCTGAAATAAAACCCGGCCCCCGGAATTTCGCGATAAGCTATCCATCTTCCGGACGGCACCGTCTCGCCCTGCCCCAGCATGTAATGCAGGATCAGCACCTGCTCCTGAATCGGAACGTCCTTCCTTGCGTCTTTTTCATCGAAAAACTCGAATTCCGGGAAACCGACTCTATAAACGCGGTCCAGAAAGGAGACCCGGAAAGCATCCGACGACCGGTCCTCGAATCCGGTGCGTTTCAAAATAACGTCGAATGTCTCTTTCGCAAGGTTCTCGGCCGCCAGATTTTTTGCAGCCACATAATCGTCGATTCGCGCCATGCGTTACTTCCCCCTGCCCTCTTTGACGGGTTGATTCTTTCTGTAAAAGTCCCCCCGCGACACACCCTCCTCAAGGGAGTAGTCCAGCAGCCTCCCAGAAGGGCCTGTAGAATATTAATGGATTTATTATTCGCAACCTATAAAGATGTTTTGATCTATATACCAAAAATAAGCGGGCGGCAAGAACAACGTCGGCTCATGCAACCTTTGAAGAATCCATTCCGACCGGCACCGTTGTCAGTTCATCGTTTTCGATGAAGCATACATTTCTTACAGCGGCAAATATTTCTACCGGTCGTCCGGGCAGGCAAAAATATCCTGTTTATCCTGTAAATCCTGTCAAAGATGCTTTTGCGTTTCATCATAGACCTTTTTCAGCCCCAGCAGTCAAGTCCCCGGTTCTGTTTCTTGGTCTTCAGTCTTCGCTCTTCACCCTATTATTCTTCAGCCTATCTTCCTTCAGCCTTTTTTTTGCCTTGACACCCCGGCACCTGTTCATTAGGATTTATCTTCAAAAATCCTATCCAACAAGTGTCTTATGACTGAAAATGAAATTGCTTCCGCTAGCGCACGGATAAACCGCCATACCACAAGCAGAGGTTATGTTTTTATAATTAATTGAATTTTTTATTTTTAACCTTCAAAGAAGAGGAGTGGAAATGAAAACTTTTTCTGATAAAGCATACGATCTTTTAAGGAAGGTGCCTAAAGGGCGTGTAACGACCTATAAAGAAATTGCCCATGCTCTGGGAACCAGAGCTTATCGGGGGGTCGGCCAGGCCATGAAAAGAAACCCCTATGCGCCCGAGGTTCCCTGACACCGGGTTATTGCCACATCCGGTCGGATGGGAGGGTTTAAGGGAAAGACTTCGGGAGCTGCCATACAGAAAAAAATAAAAATGCTGAAGGACGAAGGGATCGAGTTCCACGGAGAAAGAGTAACAAATTTCGAAAAAATTATTTTTCGATTCTCATAGTTCTGGTGCTGATGATTACAATATTTATTTCCATTTTCAATCCTCGGAAATCTAAAAAGTAAACCATAAAATATCAATATGGCCATGGGTTGTCCAGAAAAAACTCCACCGACAGACTAAGCTGAATGCTGATCTCAATCCTCTTCGAATCAGATTCGTCTCCGAGAGCGCCCAGGACCCTGTGGGGGCCATTCAGGCGGTTTCATCCGGATGCTGATCACTCCTGTCATAAAGAAAATAGCCACAAATAAATAAAATGGAACCGCATAGCTGCCGAACAGATCAAAACAGATTGCGGCAAAGATGGGTCCGCAGGCATTGGCGACTGAGCGGAACGGTATTGAAAAACTGTAGATGCTGCCAAGGGCCGTGCGGCCGAAAAATACCCCCCAGATAACGGAAACAACCGTGTTTCTACCGCCGTGCAGTATCCCGTGAAGGGCTGCCAGGACAAAGACGATTCCCGTACCAAACCCATCGGCCGGTTTAAACCCCACCGTCCAGAAAAAAAGCAGAAATATTAGCCCGTTCGCAAAAACGTTGATTGCCAAAAGGGTTTGGATATGAACCTTATCGGCCAGCATTCCCCACGTGACAGAGCCCAGCGCACCGAAGGCGGCAATGGTGCTGAGAACCCAAACGGCGGTCTTCTGGTTGAACCCCTGGTCCGTCAAAAATGGGTAGATATGAAAATTGATACCAGCCTGCAGGAACGGAATCAGACAGGTAATAAGGGTCAATATCCAGAAAGCTCTGGTCCGCGTTGCCTGGACCCGGTTCCAAACCGGCGCCACCGCTCTAACCGGACCGTCCGATTGATCTTCTGGGTTAAAAAGGCCCTTAGACTTTTCTTTTGCGGGTTCCGGCTCTGCACCGTCCGGTAAAAGCCCCATATCTTCGGGCCGGCGCCGAAGAAAGAGCAAGGCAGGAATGCCGGACATCAGAAATACCACCACGCCCAGGGTGCCCCAAGCCATCCGCCATCCATAAGCCAGAATCAGAAACTGTATCATCACGGGCAGCAGGGCGCTGCCGACCCTTTCGCCGATCCAGGTAATCCCCAACGCCCGGCCCCTCCGGCGGACAAACCAGTTAGACACTGAAACGGTTACGACCAAACTAAGCACTCCCACGGCAATCATCCGGCCCATCCCGAAAAACAGGTACAGTTGCCAGATGTGCCGGACAAACATCAGCGCAAACAGCCCCATGCTGAAGAAAACGATCCCCCAGAAGGCCACCATCCGCGGCCCATACCGGTCCAGGATCGGTCCGACAAACGGCGACGCCAGCCCCCCGCAGATAGAACCGACAGCAATTGCCCCGGTTACGGAGGCGCGGCTCCAACCAAAATCCTGGGCCATCGGCTTCATGAATATGGACAAAATATTCTGAAAAACGCCGACCTCCGTGACGCCGATCAAAAAGGAGACCCCGACAATGATCCAGCCGTAAAAAGGCTTGCGCAAAATTTACTTCCTTTTGGATGTGATCAAACCTTAAGAGTTGGGTACCCTATGACAAATATATGCCGCCGTCAAGGGCAACAAAAAAAACGGAAAAAATTTATGGATTGGGGAAAGAAGGCTCTTCTGTTTTTCATCCTCCTGTTTTATTCTTGACCCACAAGTGCCTCTCGCTTATACTCGGGTCATCAAAAATTATGATTGAAAACATCCTCTTTGATCTCGATGGCACGCTGACCGACCCCAAGGTTGGAATTACCAGATGCATTCAATATGCCATGGAAAAACTCGGCCGGCCGGTCCCGGCTGCCGATGATCTGCTATGGTGCATCGGCCCGCCGCTTCAGGAAAGCTTCAAAAAACTGCTCTTCCCGGATGACGGTCAGACCGAAACAGCCTTGTTCTTTTATCGGGAACGGTTCACCGTCGTGGGCAAGTTTGAAAATAAGGTCTACCCGGGAATTATTGACATATTAGACAGGTTGAACGCACAGGGGGTTAACCTGTTTGTGGCGACTTCAAAACCGATTGCCTTTGCCGGTGATATCATCGCCCATTTTGGTCTCTTGCCCTTTTTAAAAAAGGTGTATGGAAGCGATCTGAACGGAGACTTGACCGACAAGGGCGCCCTGATTTTCCATATACTCCAGAACGAAAAACTTCCAGCGAAAAGCACGCTGATGGTTGGGGATCGCAGCTACGACATCCTCGGAGCGAAAAAAAACGGCGTCTTCAGCCTGGGGGTCACATACGGTTATGGCTCAAAAATAGAACTGATTGAAGCCGGTGCCGATTTTATGGCCGATTCGCCATGGGAAATAGTGGAAACAGCAAAGAACCTGTTCTGAGGATAATAGTAACTTTTCCTAAATCCTTTTGCCGGCAGCGATTAAACCACTTCGCATCAATTTTCATGCGAGGTTCCGGCAATAAACTTGTTGACGCTTCAGTATATTTTTTATATCTTGACTCATATCTTGGAGTTTCTGATTTGCGGGTTCTGACGGACCGCAGCGGAACTGTCCGGCAGTTGAAGGGAGCCCTATTTTGACAACCGCGATAGACGGAAAGTAAAACCCTTTCACTCAAAAGGAGGATCATCATGGCAACCTTTTTTATGTTTGGCAATTACACATCCGAGGCAATCAAGGCAATGAGCATTGAGAGAACCGAACTCGTAGTAAAAGAAATCAAAAAACTGCAAGGCGAAGTCAGTGCAATGCACGCTTTGCTTGGACAATACGACCTGCTGTTTTGCGTCAAATTACCGGACATTGAAGCGGCAATGAAAGCATCCGTGAAACTTTCTCGGTTGACCGGCATTTCATTTAACACCTTTCCGGCGATACCGGTTGAAACTTTTGATAGATTAACAGCTAAAGACTAAAGAAATTTAATGGCTCCCTCCAAAAGGGGGGACAGCTCATTGAGGTTTTTAGTGTTCACGTACCGGTAAATAAACCATCCTGTTGATAGAGGTCTGCCGAACCGTGAGCGTATTTTTCCCCCGTCCCTTAACAACCAACAAGGAAGATGATGCCATGAAAGATCTGATTAAATACATTGCCCAGTCAATAGTTGACAATCCGGAACAGGTAAAGGTTGAAGAGGTTGAGGGGAGCTACACCTCTGTACTGGAATTAAAAGTGGCCAAAGAGGATATCGGAAAAGTTATCGGCAAGCAGGGCCGGACCGCCCAGGCCATGAGAGCAATTTTAAATGCTGCATCGGGCAAGGTAAAGAAAAGAATTGTTTTGGAAATTATTGAATAACACCCATTTCCACCAGATCCCTTGTCAGCTCCAGAGGATCGAACACCTTGCCCTTTCGCCATTTTCCGTTAAATTCAAATGTCGGTACGACCCAGTCAAATCCGCCGTTGACCTCCACAACCTTGGCAACCACGTCGTCCGGTTGCGCTTCAATATCGATATAATTAAAGACTATTTTATTTTCTTTTAAAAATCCAATTGTTTTCTGACAGTGCGGGCACCACCCGGCGGCATAGACATTCAACATTCACGACTCCTTAAATTTTGCAAAGTTATCCCTGTTGTTGCTGGTTATGTGTTTTCCAGGGCTTTCTCGATTTCATCCAGAAACCGGCTTTTACAGTTAAACTGGCCTTTTCGGAAACCGGCACAGCTTAAAAACAAATGCTGCGCGCTCCGGGTAACGGCCACATACATCAGCCGGCGTTCCTCTTCCAGCCCGGTTTCGGATTCCAGTGATTTCCAGTGCGGAAAAAGATTCTCCTCACAGCCGACGACAAATACCGCCTGAAATTCCAACCCCTTGGCCGCATGAACGGTTGCCAGGTTAACGCCGTAGCCCGTATCGGCTTCATCCTCCGATTTGTCTTCTTTGATAAGGGCCGCTTCCTCCAGATAGTCGATAATGCTCTCTTTCTGGGACGCGGAATAGATCAGCTGTTCGACATTTTCCTCCCGGGAGGTGTAGTCCATGGAGTTGGCCCGTGAATACGCTTTCAGATACTCCAGATAGTCGATTCGTCTCAGGATTTCCCCTACCGCCCAGTCCGGCCGCATATTGCGAATATCATCCAGCAGTTCCAGTACCGGCGAAAGCGCCGCTCCGGTCCGAGCGGGCAATAGATCATCCGCCAATGCCCGGCGGGCCGCCCCCTGCAGGCCGACCCCATCGGTCTTGAACCGGGCGATCTTCAGGATCGTGCCAGGGCCGATCCCGCGCCGGGGGATATTCAATATGCGCTCAAAAGCCGCATCATCTTTTTCAAAAACCGCGGCCGTAAGATAACAATTGATATCCATAACTTCTTTACGCTCAAAAAACCCCTTGCCCCCCAGCATCCGGTAAGGAATCCCCTGTGCCCGGAAAGCCTGTTCAAAGGGGAGCGAACAAAACTTGGTCCGATACAGAACCGCCATTTTGTCGTATACCATCCCCCTATCCTTTAATGCGCAAATGCGCTGAGCCGTCCAGACGGCCTCTTGCTTTTCATCGTCAAACTCGAACAGTTCGACCTGTCCCCCCTGTTTTTCCGAAAAGCATTTTTTTTCCATACGGCTGTCATTGTACCCGATCAGTTCGTTGGCAACCTGCACGATTTCATCGGCGCTGCGATAGTTCTGCTCCAGCCGGAAGACCCTGGCGTCTTTATACTTGCTGCGGAAAGACAGAAAGTGGCCGACATTGCTTCCTCGAAAAGAGTAGATGGCCTGCCAGTCGTCCCCGACGCAAAAGAGGTTGCCGTTGCGAAGGAGCAGTCCCGTCAATTCTTCCTGCAGATTGTTGGTGTCCTGATACTCGTCCACCAGGATGTAATCAAACAGTTTCTGGTACCGGTCGCAAATCGGCGGATGGTCCCGAAGTAGATTGCGGGTAAGCAGTAGAATATCATCAAAGTCCACCGCATTGCTGTTTTTCAGCTCCTGATTGTAAAGCGCATACGCCTCTGCAACCCGGATGTGGGCCACAAAGGGCCTTTTGTCTAAATAGGCTTCGGGTCGGCCGGAGTTTTTGGCGCGGGAAATCCGGCTTAATACGGCGGGAACATACTTCCTGTCGACATTCAGCTTTGCGGTAAGAACATCCTTGAGGACCTTCTGCTGCTGGTACTCTGCAAATATCTGCAGCGGACGCCGGTATCCCAGCTCCGTACAATGCTGCTTGAGTATTTTAAAACAGGCTGAATGATAAGTGCGAACCCATGGAAAGTTTTCCATCGACAAGCCGGTCAACTTCACCAGTCGCTCTTTCATTTCATCGGCAGCCTTGTTGGTAAAGGTGATGGCCAGGATGCGCGCCGGATCATAGCCCCCGGATACGAGATAAGACACCTTGGCGGTCAAGGTCCGTGTTTTACCTGAGCCGGCGCCGGCGACCACCAGCGCCGGCGATCCGGTATGTTCCACAGCTGTTTTTTGCTGAAGCGATAAATCCATGCGGCTATATTCCCCGGCAGGTTGACCCTGCCGTTTTATAAAAAATATGACAACAATTAAATTTTTGTAGTGCTTATAAAGAATACCGTCGCGCTTGTCAAAAGAAAAGGAGTTGTGACCATTTTCTTAATTCCTGAATCTTGCATGAACTTTTAAAGGCTTTACAAGCATGCTGCCCAGGCTAATCGGCTGGACTTAAAAAATGATCAACCATTGAATTGATACACCCCCCGGCCGGCCCGCCGGATGAGCTTTTCCTTGTATGCCCTGTAAAGCACATTCCGGATTTGTTTTTCATCACAACCGGTCTTTTGTTTCAGGGCGGCAACGTCAACTCCTTTTTTTGATTGCCGGATGACGGCAAGAATCCGGGAGGTGAGGGTATCCCCCGGAATTTTATTTTTAGCCGGGGATTTTGGGGCCGGTATTTTTAGCGGAAGTATGGCGGCCGCCGGTTTTCCGGCTTTTTTAAATCCGGTCTTTTTAGGAGCTGTCCGCCTTGGCTTTTTATTTGTTTGTTCCTTTTGTCTGAGTGTTTTTTTGGCAGCCGCAGATCTCTTTGGTTGCGTTGGTTTTCGGTTCGCTTTTTCAGCCGGCGCTGCAAAATCAAGATCCACAGGTTCTTCCATATCAATACCGAACAGACCGGCCAGATCCGGCTCGGCAATCATTCGGGCGTTTGTTTTCTCCGCTTTTTTCAGCAACCAGCGGCTCCGGTCTTTAACGGCCTGCTGAATCAGATCATCCATATGGACTTTGCGCAGTTCAAAAAAAAGTCCGGGGTTAACATCCAACCGGCTCCCGATCCCATATAGTGCGGCAGCCACGTGCTTGCACATATACGCCCAGTCCGGGCAACTGCAATTAAATTCAATCTCCTGAGGAGAGGGAAACAGCCCCTGCCCCTGTGCCGTAAATATTTCACCCAGGGATTCGGGAAACTTCCCCTCCAGCAGTTCCGGAAGTGAGCCCAGCTTGCCGGCACAGGCCGCCTTCATCTTTTGCCAGATGTTTTTCGCTATTTCTTTTATTTGGATAATGACCGTGTAAGGTTTTGACCGGGTCCCCTGCACCAGTGCTTGGACCTGGCCGGGACGAATCTGAAGATCGAGCACGGCGCCATGACGCACATAGCTGCGCCCGCGGCCGATGCGGTTGCTGTAATCTGCATATCGTTCCAGATTGAGATTCCAGGATTTCCCCCACCATGTTTTTGCAATCGCAGTCCCTTCGATAACAATCGGCTGCAGCTGCGGATTCTTCTTTCTGAGTTTTGCCAAATTTCCGGCGGCTTTTGCTTTTTTTTCCGCAACAGAGACATACCGTGGATAGCGCCAATATCCCATCGTTCACCTTTCACTTGTTCATAAAGAGAGTTTAAACAAATCCATTAATTCATCATTTTTCATTTCGGTTATCCAGGACTCTCCGCCGGCGGCAATGATGTCCTGCGTCAGGCGCGCTTTTTCCTCCAGCATCTTATCAATGCGTTCCTCAAGTGTTCCCCTGGTCAGAAACTTGTGAACCACCACATTCTTTTTCTGCCCGATTCGAAAGGCCCGGTCGGTGGCCTGATTTTCAACCGCCGGATTCCACCAGCGGTCAAAATGAACGACATGATTGGCTTCGGTCAGATTCAATCCGACCCCGCCGGCCTTCAGCGACAACACCATGAACGGAATATAGGCCGGACTTTGAAACTGTTCAATAATCTTTTTTCTTTTATCAACCGGGACACTTCCGTGCAGTATCAATCCGCTGCGTTTAAAGATACCCTCCATAAACTCGGCCAGGGGTTGGGTAATTTCTTTGAATTGGGTAAATACCAGAACTTTTTCTCTTTTTTCATAGATGGTTTCACAGATTTCCCTGAGTCTATAAAACTTTCCACTCTCTTTTTCATCAAATCCGCCGGTCCCCAGGTATTGATCCGGATGATTGCAAAGCTGTTTGAATTTCATCAGGGATGCCAGAATGACCCCCCTGCGCTGAATACCGTCGGTGCGGTCAATCATTTCTTTTATCTCTCCGGTCAGGTTTTTATATAGCAGAACCTGTTTACTGCTCAAAGCGGCATAGGTTTTCATTTCAATTTTGTCCGGCAAATCGGATATGATCGACCTGTCGGTTTTCAGCCGCCTCAAGATATAAGGTCGAATCAGCTTGCGCAGTCCGGCATACCCGGCCGGATCGGCGTTTAAGTCTTTTGAAAACTGCTTGAACTCCGCACTGTTTCCCAATAATCCGGGATTTAAAAAATCAAACAGGGACCATAGGTCCGACAGTCGGTTTTCAATGGGGGTTCCGGTCATGATGATACGGTTTCGGCCGGTGAGCTTTTTGACGGCTTTTGTCTGTTTGGTTCCCGGGTTTTTGATGGCCTGGGCTTCGTCCAAAATGATGTAATGCCACGAATGGGTTTGCAGCTGGCTGTATTTTTGAACCAGACCATAGGTGGTGATGACCAGATCAAAGGCATTCAGCGCCGGCGAGCCTATCGGCGCGGGGCCTGCCCCTGTATTGGCTCCGGGATGAACCACCAGATACTTCAGATCCGGGGCGAAGCGCTCGATTTCGTTGACCCAGTTGGAAATGAGTGAAGCCGGAACAACCAGCAGATTGGCATGAGGAGGAGGCGTCGATTTTTTCAGCCGGTACTTTAGGATATCCAAAAAAGCGAGGACCTGCACGGTTTTGCCCAGCCCCATATCATCGGCCAGGCAGGCGCCAAAGCAAAGGGAGTGTAGAAAAAGGAGCCAGTCAACCCCTTTCTGCTGATACTTCCTTAAGGTAGCCTTAAACGTTTGTCCGGGTTTGAGCGAGGCAATCAGGTCGGGGTTGAGCAATTTTTTCAGGACGGATTCAAGCCATTTTCCATTCGAAACGCTGTAGTTTATTTCAGCGGCGGGCATATCGAGCAGCTTTTCCGGTTTCAGCTGCAGGCGCAAGGCATCCTGCAAACTCAGACCCTGTTCCATCATCAATTTCTTTGCCTGTTCGTAGGCCGCCAGGGTCTGTTGCAGTTTTTCAGGATCTACCGCTACCCATCTGTTTTTGATGAATGCGAGTCCTTCCGACTCCTGCAAGAGCCGACGGGCCTCTTCCTCTGAAATTTCACACTCTCCCAGAACCAGCCGTACGTCGAAATTCAACAACGCATCCATACCAATAAAAGACGGCATCTTATCGCCGACGTTGATGGTTAATCCGATCTTTGACGGCGTTCCTTTCCACCAGTTTGGAATGCGACATAAAATACCGCAGGCTTCGTAGGTCGAAACCTCCTTTAAAAATGAAAAAGCCTCGGCGGCCGACCAGGCCATGGGGTGAAACAGCTCCCCGCTGTTGAGCAGACCGGCTAAAAAGGCGCTTTGTCCGGCTGCTGAATGAACGGTTGCCAGCAGTTCCAGTAATTTGTCTTTTTCATTTTCGTACTCTTTTAAGGCATATTTAAGCGGCAGGTGTTTTGATTTGCCCTGGTTATTCAGACGGGTTGAATACGTGGCCAGAAAGGCAAATGGGCGGTTTTCATCTTTGTTTTCCACCAGATGAAAAAATACCCGGCCCACCAGATGCACATCCGGGCTGTAGGTGCGGATAAATTCTGCAACAGTCCCCTTAAAGGGTTTTATTGCCTGGGCAAAGGACGCGTTCAGATCCGACCATACCGTTTCAAGTAATTCCGCATTGATGTATTCGGCGCCCGTCATCAGGGGCGCGCTGTCGGAGAATTTACCAAACAAACCGGCGGCGGCGGGGATGGTTGCTTTATGGCGAAGCGTTTCCAGTTCCGGCGTTCGGCTGAGTTCCCGGACAAACTGTCCGGCAAAATTTTGCCAGTATTCAAGGGAAGGCGTCCACTGGACCTGTTTATCGCAGAAACCCAAAAACAGAAGGCCGGCACCCGAATCGGCCATAAATCTTTTGAACATTTCTTCCTGAAGCAGGCGGCTGCTTTTATTAGGCGCCTGGGCGGTTTCAATCCATTCGGCCTGCAGCGCCCCGTTCGGCATAACCACAACACTTAGTTCCCGATTCATAACCCTGACAAGTCTTTCATGTGTCCAGACCTATTCAAACGCCTTATCATTCTTTTTTCCATATCATGGCATAATTTTTATGCACCCATAAGTTTAAGCACGTGTATACCGCCGGATGGATTTTTATGCAATTTCTGAATTTGCGATTCGAACATTAAATAATATGGAGTTGAAAATATGCCTGCAAAAAATCGAAGAATAAATGTCGTTTTGGATCATGCGGTTTTTGGAATGTCATCTCTATATGAGCCCCAAACGCCTTGCCCTTGCTTTTAAGGATAACGAGATTTCTTTTGATTTTTTGGTTCCTGGCTTTGTAATGGTACCCACTATCTTGTAACCGCCGTAATGTAAAACCTCTCTAACAGCTCGGATGGCCCCCCCTGCTCTCGGCAAGAATGAAGTTAAGATGGCCAGGGCTCCGGCATTCTGAATCTTTTTACCTACCGCATGCGCATCTTCTCCCGGCAGAATACACGATCCTTTCTCTCGACAGGCCATGCAGGCCGTGCAGAATTTCATGTCGAGTTTGCATACATCAATCCACTCGATATCATGCTCGGCTGATAATGATTCCGTTACCGATTTTAGAAGTGAAGCGACCGTTCCATTTCGCCGAGGGCTTCCGTTTAGCACTAATATTTTCACCTTATGCTCTTCCTTCCAATACGCACTAATCAGCCGCACAGATTTTTGTGTCGGCTGAATTAGCCTTGTTGGGCCGCATGCTCTGACCAAGGCTTGATGTTTTTAAGTAAGGAACCAATAGTACGCTCCGCGACTTCGGTATCGTATGCAGCTTGTGCACGCAGCCAATAGCCATTGGATAAACCAAAAAATCGACACAACCTCAAATCTGTATCAGCTGTGACCGCTCGTCTACCTGCAACAATTTCACTGATACGCTGTGCAGGCACACCAATTTCCTTAGCCAAACGATACTGGCTGAGGCACATAGGTTTAAGAAATTCTTCTAACAGGATTTCACCTGGTGTTATGGGGTCAAGTTTTTTCATTACGAAAACTCCTTAATGATAATCAACGATTTCGACATCTTCTGCGAATCCATCCGACCAACGAAAGCAGACGCGCCACTGATCATTGATGCGAATACTGTATTGACCGGAACGATTGCCTTTGAGCGCCTTAAAATGATTGCCGGGTGGAACTCTCAAATCCTCAAGGCGATTTGCGATTTCGAGTTGCCTGAGTTTTCGCCTGGCAACCTTGGCAATATTCACAAATTTCCTTACACCCTGGCCTTTAGAAAGCGCTTCAGTGTATTGGCATTTGAATGATCTGATCATGTTTTATATAATAACGCAGTTCGTGAATAACGTCAAACGTAATTATTTTGAAATGATAATGTCGGCCCAACGCCGCGGTTCACCTGGCGCAGGATTTTCAAAAAATTAGATGCATAGCGGGGCTCTTCACGGGCGCGGCTTTTTGCGATCCGCTGCAAGAGCATTGTTATGCGCTATTCTTTTTCAAGAAAATGGAAGGTTTTGTTTTGGGGGGCGTCCTTCGGATTCCCGGATTATTTAAGGAACCGTAAATCCGAGGAACGTCCCCTATACCCCTATACCCGCGCCTTGGCCTTTGCGGCGGGCATTGAGCTGTTTTTTCTTGAATTTGCCTTCGGCAGTTTGATAGTAGGCGGTGCTCCTTTGCGTGGAGCGCTTTTTGCGGTGG
>ENA-OSEO01003490-OSEO01003490.1-sediment-metagenome-genome-assembly--contig:-NODE-3490-length-18508-cov-3.799577_pt1 | contig 18508 bp, 32 predicted proteins | sample MGYA00237883_ERZ534232 | MGnify/ENA metagenome assembly ERZ534232
AAAAGGAACTGCGCTTCGCCATCCGGGAAGGCGGCCGCACCGTCGGCGCCGGCGTGGTGAGCGAGATCGTGGAATAGGACTTAAATAAATGATTACGCCCAAGATTCGCATCAGGTTGCGATCTTACGACCACAAGCTGCTGGATAAATCGGTGGTGGAGATCGTGGAGACCGCCCGGAGCACAGGCGCCCGGGTGGCCGGTCCCATACCGCTGCCCACGGAGATCAACAAGTACTGCGTACTGCGCTCCCCCCATATCGATAAGAAGTCCCGGGAGCAGTTCGAGATCCGCACCTATAAGCGGCTTATGGATATTCTGGAACCCACCCAACAGACCATGGACGCCATCAGTAAGCTGGACCTGGCCGCAGGGGTGGACGTGGAGATAAAGGTATAGTTTTCCGTTTCCCGTTTCCCGTAAAAAAGAAATCGGATTACGGGAAGATGGAAAGGCTTGTAGATACCAGAAACTTCCGTTTTCGGTTTTGCGTTGATTTTAACCCAACGGAAAACGGAAAACGGTAAACCGAAAACGGAGAAAAAAATGCCTGGCGGCATTATTGGGAAAAAATTGGGCATGACCCGCATCTTCGACCCGGACGGGCTGGCGGTGGCGGTGACGGTGATCGAAGCCGGCCCCTGCTTTGTCTCCCAGGTGAAGAGCGGCGCCAAGGAAGGCTACGAGGCCTTGCAATTGGGCTTTGAACGCCGCACCCTGGGCAAGGTCAATAAGCCCCTCAGAGGCCATTTCGAGAAGCACGGGTCCAAGAGCAGTTTTCGCTATCTCCGGGAGTTCCGTCTGGACGCGCCCGGGGAATATGAGACCGGACAGGAAATCACGGTGGAACAGTTCGCCATCGGCGACAAAGTGGACGTCATCGGCACCAGCAAGGGTCATGGTTTTACCGGGACGGTGAAACGCTGGAACTTTGCGGTGGGCCCCAGGACCCACGGTTCCATGTCCCACCGGGCCCCGGGGTCCATCGGCTGCAGCGCTTATCCCTCCCGGGTCGTCAAAGGTAAAAAGCTGCCGGGACAGATGGGCAACGTCCGGGTGACCACCAAGAACCTGGAAGTGGTGGATGTGCGCCCGGAGGAAAACCTGCTGCTGATCAGGGGCGCAGTGCCCGGTCCCAGGCAGGGCCTGGTGCTGATCCGGAAGGCCGGGTGATGCTATGCCGATAGTAGACGTGCTTAATATTCAAAACGAAAAAGTGGGAGAGGTGGAACTCCAGGAGGAAATCTTCGGAGTGCCGGTTAGGGGCCACGTGCTCCACGAAGTAGTGACCTGGCAGCGGGCCTGCCGCCGCGGCGGCAACGCCTCCACCAAGAGCCGGGGAGAAGTTCGGGGCGGCGGCCGTAAGCCCTGGCGGCAGAAGGGCACCGGCCGGGCCCGGGTGGGCAGCACCCGGTCGCCTATCTGGCGGGGAGGCGGCACCGTCTTCGGTCCCAAACCCCGGAGCTACGCCTACACCCTGCCCAAAAAGGTGCGCCGTCTGGCCCTGAAGATGGCCCTGAGCAGCAAGCTCCAGGCCGGGCAACTGCTGGTGCTGGACGAATACCCCCACACCACTCCCAAGACCAAAGATTTTGTGCAGGTCCTGCGCAATTTTGAGATCGCCAAGGTCCTGATTATCGCGCCTGAGGCCCACCAGGCTCTGGAGCTGTCGGCCCGGAACGTGCCTTATGTGCAGGTGATGCTGCCCGCGGGGCTGAACGTCTATGACATCCTGCGTTATGAGCACCTGGTGATGCTGAAGCCGGCCCTGGCCCAGATCGAAGAGAGGTTGGCCCCATGAAGGCGTACCATAACCTGATTAAAGGTTCCATCATCACGGAAAAGACCCACCAGTTGAAAGAGATGGGGAATAAGGTGACCTTTAAGGTGGCGGCTAAGGCCAACAAGATCGAGATCCGCAAGGCGGTGGAAGATATTTTTAAGGTCAAGGTCCTGGCGGTGAACACCATCAACATGCAGGGCAAAAAGAAACGCCTGGGCCGGACCGAAGGGGTGCGCCCGGATTGGAAGAAAGCCATCGTCACCCTGGCCCCGGGGGAAAAGATCTCCGGGTTTGAGGGCATGTAATGACAGCGACCAATGGCCAGTAGTCAGTGGCCAGTAATGCTTTCCTAAGTTTTCAATGAGTTTGGGAACAAGAGAATAAAGCTTTAAGGTTAAAAAATGGCAATTATATCCCGAAAACCAACCTCCCCGGGGCGACGGTTCCAGACGTCTTCGGATTTTGCGGAAATTACCCGCAGCGAACCGGAGAAGAGTCTGCTCAAGCCCCTGAAGAAGAAGGGGGGGCGGAACAATTACGGCCGGGTTACCACCCGCCACCGGGGCGGAGGGCACAAACGGCGCTACCGGGTGATCGATTTCAAGCGCAACAAGCTGGAAGTGCCGGCTAAAGTGGCCTCCATCGAATACGACCCCAACCGCACGGTGCGCATCGCCCTGCTCCATTACCTGGACGGAGAGAAGCGCTACATCCTGGCCCCCCAGGATTTACAGGTGGGGGACATGGTGGTCTCTTCGGTGGAAGCGGACATCAAGCCGGGTAATGCCCTGCCTTTGCGGAATATTCCGGCCGGTTCCCTGGTCCACAACGTGGAGCTGAAGCCGGGGAAGGGCGGGCAAATGGCCCGGGCTGCGGGCGCCGCGGTGCAGTTGATGGCCAAAGAAGGCAAACAGGCCCATTTGAAGCTGCCCTCCGGTGAAGTGCGCGTCGTCCCCCTGGATTGCCGGGCCACCATCGGCCAGTTGGGGAACGCCGACCAGGAGAACGTCTCCCTGGGCAAGGCCGGACGCCGGCGCTGGCAGGGCAAACGCCCCCATGTGCGGGGCGTGGCCATGAACCCGGTGGACCATCCCATGGGGGGCGGTGAAGGCAGAAGTTCCGGAGGCCGTCACCCGGTCACACCCTGGGGCGTGCCCACCAAGGGTTACAAGACCCGGAAACCCAAAGACAGCGACCGCTATATTATTAAACACCGGACGCGGAAATAGAGGGAGAAACCGTGGCCCGTTCACTAAAAAAGGGACCTTATGTGCAGGACAGCCTCCAGGCCAAGGTATTGGCCGCCAAGGAGGCCCAGGACCGCCGGGTGATCAAGACCTGGTCCCGGCGTTCCACCATTACTCCGGATTTCATCGGTCTGACCCTGGCGGTCCATAACGGCAAGAAGTTTATCCCGGTTTATGTGACTGAGAACATGGTGGGTCACAAACTGGGAGAGTTTGCCCCCACCCGCCACTTCGGAGGCCATGCCGGGGATCGCAAGTCGAAAGTGGGTAAGAAATAATGGAGATCAAAGCTCGCGCCCGGTTTATCCGCATCTCTCCGTTTAAAGTGCGTCTGGTGGCTCGGGAGATTTCCGGCAAAAAAGCGGATGAAGCCATGGCTCTGCTCCGGTTTCTGCCCCAACGCGGAGCCCGGGTGTTGCGTAAAGTGCTGGAGGCCGCGGTGGCCAACGCCGAGCAGCGGTCCCAGGTGGACGTGGACACCCTGTTTATTAAAGGCATCCAGGTGGATGGCGGCCCGGTTCTCAAACGTTTCATGCCCCGGGCCATGGGCCGGGTCAACCGTATCTTGAAAAGAAGCAGCCATATCACCGTGGTCCTGGACGAAAGGACCGGAAAAGCCAAAACGCCAAAGAAGAAGAAGTAAGGAGGCAGCTTGGGCCAGAAAGTACATCCCATCGGGTTCCGCCTGGGGGTCTACCGCAAATGGGATTCCATTTGGTTTGCCAGGAAAGATTATCCGTCTTTGGTCCTGGAGGACCGCCGGATTCGGGAGTTCATCCGGGCCGACCGGGAGCTTAAAGGGTCGGGAATCGCCGGGTTGGATATTAAACGGGCGGCCAACAAGGTGACCATCAAGATTCATACCTCCCGGCCGGGAATGGTCATCGGCCAGAAAGGCAAAAAGATCGAAGACCTGCGCCGCCGTCTGCAAAAAGTGGTGGGCCGGGAATTGGTCATCGACGTCCAGGAAGTCAGGAAACCCGAGATCAACGCCCAGTTGGTGGCGGAAAACATCGCCCAGCAACTGGAGCGCCGGGTCTCTTTCCGCCGGGCCATGAAAAAGTCGGTAGGCCAGGCCCTGAAGTTCGGGGCCAAGGGCATCAAGATTCGCTGCAAAGGCCGCCTGGCCGGCGCGGAAATCGCCCGCCAGGAGTGGTACCGGGAGGGCCGGGTGCCTTTGCATACCTTGCGCGCCTTCATTGATTACGGTTTTGCCGAAGCCCGCACCACTTATGGCGTTATCGGGGTGAAGACCTGGATCTTCCACGGCGAAGTGCTGAGCGCGGAAGAGCGGATGGGATTTTAAACGAGACTAAAGTCCCCCTTTTTTTAAAGGGGGATTTAGGGGGATTTTAAAATCCCCCCTACCCCCCTTTAGAAAAGGGGGGGATTAAGGATAGAGCAATGCTAGCACCGAAACGAGTAAAACATCGCAAGGTGATGAAAGGGCGCCGGCGGGGCCAGGCCTCCCGGGGCAATTTCCTGGCCTTCGGCGATTACGGCATTCAGGCCCAGGCATGCGGCTGGATCACGGCCCAGCAAATCGAAGCGGCCCGGATCGCCATCACCCGTCACGTCAAAAGGGGCGGGCAGGTGTGGATCCGCATCTTCCCGGATAAACCCTTCACCAAGAAGCCCGCGGAAACCCGCATGGGCAAAGGTAAAGGCAGCCCCGAGGGTTGGGTCGCGGTAATCAGGCCCGGGCTCATCCTCTACGAGATGGCCGGCGTGCCCCGGGAGGTGGCCAAAGAGGCCTTGCGTCTGGCCATGCACAAGCTGCCCCTGGCGGTGAAATTCGTGGAACGGGCCGAAACCCTGACGGCCGCGGAGGCCCAATCATGAAGGCCGCGGACCTGAGGGACCTGACTTTGGAAGAATTGCAGGGCAAATTGAAGGAGATCTCGGAAGAGCTCTTCAATTTGAACTTCCAGCACAGCAGCCAGCAGTTGGATAACACCGCCCGGTTGGGGCAGGCCAGAAAAGACCTGGCCCGGCTCAAGACCGTGCTCCGGGAAAAGACCGGCGAAAAGCAGTAGTCAGTGGCCAGTGGTCAGGGGCCAGTTATAAGACATTCTTGAATCTCTGGCCACGGAAAACTGAAAACGGGAAACGGAAAACAGCATATGGAAAAGAAGCGGGGCATACGCAAGACCAGGATCGGGATGGTGGTCAGCGACAAGATGGATAAGACCGTGGTGGTGGAAGTGAAGCGCCTGGTTCCCCATCCCCTTTATCATAAAATTGTGCGCCGGCGGGTGAAGATCAAGGCCCACGACGCGGCCAACGCCTGCCAGGTGGGGGATAAGGTGCTCATCGAAGAGACCCGCCCCTTGAGCAGGGATAAAAACTGGCGCATCAAGCAAATCCTGGAAAAGGCCCAGTAGCCGGGAGCGCCTGAGGAAGATAACCATGATCCAGGTTCATACCAATTTAACCGTGGCGGACAATTCCGGAGCTAAAAGGGTCAACTGCATCCGGGTTCTGGGCGGCACCAGACGGCGCTATGCCCGGGTGGGGGACATCATCGTGGTCTCCGTGAAAGAGGCCCTGCCCCATTCCAAGGTGAAAAAAGGCGACGTCATGCGGGCGGTGGTGGTGCGCACCGCCAAAGAGACCCCGCGGCCCGACGGCTCCTACATTAAATTCGACGACAACTCGGCGGTACTGATCAATCCCCAGGGCGATCCCATCGGCACCCGCATCTTCGGCCCGGTGGCCCGGGAACTACGGGCCAAGCGCTTCATGAAGATCATCTCCCTGGCCCCGGAGGTGCTGTAATGGCCAGGGTGGCAAAACCGAAGCCCGAACCCGTACGCATCCGCCTGAAAAAAAATGATTTGGTGGAAGTGACCAGTGGCAAGGAAAAGGGCAAGACCGGCAAGGTCTTGAAAGTCCTGAGGGAAAAGAACCAGGTGTTGGTGGAAAAGGTGAATATGATCAAGCGCCACACCCGGCCCAGCCCCACCACCGGGCAGGGGGGCATCGTGGAGAAAGAGGCGCCGCTGATTGTTTCCAAAGTGATGCTCATCTGCCCCAAATGCGCCACTGCCACCCGTTTCCGCCTTACCAAAACCGCGGAAGGGAAAAAAGCCCGAGTCTGCATGAAGTGCAAGGAACTGATAGATGGCTGAACAAGAAAAACCCAAAAAAGAGAAAACCAAGGGCAAGGCCAAGGGGGAGACGGAAGCTCAGCCCAAGGCCGCAGCCAAAGGCAAGGCCAAAGCTGAGGCTAAAGTTGAAGCCAAACCGGCGGCGGAAAAGATCCCGGCCCGTCTCTGGGAATATTACCGGCAGGAATGCGTGCCCAAGATGATGCAGGAGTTTAAGTACCGGAGCCCCATGCAGGTACCCCGGTTGCAGAAGATCGTCATCAACATGGGGTTGGGGGAAGCAATCCAGAATATCAAACTGTTGGAGTCCGCCAGCCAGGAGTTGGCCACCATCACCGGACAGAAAGCCGTGGTGACCCGGGCCCGGCGCTCCATCGCCGCGTTCAAGCTCCGGGAAGGCATGCCCATCGGCTGCATGGTGACTATCCGCCGGGACCGCATGTACCACTTCTTCGACAAACTGGTGAACGTGGTGCTGCCCCGGGTGCGGGACTTCCGGGGGGTGTCGGATAAGGCCTTTGACGGACGGGGCAATTACACCCTGGGTATCAAAGAGCAGATTATCTTCCCGGAGATCGACTACGACAAGATCGACAAGGTCAAGGGCATGAATATCAGCATCATTACCACTGCCCCCACCGACGAAGAGGGGAAATACTTGTTGAATTTATTGGGATTACCTTTCCGGAGATAGAGGATGGCCAAAAAATCATTGATCGCCAAGGCGAAGCGCACCCCCAAGTTTCCGGTGCAGAAATATAATCGTTGTCCGGTATGTGGTCGGCCCCGGGCCTTTTTGCGGCGGTTCGGCATCTGCCGCATCTGCTTTCGCAATATGGCCCTGAAGGGGGAAATCCCCGGGGTGATCAAATCCAGTTGGTAGAACTGAGGGTATAAGATGAGCATGACCGACCCCATCGCCGATATGTTGACCCGGATTCGCAACGCCGGCCACGCCCGGTTCGACAAGGTGGACATTCCGGCTTCCCGTATGAAGATCAGCTTGGCCCGCATCTTCAAAGATGAGGGTTTTATCAAGAATTACAAGGTGATCAAAGATAATCGCCAGGGCATCCTCCGGGTGTACCTCAAATATAGCGACCAGCAGCTGCCGCTTATTCAGGGGCTGAAAAGGGTCAGCAAACCGGGACGGCGGGTCTACGCCGGCTCCGAGGAGCTGCCCAAAGTCCAGGGCGGGTTGGGAGTGGCGGTGATCTCCACCTCCAAAGGCGTGTGCACCGATCGCCAGGCCCGGAAGATGCAGGTGGGCGGCGAAGTGCTCTGCGAGATCTGGTAAGGGTTTAAGACTATGAGCCGCATCGGCAAAAAACCTATACCTTTGCCCAAGGGGGTAAAGGTGCAAGTGGCAGGGGGCAAAGTGACGGTCACCGGACCCCAGGGGAAACTGGACCAGGTGATGCCCCCCCGGGTGAACCTGGAGATCGGTAAAGACGAAATCCTGGTGCAGCCCCAGGATGACACCCGTCTGACCCGCTCCTATTGGGGCCTGGCCCGGACCTTGGTGGACAATATGGTTACCGGCACTTCCCAGGGGTTTACCCGGGTGCTGGAGCTTTCAGGCACCGGCTACAAAGTGGAAGCCAAGGGTAATACCCTGGTCTTCAGCGTGGGCTATTCCAAGCCGGTGGAGTTCCCGTTGCCCAAGGGGATCAGCGCCCAGGTGGAGAAGGCCAACCGCATCGAGATCAAAGGGTTTGACAAAGAACTGTTGGGGCAAACCGTGGCCGTCATCCGCGGCATCAGGCCTCCTGACGCCTATAAGGGCAAGGGGATCAAGAACCTGGGCGAAGTGCTGCGGCGCAAAGTGGGCAAGGCCGGCGGGCGCTAAAGGAGAGAGATATGAACCGCAGAATGACCGCACGCCTGAGCCGCAAACGGCGCATCCGCAAGAAAATCGGCGGCAGCGGGGAACGTCCCCGCCTCTCCGTCTTCCGGAGCGCCAGGCACATCTACGCCCAGATTGTGGACGACCTCCAGGGACACACCCTGGTGGCCGCCTCCACTTTGAGCAAGGAAATTAAGGAGAAGCTAGCCGGCCTCAAGAAAAGCGAAACCGCCAAGGAAGTGGGGAAGCTGCTGGCGGCCAAGGCCCAGGAGAAAGGCATCTCCCAGGTGGTTTTTGATCGCAACGGCTTTCTCTATCACGGCCGGATCAAGGCCGTGGCCGAGAGTTGCCGGGAGCACGGATTGAATTTTTAAAAACCGGTCTCACGCAAAGACGCCAAGGCGCAAAGTAAGACGCAAATATAATTAAGGAAAACCAGTCCTAAGCTGAGCTTAGGAGCCACTTAATTGATTAAGTTTTTATAGCTGAAAGCTGAGAGCTGACAGCTGATAGCTACCTGGAGGTAAGCTTGTTCGAGCCCGAAGCGCAGGAAATACAGTTAACCGATAAAGTGGTGAGCATCAACCGCGTCGCCAAGGTGGTCAAAGGCGGGCGTCGCTTCCGCTTCAGCGCCATTGTGGTGGTGGGAGACGGCCAGGGCAAGGTGGGCGCCGGTCTGGGCAAGGCCCACGAGGTGCCGGAGGCCATCCGCAAAGCCGTGGAAAAGGCCAAAAAGGAAATGGTGCAGATCCCCATTCTCAACGACACCATCCCTTACGCCGTGGTAGGGCAGTTCGGCTCCGGCAAGGTCTTGCTGAAACCGGCCGCGGCCGGTACCGGGGTGATCGCCGGCGGACCCGTACGCGCGGTGGTGGAAGTGGCGGGCATCAAGAATATCCTGACCAAGTGTCTGGGCTCCCACAATCCCCACAACGCGGTGAAAGCCACCATGGACGCCTTACTGCAACTGTCCAGCCCCGAAGAGGTGGCCATCCGGCGTAACCGGCCGTTGGCGGAGATGGTTGGCTAGAAGCTGTCAGCTATCAGCTATCAGCCGTCAGCTAAAGGATTTACCGCTGGGAAGTTGTTGATAATCAAGGTAGCCGCAGGCTTTAAATATTTATTGGAAAATAAACTGAGAATAGTCAGTATGTCTTTTAGCCGAAAGCTGATCGCTGAAAGCTGAAAGCTTTTAAGGAAACGCCATGATTTTGGAAATAACGTTAATTAAAAGTCCCATCGGCCGGCCGCCGCAACACCGGCAGACGGTGAAGACCCTGGGCCTGACCCGGCTCAATAAAACCGTGCGCCACCAAGAGACCCCGGCCATCGCCGGCATGGTCCGCCAGGTGCGCCACTTGTTAGCGGTGCGGGAAGTCCCGGAAGGAGAATAGCACATGCGACTGTCAGAATTGCAGCCCTCTCCGGGGTCCAAGCATAGCAAGAAGCGGGTGGGGCGAGGTCCGGGTTCCGGTTGGGGTAAGACTGCGGCCCGGGGCCACAAAGGCCAGAACTCCCGGTCCGGCGGGGGCACCAAACCCGGGTTCGAGGGGGGCCAGATGCCCCTGACCCGGCGTCTGCCCAAGCGGGGCTTTAATAATATCTTCCGGAAACCCTGGAGCATCGTCAACGTAAGGGACCTAAACCGTTTCGCCCCGGACTCGGTAGTGGACGTGGAACTCCTGAGCCGGGCCGGCTTGGTGAAGCCCCAATGCCAGCGGATCAAGCTTCTGGGACAGGGGGAAGTGAAAGTGGCCCTGGTGGTGAAAGTCCAGGCCGCGAGCGCTCAGGCCAAAGCCCGGGTCGAGGCCGCGGGCGGCCGGGTGGAGGTCCTGTAAGTGGCGGGACTTGCCAATATCGCCAAGATCCCGGAGCTGAAGAAGCGGATTATCTTTACGCTCCTGATGCTGGCGGTCTATCGCCTGGGTTGCCATATCCCCACTCCGGGCATCGACCCCGATGCCCTGATGGCCTTCTTCGCCCGGCAGCGGGGCACCATTTTCGGCCTTTTCGACATGTTTTCCGGAGGCGCGCTGGAACGCCTGAGCGTCTTTGCTCTGGGCATCATGCCTTACATCAGCGCCGCCATTATTATAGAACTCCTGAAGGTGGTCATTCCGGCCTTGGAGAGACTGTATAAAGAAGGTGAGGCCGGCACTAAAAAGATTAAGCAATATACCCGGTACGGGACGGTGGTCATTGCCGCCATCCAGGGACTGGGCATCAGCATCGGTCTGGAAGGCATGACCGGCGGCGGCGGCTCCATGCCGGTGGTGCTCCACCCCGGCTGGGCCTTCCGGCTGATGACGGTATTGACCTTAACTTCGGGCACCGCCTTCATCATGTGGCTGGGGGAGATGATCACCGAGCGGGGCATCGGCAACGGTATCTCGCTGATCATCTTTGCGGGGATTGTGGCCCGGCTCCCTTCCGCCATCATCCAGACCTTTGAGTTGATGAAGACCGGGGAAATAATGCCCATCCTCATGCTGATCATCGTGGTGGCGATGGTGGCGGTGGTGGGCTTCATCGTCTTTGTGGAGCGGGGCCAGCGCCGTATCCAGGTACAATACGCCAAGAGATTGGTGGGGCGGCGCATGTACGGGGGCCAATCGACCCATTTGCCCCTGAAGGTCAATACTTCCGGGGTCATACCCCCTATTTTTGCGTCTTCGCTACTGATGTTCCCGGCCACGGTGGCCAGTTTCGTGCAGAACGAATGGGTCAAGTGGGGTGCAGAATCCCTATCTCCGGGCAACCTGCTCCACGATTTCGTCTATGTCGCCCTGATTATCTTTTTCTGCTATTTTTACACCGCGGTGACTTTCAACCCGGTGGATGTGGCGGATAACTTAAAGAAATGGGGCGGCTTTATTCCGGGGTTACGCCCGGGCAAACCCACGGCCGACTATATCGACCGGATCCTCACCCGTATTACCTTGGGAGGGGCCATCTACGTGTCCGCGGTCTGTGTTCTGCCCTCCATCATGATCCAGAAGTTCAACGTGCCCTTCTACTTCGGAGGCACGGCCTTGCTGATCGTCGTAGGGGTGGCCATGGACACTATGTCACAGATAGAATCGCATATGCTCACCCGCCATTACGACGGGTTCATGAAAAAGCGTATGGGCCGGGTACGGCGCTGATCTTGAGAAGGAGGAAGCTATGAATCTGATCCTGTTGGGTGGCCCGGGAGCGGGCAAAGGCACACAAGCCAAAAAGCTGATTGATAAATTCCAGATTCCCCAGATTTCCACTGGCGATATCCTCCGGGCCGCGGTAAAGGAAGGCACGGAAATGGGCCGCAAGGCCAAAGAATTCATGGATGCCGGCAAACTGGTCCCTGATGAAGTGGTCATCGGCATCATCAAAGACCGCCTGGCGCAGCCGGATTGCCAGAAGGGTTTCATCCTGGACGGCTTCCCCCGCACCGTGCCCCAGGCCGAGGCCCTGGATAAGGTGTTGGTGGGCCTGAACACCAAGATCGACCATGTGGTCTCCATCGACGTGGACGAAGAAGCCCTGGTGACCCGCCTCACCGGGCGGCGCACCTGCAAGAACGCGGCGTGCGGCCAGATGTTCCATATCAAGTTCACCCCTCCCAAAAAGGAAGGGGTGTGCGATAAGTGCGGCGGCGAACTCTATCAGCGGGATGACGACAACGAAGCCACGGTGCGCAACCGCCTGGCCACTTACAATCAGGCCACCGCGCCCCTGATCGATTATTATAAGGTCAAAGGGCTGGTGCGGCCCATTGCCGGCGTCGGCGGCATCGACGATATCTTCAACAAGATCGTGGGCATCGTCACCGGCGGCGGTCACAGCTGCTCTTGCGGCCGGTAAAGCTAAAGAGGTCCGGGGCCTGCCGGAATAAACCGGAGGCCCCTGGTCCCGACAATATATGATTTTGCTAAAATCCCCCCGGGAAATCGCCAGGATGGAGAAAGCCAACCGTATGGTGGCAGAAATCCTGGAGGAAGTGAAAGAAAGGGTCGCCCCCGGGGTGGAGACCAGGGAACTGGACGAAGTGGCGGAGGAGGGCTGCCGCCGCCGCCGGGTGGAACCGGCCTTTAAGGGCTATCGGGGCTATCCCGCCTCCGTCTGCGTCTCCGTGAACGAAGAGGTGGTCCACGGTATCCCGGGTTCCAGGCGCTTGCAGGATGGAGACCTGGTGAGCCTGGATTTCGGCGTGCGCTACGATGGTTATTACGGGGACGCCGCCCTCACCCTGCCGGTGGGGGAGGTGAGTCCCCAAGCCCGCAAGTTGTTGGAGGCCACCCGGGAGTCCCTGGAGGCGGGCATCGCCCAGGTGAAGGTGGGGGCCCGGCTGAGCGATATTTCCCATGCGGTGCAAACCGTGGTGGAAGGACAAGGGTTTGCGGTGATCCGGGAGTTTGTGGGGCACGGCATCGGCCGCTCCCTGCACGAAGACCCCCAGATTCCCAACTTCGGCCCTCCGGGAAGGGGGCCGGTATTACAGACTGGCATGACCATGGCCATCGAACCCATGACCTCCAGCGGTTCCTGGAGGGTGCGGATATTGGCGGACGGTTGGACCGCTGTCACCCAAGACGGCAGCCTATCAGCACATTTTGAGCATACTGTGGCCCTGACGGACAAAGGGGTGGTGGTTTTGAGCCGCCTATAAATATGTGCAGACCCCTTGCGTCAGGATAATGATAAAGTTAAAATAAACGATTGGAATAACTATAAAGACACGATAGATGCCTAAAGAAGACGCCATCGAAGTCGAAGGGGTAGTCATCGAGCCGCTCCCCAATGCCATGTTCCGGGTGGAGCTGGCCAATGGCCACCGGGTGTTGGCCCATATTTCCGGAAAGATGCGGATGCACTACATCAAGATCCTCCCTGGGGACAAGGTGATTGTGGAACTCTCTCCTTATGATTTGAATCGGGGCCGGATCGTCTATCGGGTCAGATAGGATTTAGCCATGAAAGTAAGACCCTCGGTAAAACGGATTTGCGCCAAATGCAAAATCATCCGCCGCAAACGGATAGTACGGGTGATCTGCGAGAATCCCAAACATAAGCAGCGGCAGGGCTAGAGGGAGGTAGGGACTTGGCCAGAATCGCGGGCATCGATTTGCCCCGTAATAAAAGGATTGAGATCGCCCTCACGTATATTTTCGGTATTGGGCGTACCACCGCCATCCGGGTTCTCAAAGAAGCGGGAGTGGACGGCGCGGTGAAGACCGGGGATTTGAACGATGGAGAGATCACCCGCATCCGCCAGGTAATTGATTCCGCTTTAAAAGTGGAAGGTGACCTGCGGCGGGAAGTCTCCATGAATATTAAGCGCCTCATGGATCTGGGCTGCTACCGGGGCTTACGACACCGGCGCAGTCTGCCCGTGCGGGGTCAGCGCACCCATACCAACGCCCGCACCCGCAAAGGCCCGCGGCGCAGTGTGGTGGGTAAAAGGAAGAAGTCTTAAGGAGGGGTGATGGCCCGAGCACCGTCACGCAGCAAAAAGAAAAGAGAACGGAAGAATATACCCGTGGGCGTGGCCCATATCAAGGCCACCTTTAATAATACCCTGGTAACCATTACTGATCCCGGAGGCAATGTGGTCTCCTGGTCCTCCGCGGGCGTACAGGGCTTCAAGGGTTCCCGGAAGGGCACGCCTTTCGCGGCCCAGTTGGCGGCCCAGGACGCGGCCAAAAAGGCCCTGGAGCATGGCATGCGCAGCGTGGATGTCTATGTGAAAGGACCTGGCGCCGGCCGGGAAGCGGCCCTCAGGGCCCTCCAGGCTGCGGGCTTAAGCGTTAACCTGATCCGGGATGTCAGCCCCATTCCCCATAATGGTTGCCGGCCGCCGAAGCGGCGCCGGGTGTAGTGTAAAAGGAGATAGAAATTGGCCAGATACCTGGGACCTAGTTGCCGGTTGTGCCGCCGGGAGGGTTTACAGCTCTACCTCAAGGGAGATCGCTGTTATACGGACAAATGCGCCATCGAACGGCGCCACTACCCCCCGGGGCAGCACGGCCAGCGCCGGGGAAAATTGTCCGATTACGGCTCGCAGCTCCGGGAAAAACAAAAAGTTAAACGTATTTACGGGGTATTGGAAAAACAGTTTAGGGGCTATTTTGAGAAAGCCGAACGGCAGAAAGGGGTTACCGGGACCAACTTGCTAGTGCTTTTGGAGCGGCGTTTGGACAATGTCGTTTACCGGCTGGGGTTTGCCAACTCCCGGACCCAGGCCCGGTTGATGGTGCGGCATGGCCTGATCGCGGTAAACGGCAGTAAGGTGAGTATTCCTTCTTTTCTGGTGAAGAAAGGCGATATCGTCCAGGTGGTCGAAAAGAGCCGAAATAAGCCGTTGATTCGTGATGCCCTGGAAGCCGTGGCTCGCCGCGGGCTCCCCGCCTGGGTCGATGTCAGCAAAGAAGAGGCCCTGGGTAAGATCATTATGCTGCCCACGCGGGATGACATCACCATGCCCATCCAAGAACATCTTATCGTGGAGCTTTATTCCAAATAGAATCATGATCCTTGGGCCCGGCACCCCTTTAGGGGGTTAACGCTATGCCGGAGAAGATGTCTTTCCGGGGAGGCCAGCAGCCTCCGGCCACCAAATTCCATCAGTAATATATTCTGAGGAGCCATGATCCACAAGAATTGGACAGAGTTAATCAAGCCCAAAAGGCTGGAAGTGGATACAGAGTCCCATAGCCGCTTCTATGGGAAGTTTGCTTGCGAGCCCCTGGAAAGGGGTTTCGGCACCACCTTGGGAAACGCCTTGCGGCGGGTCTTACTTTCTTCTTTAAGGGGTGCGGCCATCACCGCGGTGCGGATTAAAGACGTTTATCACGAATTTTCCGCGCTCCCGGGGGTGTTGGAGGATGTGACCGAGATCCTCCTGAACCTGAAGCAGGTGCGCCTGAAATTGCTTACCGACGGCGCCAAGAACCTGCGCCTGGAAGCCCGGGGCAAAGGGGAAGTGAAGGCCGGGGATATTGTCACCGATGGTGCCGTGGAGATTTTGAATCCGGAGCACCATATTGCCAATCTGTCGGCGGACGGGGAACTTATCCTGGAAATGACGGTCAAGACCGGCAAGGGCTATGTCCCGGGGGAGGCCCATAAGGAAGAAGACCAGCCTGTGGGCTACATTCCTTTGGACTCCAGTTTTTCTCCCATCCGCAAGGTGAATTACGTGGTGACCCAGGCCCGGGTGGGGCAGCGGACAGACTATGATAAGCTGACCCTGGAGGTCTGGACCGACGGCAGTATTACGCCGGAGAACGCCGTGGCTTATGGGGCCAAGATTCTGAAAGAACAGCTGAACCTGTTTATCAATTTCGAAGAAGAAGCGGAAGGGGTGGAGGAAAGGCCCCTGGAAGAGACGCCGGCCCTCAACGAGAACCTCTACCGCGGCGTCAACGAACTGGAGCTGTCCGTACGGGCCGCCAACTGCCTGCGGAACGCCAATATCCGCTTTATCGGCGAGTTGGTGCAAAAGACCGAGCAGGAGATGCTGAAGACCAAGAATTTTGGACGCAAGTCTTTAAACGAAATCAAAGAAATCCTCACGGAGATGGGATTGCACCTGGGAATGAAATTGGAAAACTTTGTGCCCCCGGAGCAGGGATCCGAGAGGAAAGAAGAGGTTTTGGCATGAGACATTTAAAAGCCGGCCGGCGTCTGTCCCGGACCACCGAACATCGCTTAGCCATGATGCGCAATCTGGTGACTTCGCTGCTGGAACACGAACGGGTGGAAACCACCCGGGCCAAGGCTAAAGAAGTGCGCCAATGGGCGGAACAGATCATTACCCTGGCTAAACGCGGAGATTTGCACGCCCGGCGTCAATCCCTGGCCCTGGTGCGTTCGAAAAAAGTGGTGGCCAAGCTTTTCGGGGAACTACGGGAGCGCTACCTGGAGCGCCCCGGGGGGTATACCCGTATCATCCCTCTGGGTCTGCGCCTGGGGGATGGGGCGCCCCTGTCCATTATTGAGATGGTAGGCCGTCCGGAAAAGCTCCCCAAATCCCAGAAAAAGAAAGCTGCCTCAAGCTAACCTGAACATTATAAATTGCAGGGGCCGAATGTAGGCCCCTGCATGCTTCTTGGCCCCGTTTTACCAGCCTCCCGGTAAGTTCGCAGACCCCCAATAGACGTAGTCCTCACGCCCGGGGCGCGTCCGCTGGGCAGCAATCCTCTCCTATGGGGTTAGTATTATAAATATTAAATGATATTAGGAGTTTATTTAGGTGATTTACAGATAGGCTCAAGTTTAAGAAAAAAAGAATTGACACCCCTCTAAGTTTGTAATAAAGTGCTGGAAATTTGAGTAGGTCAATGTACCTAATTGGGTCTAGGTTTTTTTCTCCCCCTGATAGGTGAAAATACCCAAGCCCCAAGGGGTTGCTCTTTGGTAGGAATAGACGGTTAGTGCGACCAGGTGATTGAAGCTACGGTGCTTCGGTTCCCTTCAGGATTGTCCCTAAACCAAGGAGGTTCTGGATGGCGAATAAGATAATCATGGCTGCAGTATTGACCTTGGCTTTGATTTTGTCTCCCGGTTTAGCCCAGTCAGTTCCCACCAAGGGAACTAAAAAGAAAAGTTCTATATCAAAAACCCAAAAATCCCACATTAAAAAATCTACTAGTAGAAAAAAGAAACTCGCCTCCCGGAGTAAGCGTTCCAGCAGTACTGACAAGACGGTCCGCAAGACCCGATCCAGCCGGAGGAGCCGGAGAGCCAGTAGACCGGTGGAGGCCGACATGGCCGGAGTTAGCCATCGCCCATCTCACCGCTCGGTTTCCGGCGTCACCGAGACTCCGCCTTTAATGAAGGTTATTCCCCAGCGGGATGGCCGCTTTCTCCTGGAACCTTTAACCCCTAAAAAAAACAAAGGACCTCTGTCCCGTAAAATCTCCGCGCCTCCGGTGGAGAAGGTTGCCAGTTCGGATCGGCATTACAACCGCTTTGAGCCCTGGAATTTTTCAGAACTGATTCTTACCCTGGCTCGTTCCTACCGGCATACTCCTTACCGCCGGGGCGGGTCTCTGGCCACCGGTTCAGCCACGGATTGTTCCGGTTTTGTGCAGTATATCTATCACGGCTTTAAAATCGATCTGCCTCGCTCCAGTTCCGAACAAGCCCAGGTGGGCAAGGTCGTAACCCGTAACATGGATTTCTCCAAGCTACTGCCAGGGGATCTGCTCTTCTTCCGCCGGGGAGGCAACCACATCGGCCACGCCGGCATTTATCTGGGAGAAGGGAAAATGATCCATGCCTCCAACCATCGTCTGGGAGTGACCATCACCGACCTGCGCCAGCCGTATTACGAAGGCACTTTTGTAGTGGCCAAGCGGGTATTTGAGGTGAAATTCCAGCGTTAGTTTAAGCAATAAGGTTTCCCCGGGCCGGAAACCGCAACTTGCAGCCAACCTTTCCTAAGACCTTTGAAATCTCACTCTAGCTATTACCGGTCCTCGCGGTAAAAGGAATTATTTCTTTTAGCCCCGGTCCATCCCTATTGTCCCCGCCGCGCCTTCCTCTTTGCTTTTGCACCTTACCTTTAAGTGCGTTACCAGCCGGACGTTAGCTATAATCATAAATTAAATAGAAGATACAATTGGTTACCCCAACCAAATACTTGGCTCTTTAAAGTCTCGGTGGCGGCAACTTACTCTGCCTCCCGGTTAACTGACCCGTCCTCATCTTCCTGGGAATCAGGATTCATTAAAATTGACCTTCAGGTCGATTTCTAGGATGGAAAGATATGAAGATGGTAAGGGCCAAGAAGGCTGATATTTCTTGATTAATTTAGGAATTTTCAGTATTTTGTTATGAGAAAAATATAATCGGAATAGGCTAGAAGTAGAGTGGGACTAGCAGCCTTTACGGGAGCAGAGGGTGGGGAACGGCAGGGAGCTTGATCCCGAAGAATGGGAGCGGCGTCTTAGGGTCCGCTACCCCATGCTCCAATATTTTACCGACCGGCCCTTTGGGGTGGAGATTGAGACTTTCGGGTTAAAATATTCCATCTCCACCGGTGACCGGGAGGTAATTCCGCCTTACAAGATCACCAGCCGGGCTGCGGACGGAACCTTGCTGCCCCGGCTATTCGAGCGCCACGGCCTTACTCTGAACGGTTTTTCCCCGGATGAACCCCAGTATGAGGCTTGGTCTTTTGTTCTGGATGACAGCATCAAGGGCGCAGGGGGCAGTGAACTGGTGAGCCCCATTTTATCCGGCCTAAAAGGACTTTCTCAGATTTACGATGCCCTGCTGTTGCTCAAAGAATTTCCGGAGATTCAGGTCAACGAAACCTGCGGATTCCATGTGCATCATGGGGTGGACACCGAAAAGTTCGGTGACCTCCAGCTCTTCCAGTTGTTGAGAATAGTCTCCATCTTTGAGGGCTATATCTACCACCTGCTCCCGGAGGAGCGCCGCCAGGCCGAAACCTGCCGTCCTCTGGAGATCGATCTTTATGATTGGTATAGGAATGATACCCGGCGGCAGAACCCCTTGGTGCAGCATCTCTGGTAT
>ENA-OSEO01003492-OSEO01003492.1-sediment-metagenome-genome-assembly--contig:-NODE-3492-length-18506-cov-4.708069_pt1 | contig 18506 bp, 10 predicted proteins | sample MGYA00237883_ERZ534232 | MGnify/ENA metagenome assembly ERZ534232
CACAGGACCCGGACCAGCCGGATCGCCAGAACCGCCAGGAGGGACGAGGCCACCAGGAACGGCTCCATCCCCATATCCACCAGTCGGGCGATAGCCCCCGCGGCGTCGTTGGTGTGCAGCGTGCTCAAGACCAAATGGCCTGTCAGGGCGCTGCGGATCGTGATCTGGGCGGTCTCGGCGTCCCGAATCTCGCCGATCATCATGATATCCGGGTCGTGCCGCAACATACTCCGCAGGGCCCGGGCGAACGAGAAATCGATCTTGGCCAACGTCTGCATCTGGACCACACCGTCCATCCGGTACTCGATAGGGTCCTCAATCGTGAGGATCTTGCGGTCGATGGCGTTGATCCGGCTCAGGCACGCATAGAGGAACGTCGTCTTGCCGCTGCCGGTGGGCCCGGTAACCAGAATGACGCCGTTGGGCCGCTCGATCAGGTCCTCGACCAGGGGCTTGTCGTGGAGGTCCAGACCCAGTTGGTCCAGGGTCATCAGTCGCATGTGCTGGGAGAGGATGCGTATGTTGACCGCCTCGCCGTGAGGACTGGGCAGGACCGAGATGCGCAGATCGTACTCCTTGCCGTCGATCCGCACCTTGATCCGTCCGTCCTGGGGCAGGCGCTTCTCCGCGATGTCCAACTGGGCCATGACCTTGATGCGGGAGGCGATGTTCGCCGCGTAGTCCGTCATGGCCGCCGGGATGGGAATCTCGTACAGCATGCCGTCGATCCGCTGACGGATGCGAAGCCGCTCCTCGAACGGCTCGATGTGGATGTCCGTCGCCCGGTTCCGAACGCCCTCGACCAGCAGCAGATTGACGAACTGAACGACGGAGGGCTCGCCGTCCGTGCGGATGTCGACCAGGTCTTCCTGTTCGACGGCAGCCGCGTTGTCCGACGGCTGCTCCGAGGCGGCCTGTATCGCGAGCCGCTCGGCGGCCTCGGCGCCCAGTCCATAGTTCTCCTTGACCGCCTGCAGGATCTGCTCCCGGGTCGCCAGGCAGAACCGCGGAATCAACGCACCGGCGTTTCGCTGGCACAGGAGCACCAGACGGATATCGTCGATCGTCTGGTGATCGGTCGGATCGCTGATCGCCACCTCCAGGTACCCCTCTTCGATGCGCAGGGGCAGACAGCACCGCCGGGCGGCCAGTTCCGCCGGGATCAGAGCCAGGGCCTCGGCCGTGGGCCGGCAACTGAACAGGCTCACATGCGTCAGTCCGAGCCGCTCCGACAACACCTCCAGAAGTCTCTGCTCCGACAGGCAGCCGCTTTCCACCAGAGCTACGAACAGACTGGTGCGACTCCCGGCGGCGCTCTCCTGGATCTGCCGCAGACGTGTGTGGTCCACGATCGCCGGCTCCGCCGAGAGGAGATCCGTCAGACCAAATTGAACGTGTGTCGTGATTGGCTCCGCGTTTCTCATTGGACGTATCCCAGGGCCTTGAGCTTCTGAAGCTGTTGCTCGCTTGGCTGCATCCGCTCAGCGTCCCTCCCCTGCGCCAGGTGCTCCTCCAACTCGCGGTTGTCCCTGGCCCATCGTTCCCATTCCGTCATCATGGCCCGGCGGACACCCTCTGCCGAAGGCTGATCGTATAGACTGGTCTGCTCCCACGGATCCCGGCGCAGATCGTAGAGCTCCCAGGTGTTATTCCCCAGGTCTCGAATGAGTTTCCGACCTCCGCCGATGACCGCCTGAAGGTGAATTCCGTTGTTCAGTTCGGCCCAGACCATGTCGCGAGGTTCTCCCGCGGTCCCTTCGATCAAGGGCCGCAGATCGATGCCCTGCACGAGCCCTTGGTAGGGCAGGTCCAGGCAACCCAGGATCGTCGGCATGATGTCCACCAGACTGGTAATCGCATCGATGCGCCGACCGACGGGCAAGCGCCCGGGCCACCGGAGAATCAGGGGCACGTGGACGATCTCCTCGTACAGAGTGCGGGCATGCGTGGTCTTGCCGTGCTCGTAGAACTCGTCGCCATGATCGCCGAAAAGAACGACGAGCGTGTTGTCCAACACCCCCAACCCGGCCAGGGTCTGCAACAACTCCCCTACATAACCATCGGTGTACCGAATCTCTCCGTCGTAGAGCGCCAGGAGATGCTGGAGGTCCCGGTCGGAGGGCCGCGTGCTGTGCCGGGGTTCTTCGTTCATCCGCCGGCCGTCGATCTGCCCTTCGTAGTTGGGATCGAACATGGTGTCGAAGGGCGCCGGTGGAATGTAGTCATAGTGTGGATCGAAGTAGAAGGCGAACATGAAGAAGGGCTCGCTCGATCTGCCCTCCAACCATTGCGCTGCCACCTTCGTCACCAGTTCACTGCTGCGAGACAGATGCCGATCTCCGATGACTCGGTCGTGATGCTGAAACACGTCCATGCCGAAATCCAGGGATACCGTAAAATCATCGTAGAGATCGAAGCCGTCCGAGAATCCATACTTGCCCTCGATGGTGGGGTTGCTGATCACGCCGAAGGTGGCATACCCTGCCGCCTTCATGATCTCCGCCAGCGTCGTAATCTCGGCGGACAGCTTGTGCTGGTAGGTCTGCACCCGATGCACGTTCGGATACAACGAGGTCATCACGGACATCACACTGGGCAGCGTCCAGGCCGAGGTGGACATCGTGCGAGTGAACAGGACGCCCTCTCGCGCCAGACGGTCCAGCGTCGGCGTGGTGTCCTTCGTATATCCGAGACAGCCAACGTGGTCTGCGCGGAGAGTCTCAATCCCGATCAGCAGGACGTTGGGTCGCAGGGATCGCGGCGGCTTTTCCATCGCCGACGGGTCTTGCCTTGTGTCGATCCGGTCACACGGATCGGCGGCTTGGACCTCCCCCGCCCGTCCACAGGCGGTCCCGTTCCAGCCCCAGACCATGGCGACAACGAGACAGAGGCCCAGGATCAGCATACGCGCGTCTGAATCTACCATCGGCAAGGTGTTCATCGGGATATCTTCTCCAATCGATCGATGAGACTCTGTGCCTGAGGAACATATTGCGACTGGGGAAACTGCTCGATCAGTTGCTTGAAAGTCTCGAGAGCCGCCGAGTACTTCTGGGCGGAGACCTGCGCATATCCCGTGAGGAACTTGCTGCGGGCGGCCAACTCACCGTCCGGATATCTCCGAATGATCTCATTGAAGCGGCCGACGGCTTCCTGGTTGTTCCCCTCGGCCATCCGGCTCAGACCCGCCAGGAGCATCGCCTGTCCCGCCAGAGGATCGTGGGGCCACTTCGTGCGAAATCCATCCAACTGCCCCACGGCACCGGCGTAGTCTCTCCGGAGATAGGCGTACTTGCCCAGCAGGAACTCCACGTCGCTGATGTGCGAATCATCCGGATATCTCTTGATGAACGCCTCGCACTGCTGAATCGCCTTGCCGTAGTCCTTCAGATCGTCGGCATAGATGTCGATGATCTTGCGCAGGACGCTTCGGCTCGTGTCGGCATCTTCCGTATTCGCGGCGATCTTCTCATAGATTCCGATCGCCTTCTGATAGCTGGCGGCTGTCAGGTACATTCTCGCGATGTTTTCCCAGAGTTCGCTGTCGGCCACAGAGGATTGCCCGCTTGCGGCCACGTCCAGTGCGCCTCTGGCCAGATCCTGCCGCCCGGCGTCCTGGGCAAACACGGCAAATCGGTACATCATCGTGGGCAGTCCTTTCGCTTCCGAGGCGCGGGCGAGCTTCCGGGCGACCTGCTCGAACGAGTCGTCACGCAGCAACTGGGCCGCGAACAACAATGGTTCGACACCCGGCAGCGACGTCTGCAACTCCGCCCCGATCTGCCCCTGTCTGACGAACTGGTGTTCCGCCGCCAGCACCCGGGCAACATGCAGCCTCGTGGCTCGTGCGTACAACTGCCGCGTTCCGTCCGCCGGTCCTGCGGCCGGCGCCCCCGCGAGATCCAGGGCCGCGACACTCCTGCAGAGATCGGCAGCGTCCCGCAAGAGCGTGGGCGACGCGGAGGCGACAAGAGGCGCTGTCCGTGTTCGGGTCACCAGTTGGCTGACGGCGATATCCAGGCTCTGACTCCGTGCCAGAGAATCCCGCATTCCCGCATCGTATGGCTGGTCTCGGTAAGACTCCTCCAGGGCCTTGCGTCCCCAGGCCTCGGCGTCCCTGTAGTCTTCCGCTCCCAAGCACGCCAACATCATCACGCCCGGCAACGCACGCCGCAAGGGATCAGGCAAAGCACAGGGGGCAGCCGCCACTTCGCCCAGGTCGTCCAGGGCAGCGTCATAGTCACCGGCGATGAGACTGTGGCAGCCTGCAAAGAAGAGCGATTGCGCCTGAAGCTCCTGGGGAGACGCTTCCTCATCCAGTGGTTGGCTGCGGATGAGTTCCCTATGCCAAGAAGGCAGAACCGTCGGCGTGTCAATCTGCGCAGCTCGGGAGTAGAGACGTGCAGACTCCACCGCATCGCCTCTGGTTCGAGCGATCCCGCCCAGAACGGCAGCGCTCTGAGCCTGCACGCAGGGCGTCGCCGATTCCGCCAATCCTTTCACCAACGTCTCCGCCATGTCGGCCTTGCCCGTTTCAAGCAGCGCCCGCGCCAGAAACACGCGACCGAGCTGCTCTCCGAGAGTTCCTGGTTCTGCGCGATCGAGGACCGTCTGCCATTGGGACACCGCTTCCATCGGGGTCCACCAGCAGTGAAACAACCGGCACAACTGTTGCGCGTGGAGCGGGTTCGTCGTCCCCGCCAGTTCTGCGAGGAATTGCCGCCCTCTTTCCGCGCGTTGAGCCGGGGATTCACTCAGAAGTGCTTTGATCTCGGAGACGGCGCATTCCGCGTCTGGGAACCTCCGGGACAGCGACTCCCAGGCCATTCTGATTTCGCCTTCTCTGGACTTCGGAAGGAGGATCCGGGCCAATCCCTCAAAAGCCGTCTCGGCCTCCGCGGCGGACGCGGCGTTCTTCAGCACCCATCCATAGAGCCTCTTGGCGCGGAGGGAAGCGCCGAGTCGTTCAAGCTCCGCCGCCACGTCGAGCCAGGTACGGCCCGTCCCATAGCCCTGTTCGAAGAGAACCCAATACTGCTCGAGTCCCGGCTCCAGGCCGTATCCTTGCCAGAGACAGCGGGCGAGTCGCTCTCTCGCCCGGTTTCGATCCTCCTGCGAGCGAGCATGATGGATGAGATAGAGATACAGGTAGGGCGCCTCCGACAAGGCAAACGCGCCGACACAGGAAGACTCCTGCGCCCCCCCGGCCGCACCCAGCAGCGCTGCCTCCAATTCCGTCCGCCATGCCGCACCGGCCTGAGGCATGGCCGTCATGCAACTCTGTTCGATGCAACCCTCGAAGCGCTTCTGCCCCCAGTCGCCCAGTCTCACGTCCGGAAATCGTCGCGCCAGGTACAGACCCAGGAGACACTGTGGATTGACGTCCAGCGGCACGCGCCCTGCCACGGCGATGTGATCGTGGGCGTACCCTTTGAACGCCTCCTTCAGCAGCGCTTCGGCCGTCGCCACCGCCTGCCCCGAGTCCGGGTCCAGGAAAGCCCATCGGCGGTCAAGCCACGCAACGGCAGCACGTTGTCCCGGCCCCGATCGATTGAGCAACAACGTGCCCACGTCTCGCCACGTGCCGCAGGGATCGGCCCGCTCTTCGGCCGCAGCCCAGGCAAGGCTGCCGGCAAGCAACAGACACCCGCATGTCACGCGCCGTAGATCGAGGCTATTCCTGAACGACATGTGTTCTCCTTGATCCGCCTATAGGGAGTTCTCTGCGTTCAGTTGACGGTCCAATCGAACCACAGCGTCACACGGGCTCAGGGCCTTCGCCTTCTCCATGCAACTCTGGGCCTCTTCGCCGATCGCCATCTTCGCTCGCGCCAGGTCGTAGTAGGCTCGTGCGGCCAGGACGCTCTCGCTGTCGCCCCGGAGAAACCGTTCGTACGCGTCAGTGGCCGCGATGAGATCCTCCGCATCCGCCAGGAGCAGACCTTTCCAGAACCACACCTCGTTCTCCGGGTCGCTCCCACTGAACTTCGTGCCCACCGACGCCGACAACTCAAAACCCTCCAGGGACAGGGTCTTTGTCTCGGCAGCTCTGCGGTAGCAGTGAAGAGCCACGACGTGGAGCCCCAGTTCTTCCGCCTTCGCGCCGAGCGCCTCATAAATCCGACCCATGTCGACCACGCCGCGCAGGACGGTGCCGGCAAGATAGGCAGCGACGGTGCTCTCGATCTCTTCCACAATCTGGGGTTCTGCACGATTGCCCGAGAGCAACCCCGGCCGGAAGACCTCGACCGCTTCCGCGCACCGACCTCGGCTGTATCGCACATCGGCCGTGATGGCCGTGGCGCAAGCCGCCAATCTCGTGCCCGGGAATTGACCGGTCGCCCATCTTGCCAGATCCAGAACCTCGTCACCCGTCTGCTTCCAACCGGACTTCAAAACCAGGGACCTCAGACACACGACGGCAATCGGTTCCTTCGACGGCTCAGCCATGCATTGCTGAATCAGGCTTCTGCATACCGACACCGCCCGCTCATCGCCCGCGAAACCGTCCAGGACCTGCAGGAGCAACGTGGGCTTCGAAGCCCTCACGACGTGTTCGATGAACATCCCGATGAGAGTGTCTTTGTTCCCCACTCCCCTCGTGTCAATACAGCCTCGCAGGACAGCCACATGGAAGCGGTCCAGATCCTCCTTTGACCGGTCGCCCAGGTGTCTCATGGCGTACGCCAGCCCCTTGTCTCCGTCCAGGACCACGATACGGGCCAGCGCGTCGGCGGCAGGAGACGAACGGGGGAGAAGCTCCACGACTCGGTAGTACTCGGGCAGAACTCCACCCGCAGACTCCTTGGACTCCTGCGCCCTTGCCAGGGTGACGAGACAATTGGCAATCACATCTCCCTGTTCTTCTATCATCGAGGGATCATGGCGCCAGTCACCAAGACGTTGCAGCCTCGCGCAGGCCATCCGGAGGGCTTGCCCGGGATCGATCGCGATCTCCGCGTCGTGAATCTCGCTCGGATAGACCACTACGTTGCTGAACCGGGCTTCGCACAGCGTGCCAACCGTGTGGCTGGTCACGGCCAAGCCGACATACACGGTCGGGGCCATGGAGATGGTCCGCGGACTCCCGGCCATGGGAGTCCAGACAGCGCCGGCGCCGTCTTCCTTCTGGGTATAATAGCCATAGAACTGGTCGCCTTTGCGCTCCAGCTTGACCCACAGGGGGGCCCTCACTGCCACCTGCTCGGGCCGGATCACCGGAGTATCGCTGACGGCGGCGGCTCCCGTGACCACGCGAGCCTGGAAACGAATCCCATTCGGGCCGGCATAAAGCACATAGGCCCAACGGGAACCGGCCTCCAGCGTTTCCCGAATCATGACGCTTTTGGCCCACGCGTTCGCGGCGGTCAGTCCGTCGATCCGGGCCACGATCGAGCCGTCCCCATCGAGCGGCTGAAAGACAAAATGAAAACCGTCGGCAGAGTCATAAATGTCATGGCCGTCTCCCGACACGACCCACATCCTCGCCTGGCGGTTGTACGTCGCGTTCCCTTGTGCGGTGGCATCGCCGATGTTCTGATGGGCCCACCCCGTTATCTCCGGCGTGCCGGCGACAGTCGCCGCCATCAGGTGGGCGCAAATCCATAGCACCTTCGCCATATGGTACCTCCTGCGGGTCGATCCTGACGTTCCGCAGACAAATGCCGTACAGTCCGCGCGATCTCTGCACGGATCTTCGTCACAGCGTACCGCCCACGTTGTCTCGCATGGGCCCATCTATTCCCCGGGGCCGAGGAAGAACTCGATTCCTCGCGGGCATTCCGGTGTAGAGATCAACCGCTCAGCCCTGGGTACAAAGGACCCCTTGGCACGATTAGATACACCCGTCTGTTGTCTCGCCCGACTCCTGGCAGGTCCACGCCTCTTCGGCCTGTACCGCCATAGCCTCAGTTGCACGCACAGTCGGCCCTGCTCGCATGTTTGGGGCCATTGCTGTCACATAATCCTCAACGGGAAAAACAAGCCGTGCGCCTCACCTCCTTTCTCTTGTGTTTCCGGCTCCTTCACTCATCCCACGTCCCGACGGCAACAGGGATGCCCAGACAGATAGTCCTTCAAAAAGGAAACCTGACTCCGTCGCTCATCTCACGCGCGGCCCAACCCGCTGCGGTTCGGCACGAGCACGTTTCGTGTGGTCTCAATCACACGTACTTGTCGGGTTCAGCTTAGTCAACGCATCATCTTTTCATTGTAGGCAAGCGACATGACGTGTCAAGTCAAAATACAGAGACTCTCAAAAAAAGCACTTTGCCTGGGCCCCTGACCAAGCGCTTTTCTGCTCCCTGCTTCCATTCCCTGCGGGGCCCTCCCGGGCCTCACGAGTCTCCCCGACAAAGGGTGGGAGCACGGAACCTTGCCATGCGGCCGGACATCAAAACGCACAGGAAACCTGTGACATTTGGCCTCGCAGGTCATGCCGCATCGTTGTTTATGATGAACGCTTGCCCCATCCATCAGGTCGATTTGCTCAGGCGACGCCTGGACGGCACGGGAATTCCAGACGTCTGTGGTTCAGATCGTCTCCCGTTGATCTCCGCCTGTGGCGCCCCAGAGCAGGGTGCGTCCTCGGTTGCGCTTCGCTTGCCACCGGGCGATGTCCACCCCACCATGCTTGCGGCCACGGGTCCCACAAATTTTTCGCCGGCGCAGGGCCATGTGCGGGCTCCACGCGAGCAACACATAAAGGGCGATGCGAAACCGAGTTATGAACGCCGCCGGCCGTCGTGTCACCCAGAAGTCGTCCGTATCCCCTCCCGATCGTCGAACCCAAGCACGAAATTTTTGTATTATCCCCTTGACAGCCCCATGGTGTCATGGTACTGTCACCCGTGAATGGAGGGCAACGGTGTCTCAGGCATTGGGACGCGGTTGCCACGGAGAAAGACGGATGGCTGGGAGTGGCGACCCGTGGTGCACGATACCGCGGGCGGCCCAAGGATGAAGGATGTGGCAGTGGAGAAGCGTGTACAAGCAAGTCGGCGCAATTCCGAGACGGCGGCGGCTTGATTTTCCTGCCCCCTCAAGATCATTACGGATGAAGTCTTGGAGTGTATACGGAGGACTTGTGATGCATATAGATTCACACCCAGAGTAGCACCCAGATCGTTTCCTGTTGCAGGTGTTGAGGTGGCTGGCGAGTGGAACTCGTCAGGGGTGGGTTGCCTTCCTCAGCAGGTTCTGCACGTCTGATCGCACATGTGAGGAGAGTGGTGTTACAGGCACGCTTGGCGTAAGCCAGAGTCGCATCCGACGATGTGCGGGTGGGTTCTGTGCCGGGGACAATCTCGCAGTTGCCTCAGGGGTGATGCTATAGATGCAGGCATCGCCATAATAAGGTATATTCCTGCCTTTATTGTCTCTAATGGAGAGAGGCAAGGAAGCAGGAAGGTACCGCGGGGTCTGTAAGGATACGGACGCCGTTCGTCAATAGAAGAAGCCAGGGAAGGAACATAACTGTGGTGAAGATGGTGCGGCGATGGATCGCAGTTCCCATCTGGGTACTTGGATTCTGCACTGTGTCTCTGGGTAGTGCGGACATGTTCATGTTCGCGGATATCACGGGAAGTTGGCACGACGTTGTAGGAGGTAATGGGACCGTGGGTTTCTTCCAAAATCAGCCGATCTCATACGGCAGCGGCCGCGAGGAGCAGGTGCGCTGGGGCATTCTCGGGCCGGCGCAGAAGCAGAGCGGCTTGGGCTTCACCGGCGTGGTGCCGCCGTCCTTGTCCTTCGCGGTCGGCGATCCCTTTGCGATCGGTCTGCTACGTCACTTCAATTATCGAGTGATTGTGCCGACGGCGACGCAGGCGGATCTGTCCGTCCATCTGACATTCACCAGCCCCGGCAGCGTATCGCAGGCTTTCACGTTTACGTTTCAGATCGACGAGACCCTGAACACGGGCGGCGACGTGCCGGATCGGATCGACTTTCCGAGTGCTCTGCCGCATGAAACGTTCCCTATCGGTGGGACGACGTATACCTTGGAACTACTTGGCTTCGGCAGCACGGCAACCAGTCTGATCCCCTATTTTCTATCCCAGGAAGAGACTGCCAGTTCTGCGGTCCTCTGGGGCAGGATCACGGCGGACGCGCCCCCGGTACCGGCGCCCGGCGCCTTGTCGCTCAGCCTGCTGGGCGCGACTCTGATGGGCTGGTTGTCCAGACGCAGAAATCGATAAGCATTTGTGGAGCGGAGTGTCGTCGTGGTCTCCATAGGTGAGACCATGACTGTGGTGTGAGAGAGAACGGATGGGGATGAGAAGGATGAGGAAACAGTGGGTGGTGATCTGTATGCTGATAGCGGTTCCCGTCGCGCGAGGCGGGCTGGTCGCCATTGCTCCGGAGGCGGGCTGGTCCGGTTATTTCTATTGGGAGGACGGACCAGGGCCTCTGGATGGCATCCAAACGAGCCCGTATCTCGTGGACTGGGAGTGGAATCATCTGGCCCCCTGGACAAGCGGGGAAGGTTTCTGGGGGTGGTCCATTACGTTAGCGACAGATAGTGTCATGACGTACGTGCGAACGAGGGACATGGCCATTCCCGGAGATGAGTTTTCTCTCATCGTGGACGGTGTGACCGTGCCATGGACCAGCACCTACAAGGATGCGGATGGCTATTTTCATGCGGAGTACCGGGACCTGCTGTTGTCGAACGGAAACCATATCATCACGTTCGAACTCACCACTGCCGCTCCGACCACCGAGTGGGGATCGGCGGCCGTGCAGTTCTCCCCGACGCAGTTCTCCCCGACGAAGGTCGTGCCGATCCCCGACGCGACTTGGCTTGCCGTCATCGGCTTGGGCACCGGAGGGTGGTTGAGCCGACGCCGGATGCCGTCGTCGGGAGTACGCATCCTATGAGATGATTGTCGGATACAAATAACATCGAGTCGTAATTGGCCCGTGGCCATTAAAGAGATAGGAACGAAGAGCTGTTTTGAAAGGAGTGTAACGATGAAGGCTAAATTGTTGGCAATTTTGTTGGTAGCGACACTGGTCTCCGGAATCGCTGTGGCGGATACGCAGCAGACGGCAAAAGGCAAGGTGTGGATTGACGTCGCCCCGAACGTGGGCGTCGGATTCGTGTCCGGCAGCGATATGGGGTCGATTCAGACGGGGAAGTTCTCCCGTGATCTGATCTTCCAGGTCGATGCCAATACCGAGGCCGTTCAGATCTGCGTCCTCGTGTCCAATCTGTACAAGGGCAACGATCCTGATAACGATGAAGTATTGCCGATTCCGGCCGATGCGAGCGTTCCCGTTGGCGTCGAGCCAGCGCTGGGCAACCGGATTGAGGGTCTGGGCAATGCCCTGGCCGTCGTGGGCGCTGGCACGATCATGGGCGCCGAGGGCGAGTTCCCGGCCGTGGCGACCGAGTGCGGCATCTTTGAGAGCAGCCAGGATGGCCATTTCAGCCAGACCGTGACCGTGACGCCGACCTGGAATCAGAATGACCCCGAGAAGCCGATGGGCGAGTACAGCGGCTACGTCCAGCTCAATGTTCAGATTGTGCTGCCCGGTGGCGGTACCACTTCTGGCGTCTGATGATGTGTGAACAGGGTTGTAGGTAGTCTGTAACCACAGGAATGAAAGCTCTTCGAGGCCCGGGCCAATTACGACCTTATATTCCTATGACGGGCCGACAAGAAAAGATGCAGGGGATGGCCATGCAAACATGGAACAAGATACTTGCGACGACTGCGGCGGGCATTCTGGCGACGGTCAGTCTCCTGGCTGGGATCGCGAAGGCAAACATCGCCATCCAGCCCGCGTTTGTCGAAGTAAACATGGATGCGGGCAGACCGTCCGGCGTGTTCATGGTCTCCAATCTCGGCGAAAAGGAGGAGCGGTTTCGCGTCAACGCCATACACTTCACATATACCGAGAAAGGCGGGTTGATAAAATCGAAGACCGGCGAGCATTCGCTGGCGCCCTGGATTCGATTCAATCCGCGGGAATTGACGCTGGCGCCCAAGACACAACGGGCGGTCCGCTTCGCGGTGGTTCCGCGGGGCCCGCTCTCCGAAGGCGAATGGTGGGCGGCCATGGAGTTGGAGTCACTGACGGTCAATGAGATGGTCTCCAAAACCGACGAGAAGGGCCGATCGATGAGGCTCAAGGCGATTACGTGTATTCTGACGCCGATCTTCGCCACGGTCGGCAAGACCTCGTATGAAGGTGAGATCAAAGACGTCAAGATCCAGGCGGAGGGGGAGTCGGTGTTCCTGACGACACTGGTCAGTGCAACGGGGAACGGACGTCTCGGCATCATCGGCCGCTACGAGGTCCTGGATGCCTCCGGCGCACCGGTCAGCAGCGGTCCGCTGGGCAATGCCTATGTGCTCCGGGGAACACAAATGTGGTTGACAAAGAAGATCGAAGGGGGTATTCCCAACAACCAGTACACGGTGAGAGTCAGTCTCAAAGAGACTCACATGGAGACACCGCTGACCTCGGAGGCGCTCGTAATGTGGCCGGAGTTGCCGCCTGCCGAGACGAAGGCGGCGGCTTTGCCTGCTGCCGCCCAACCGGCGTCAGCCAATTAGCCGGACAGTCGCAAAGAGCCTATGGATGGGAAGAACCCGGGAGGCACACGGAAGCGCCGGTAACCGATAGGGAATATGAAGAGACCTGGACGCCGCGTGGACGCATGCGCCGGTTTGTGTATGGTGGTTGCGTGCATTTTCTGCGCCGGGTTTCTTGACCTGCCGGGGTCGGCAGTATATGGCTTGTCTGCGCCGGCGGTGAGCCATCCGGTTCTTCTCGCAGATCCTTTTGATGTAACACTCGGCTGGAATCTGGCGGGGGGCATTGTCGCCGAGCCCAATGTCACGGCGCCGGCGTTCCTCTCCGGTCGTTCTGTGATGGGGCCCCTTGGGCCCAGCCCTGTCGGCGAGACGACCGTTTCTGGCCCGACGGATCCGAACGATACGATGGATGAGGGTTTGGGTTTTACGCTCCCTATTCTTGAGGATCGCTCACGATCGTCAGCGGGTGAAGAACCATCCGCGCAGGACGTGGCTCCTCCCAGGAGAGAAGCGGGTGCTGGATCCAATGCAACAATTCTGACCGCACTCCCGGATGCAAACACCGCGGCGCTTCCGGAGGAGATCACCACCGAACTGGTAGGTTTCGTTGTGCGGGGCCGCCGGCTCTCGGAACGTCTTCAGATCGACGATCTGGATTCGCTCCTGATGCCGAACGGAGAGCGTTTGCTGCCCCTGCTGCGAATCCTCCGCGCGTTTCGGGTCAATATCGACGAAGAGGCTGGTTTTCTCCGGTTCACACCCGAGGGGGTGGGAAAGATCGAACTGGACCTGACGAAGAAGCAGATCCAGATTCAGGGTCAGACACAGCCAATTGAGTTCCGCCAGGCGGTTTCCGAGATTACGCTGAAGGCGGATATCTTCGTCTCGCCCGAGGACCTGTCCAGAATCCTCGACATGGAATTGGTCTGGAATGACGAGCTCTACGAATACCGGGTGCAATTGGATCGCAAGCTAAGCATCTGGAAGCTGCCTACGAGCAGGTCACTCTTCTCCGTGGCGACGGAATACATTGAGGCCGACCTGCCTGAGGCTCTGCCGCGGGCAGAGAGCAGCAGAGCCCCCCTCCAGATGCTTCAGTTCGACTGGCGTCCTTCCTACAGTTGGCGACGTCAGGGCTCGGACGATTCGGACACACACATGGTCAGCGTGGGCGCTCCCCGCGAGACGGTCTGGGGCAACGTGCTCGACGGGCAGTACCGAGTCCAGATCTCACATCCCAACCGGACCTGGTCCAACAACGAGGGATGGCGATGGTCGAACGACGATCCCTACATCGCGGAGGTCGACTGGTTCGAGTGGGTACATCGGCTGTCCACCGCGGAAGTGACCGTGGGCGATTCGACCCTCGGCCTGAGCGATCTGGTGTATCCGACGTTCCAGGCAACGGGCGTACGAATCAACGGGCTGACCGGTTGGAGCCCCGAGGAGCTGAGAGGCGACCAATCGCGTCTGGGCCTGCGCCGCTATTTCGGCCGACCTCACATCTTCGAGGGCCCGGCGCCCATCGACGCCACGGTGGAATTGCTCCTCAACGGTCGAACCCTCGATGTCCAGAACGTACTGCCGGATGCGAGTGCGGCCCCGGGAATGGGAACCTATCGTTTCGAGGAGATCGAACTGCCCTCCGGAATTCTCAATGAGATCACCATTGTCATTCGGGAGGCCAGCGGCAACGAGATCCGCGTGGAGAAATCCATCGCGGGCACCCCGCAGCTACTGCCGAAAGGACATGCTGCGTACCTGGGCCTGGCGGGCACCAAGCGGGAGAGAACCTGGATCGATAAGCAGTCCGTCGACATCGGCGATTTCTATGGCTACATCTCCGGGGGCAGGATTCTCTACGGTCTGACGGATCGGATGACCGTCGGCACAACGCTGGCCTATGAACAGGATCATTACGGACGGTACCTCGAGAATGATGTATGGGCTTCCGAACGAGCCTACCCCGAATCCAGTGGTCACGCCGGCGCGATGGTGTCCTATCTACCCCTGGACAATCTGATTCTCTCGGGCGATCTGGCGGGCAGCAACGGGGATGGACGCGACAGCTATGACGATCTCGCAGCTCGCGCGCGAGCGGAATATCTCCCGACGCGCAGACTCAGCTTCGATCTCGATCTGCTCACGCTGGAGCCCGATTACTTCGACGGCGCGAACCTCACCGTCTGCGATCGACGGGGAGCCGACACGGGATTCTCATGGAAGCCCTACAAGAAGTGGACCCTCGACGGAGGCATGGGACAAGTCCACGACAACCTCGATGGACGATTGGACGAAACGACCATCGTGGACTATCAAAGCTTCGGTCTGTCGACCACGGCCCTGCCCCGAACTTCCCTGGGGGCCCGGCTCTACCACCTGGACGTGAACATCGAGGACGACCCGATGTTCCTGACGGAGTTCGGCCTGCGCCTCGCTCTGACCCGGGACTTGAGTCTCTTCGGGCAGGTGTCGTTGGGGGACGAGCTATCCGTCAGCGACAACGACCGCTTTCTGACCGGGCTGCGGTTTCGGCATGCTCCCCGGCTTCTGCGCCCTTCCCAGTATTGGACCCTCCGCAAGGCCCTCAGTCCGAACAACACCGTCAGTCTTGTCTACAATGACCAGGAGGTCGACACCACGCTTTCACTGGTGCACGACTACCGGGTCGAGGTCAAACAGCACCCCCTACAGTTTCGCACGGAAGTCATCAAGGAGTTGATGGACGAGCCCGACACCAAGGAGTACGGGTTCCGCCTTCGAGGCGAGTACCTGCTGGACAGTGTGGGGTACAACTATCTCGGCGTCATGGGCGAATACCGGCACGGAGACTACGCGTTTTTCCTGTACTTGAACCTCAAACAGCTCTACTCACGGCACAGCGGCAGACTGTTCATGGTCAACGAGAGCCGCCTCCGAACCGCCTACGGCGCCATCCACGGCAAGGTGTTCCTCGACTACAATAACAATCATCGTCTCGACGCGGACGAGCCCGGCGTCGCCCAGGTGAAGGTGAGTCTGGGCCGGCACCTGAGCGCCATCACTGACGCGCGCGGCTACTACATTCTGTCCGCGCCCGCCAATGAATCCGAGGCGCGCGTCTATCTCGATTCCAAAACAGTGCCGGCGATTTACACGGTGACGCATGGCACGCAACTGGCCCGCGTGCACCGGGACTGCCTGACGGAAGTGAATCTCAGCGTGGCGCCTCTGATCTCCCTCATCGGGCGCGTCGTCCTGGAAACGCCGGTCGTCGCGGAGCCCAACGACACAGATCCGAATGCCGCGGCGGTCAGCCCGACGGCACCGGGCACCGCGGATTCCAACGCGGTGACGACGGACTCGAACGATGTGCCCGTGGAGAGCAAGCCATTGCGGAGCGTGCGAGTTGTCCTCTATGATGCCCAGTCCGGCCTCCTGGTCGCCGATTCGGTCACCGGCAATGACGGCAGTTACTACCTGGGAGACATCAAACCCGGCCGCTACAAGCTCTGTGTGGACCCCAAGACCTTGGTTGCGCAACACGTCGTTGCCCAGCCCGAGCGAATCATCACCGTTGAACCGACTCGGGAGGAGTTCGCGGAGATCGCCCAGCCTGACTTCGTGGCGACCATTCAGGAAGCGGCGCCGCCTGAGTCCCAAACACCCGAAACGACCCCTTCGGAAACTGATCCCGCTGGGACCACCCCGCCCCCGACGACCCCGGCTGCGGCCGGATCACCCGAAGCGGCATCGTCCGAAGCCACGCCCTCCGAAGCTGCCCCTGCGTCGGCGGCACCGCCTGCGGATAAGGATCAGAAGGAATCGGCGGATCCGAACGCCCCGCCGGGTGGCGCCTCATGAGGATTCCGTCTGAGCCGTCACGAGTTCGACAATTCGATCCCGCATCTCCTGCTCTCCCCGGGTACCCTGCCAGTTGAGTTCGCCGTACCACCAGTATCGGACGAAGCCGGCCTTGTCGATCAGGTACACGCTGGGCCAGACGCGATTGGCCCAGGCATCCCAGTTGTGACTGTCGTTGTCCACCGCGACGGGGTACGTGATGCCTGCCGTAACGCTCCTCTCGCGGACCTTTTGGATATCGCGTTCGGCCTCGGTCTCAGGCCGGTGAATGCCGATGATCGCCACGTCCTGCCCGGCAAAATGCTCCCGCCACGCATTGTAGTGTGGCAGGTTGCGGATGCAGTTGATACAGCCGAAAGCGTAGAAATGGACGACGACCACCTTGCCCCGCAGTTGTTTCAGGGTCAGCGCCGGCGCGTTGATCCATGCCGTCACCCCTTCGATTTCGGGCGCCCGGCACGCGATCTGCGTCACCGTCGAGAAGTCAAAGCGAAATCCCATGAGTGACACGAGGGCCCGGCGCTGCACGGGGCTCAGGATCTCCCACGCGCTCTGCTCGATCTGGGCGGCATTCTGGTTGCGTATCGGACTGCCAAGGACCGCCTGTATCTTCGCCCTCTGCCCCCTCGACAGCCCCACGGCATCGGACACCTGTGAATCAAGAACCACACGGATGCCCTGCGCCTGCAGGACCAACTGGTCGAAACGTTCGCGCTGGCGATCCGTGAGGGTCTTGTCAAGCTTCGTGTGGAGCGAATCGAGGAGGGCAAGAGCCCGCTGGTTCCGTTCCGCGGCCGGCAGATCGCGCAACCGCCAGAGAGGGAGTTCCGCAACCTCGATCTCCTCCATAATGAACTCGATCTGATTGTCACGGAGGCCTAACTCGCGACGTACCGGCTCAGCCCGCCACAACATCGTCATCGGATGCGGGATCGGGACGAGCGGGAATGAAGGCGAACCGGCAAACGAAGATGCCGGCAGGATAGCCAGAATCACCACTGCCCATCGAAGCCGGGGTGAAAGCAGAGTATGCATTTTCACTACCCCATGCAGCCAGCCTGGTTTGAACAATCCTGTCGAGACTACGCCCGCGGAATTCCCCGAGTTCAGCCGGGCAAAGACGCAGGTTCGCCATTGCATTGGCCGGCCGATTCCGGCACAATGGGACCACGGGGTCCGGGGTTGGAGGATGGCTCTGCTACCCCATGCATGAGGATGTTATTGCAGGTGGGATCGACACAATGACAGCAGAAACAATCCCGACGGCGTTCGCGCCGGCCGAGCGGGTCTCGCCCGAGGAGCTCGCGCGTCAGGCCCGGCTCTTCACCAGCAAGGACGTGCTCGGGCTCTTGCCGGACCGGATGCCTTGCGCCCTGGCCGTGCTTAACGGCCACCGGCAGATCGTCTTTGCCAACCAACGTCTCGTGAGCCTTCTCTCTCCCGAACGGGAAGGCGAGAGCATTATCGGCATGCGTCTGGGCGAAGCCCTGGACTGCACCCACGGCTTCGAATCCCCCGGCGGGTGCGGCACCACCGAAGCGTGCAGTGTCTGCGGCGCGGCACGCGCCATCCTGACGGGCCAGAGCGGCCAAGGCGATGTCGAGGAGTGTCGCATCATCCGCCGGCACAACAGTGAGGCTCTGGAGCTGAGAATCTGGACCGTCCCGGTGGTCGTGCAAGGTGAGCGGTTCACGGTCTGCTCGGCCCTGGACATCGGCCATGAGAAGCGCCGGCAGGCCCTCGAGCACATCTTCCTGCACGACATCTACAATGTGGCCTACGGCCTGTCGTGGTACGCGGATTTTCTCCGGAAGGGCACGCCCGACAAGGTCGAGGAGTACGCCGACACGATCCATCGGCTCTGCGGCGAGTTGATTGATGAGATCGACGCCCAACGCGTCCTGCTGCGGGCCGAGAGCGGCGACCTGGTCCTCAAACCGGAGCCCGTCGCTTCCCTGCAGGTCCTTCAGGATGCGATCCGGCTCTACCGCCGCCATCCGGCGGCCCATGACCGCGAGTTGCGTCTCGACGAGAAAGCGGTGGACGTTCCGGTCGTCAGCGACAAGACCCTGCTGATGCGGGTCCTGTGCAATATGATCAAGAATGCCCTGGAAG
>ENA-OSEO01003493-OSEO01003493.1-sediment-metagenome-genome-assembly--contig:-NODE-3493-length-18492-cov-2.794787_pt1 | contig 18492 bp, 22 predicted proteins | sample MGYA00237883_ERZ534232 | MGnify/ENA metagenome assembly ERZ534232
CTTGTTCAGGATCAGGTGGGTCTCCTCACAGGGCCTTAGCCCCAGTTCTTGTGTGACGACCCTGTCGCACTTCACCGAGAAGGTGAAGCCCCCCGGGACGCGTCTCCTCCACGACCTGACCGTGGAGAGCCTCGGGGTGTGGTAGAAGGTTGTGTTCACCTCCACGAAGCCGAAGAGCCTGGAGTACGCCCTGAGCCTGTCACCCTCAGCGTCGAGGTAGTCCCATCCCCCGGTCCCCACCATGAGGCGGGGGCCCGTGGCTGGGGCCTCGTCCTCAAGGGGCCCCGGGTTTCCTGTACCCCGGCCTGTATATCGTGATGTATTCGCGGCTTCCTACCTCCATGCGCCTCCACTCTAAGCCCAGCCCCACGAGGACCTCGTTGAAGGGGGCCATCTGCCCCTCGCCTAAGGCGTCCGCCTTCAGCCTCCAGCGCCAGCCGTCGTCGGGGCTCCCCTCCCACACCCATGGGATGTCCAGAAACATGTTTCCACCGAATGAGACGGGGAGGCCCGCCTCCCGTAGGGCCTCTAGGGCCCGGATGGCGTCTTCGTAGTCCAAGGTTTCCCTTGGGCTATGCGGCCGCGCGTATAAACGGGGCGCAGCCCCGTGTGGATGGGGGGTGGCTGAAAGACCGGCTAGCTGTCCTCGGTCCTGCTTCTCCGGGCCGGCTCGTACCACAGCTCGCCCCGGTCTTTCTTCAGCTTCCGCCTGACCGCGTACATGTGGTTCCAAACTGTCTTGTGGAAGGCGCCGTTGATGAGCATCTCCACGGCCTCCCTGGCTATGGGCAGCATCTCGAAGCCGCCTATGATGGCCACGGTGCCCCCGTAGACGCTTATCTGGCACTCTGTGAGCTCCTCCAGGAGGGCCCTGCTCTTGCCCTCCCTGCCGATGACCCTGCCCTTGATCCTCTCCTGGTTGCCTCGGCTGGAGCCCACGTACTCCTCCAGGTCCAACACCAGTATGTCGGTGTCCTCGTTGAGCAGCGTCAGAGCCCGCTTGGGGCTGAAGCCCCGGCCTATGGCCTGGACGATGTTGCGGACCGTGAACACGACGGACACGTCGGTCTGCTCGGACTTGGGCGCTACCTCGACGTTCCCCGTCTCGCTGTCCACGGTTATGTCGACCTGGAAGCTGGTCTCCAGCCTCTGCTTGGTCCTGCCGCTGGGCCCTATGAGGACGCCCACCCTGTCCCTAGGTATCCGTATAAAGGTCTTCTGCTCCACCTGTTATCCACTCCTTTAGCTTCTCAGGGTCTCTGGTGTCGGCGCCCAGTCGCCGGAAGTAGCCGTTGACGTTGTCTATGTCGCGCTCTATGAGCGATGAGGCCATAGGGTGAACCGTCAGCATGGCCTGGCTCACGTCGAATATGACGGGCGCCTCCTTATAGTTCATTATGTTGTACTCGCTGAGGTCACCGTGGGCCAGGCCCGCCCTCTGCCAGAGGAGCCGCATCTCGTCCAGCACAACCTCATAGAAGGCTTGGGGGTCCTCGGGGTCCAGCTCCCTGAGGAGGGGCGCCGGCTCACCGTCCTCCCCTATGAAGGTCATGACCAGGACGTTCCTGTTGAACTCTATGGGGCGTGGGCTGTTGACCCCAGCCTCCTCGCAGAGCTGGAGGTTGTTGAACTCCTTCTGGGTCCAAGTGTAGATGAGGCTCCTGGGGCTCCTGCGGACCCTGACGAACCGGGGGTCCCCTTGGATGTACTGGAACATGCCCTTCCTGAACTCCGCGGTGTGAGTGTAGTATATCTTGACTGCCAGCTCGGCCCCGTCGGGGGCCGTGGCGTAGTAGACCCTGGCCTCCTTTCCGGCCTTCATGACCCCGTGGAGGGCGCCTATGACGCCTCTCTTCAGTAGCTTGTAGACCGCCTGGGTGGTGAGGCGGTCGAACACCTCCTCTATTACCTGGAAGTCCTCGCGGTTCTTGTCCTTGAAGAGGGCATCCTCCTCGTATTCCCTCTCCAGACCTTCGCCTACCTTCTCTGAGTCTCTTCTACGGGGCACCTGTGTGGCTCCTCTACTCCATGGTGAGTATACCCTTGCGGCGGAGGTCGTCCACCTGGTTGGCGGTGTACCTGTGGAATATCTCGCCCCTCTCGTCGCTCTGGAAGTCCCAGGGGGAAACCAGGACGATGTCACCCTCCCTTATCCAGGTGCGGCGCTTCATCTTGCCTCTTATCCTGCAGATCCTCACGTAGCCGTCCTGGCACTTGACCATGACGCGGTCGAATCCCAGGAGCTTCTGGACGACCCCTATGACATCGTTCTCGCTGGGGTAGACAAGGACGCGCAGATCCTTCTCGCTGAGTACCTTCTTTTTCCCCATCGGCCAACCTCTTAGCGTGAATAGTGGATAGGTGCTTAAAAACTGTATCTGATCCTAGATGGTTAAAAGCCGTTTTTCTTGGGTTTTAGGCTCAGAGACGCTATTTTAAGGCCTCTTTGCCGGCCAGGTTCCCTCTTAGAGTCGGATAGGCACTCTGTCACCCAGTTTCACGCCCTCTAGCGCAACTTGGCACCTGTAGGCGTAGGCTTTGACCCCCGCCGCCACGGCCTCGGTGAGGGCGGCGCTAAAAACCGGGTCCATCTCCCTGTGAGGCCTCCAGGCATGGGCGTCGGATCGCTGGATGATGAAGACCACCGCGGCCTTGTGCTCGTGCATGGCCCGTGCTAAGGTGCGCATGTGGCGGGCTCCCCTGAGGGTGGGTGCGTCCGGGAACAGGGCTAGGCCGTCCACAACCAGGGTGCAGGACTTTGCTTCAAGGATCATCGTGTCTCCGCGGCCCGAGAGGAGTAGATCGAACCGGGAGTCCATATATGGGGGCTCCGTCTTGATGACGCCGAGACCCTTAAACTCCTGGACGGCGCCCGCCTTTATGGCCTCAGCTAGGAGGGCGTTGGGGAGCCTTGAGTCTACGCTCACCAGGGTGCCGCCGTGGTCCACCAGCACCATGTCGTAGCCCGTCTTACGGTGGACCCCCTGCTTCTCCACGAGGTAGACGCTTGCGCCTGGGACCATGAGTTCATACATGCGCCCCGGGTTAGGGATGAAACACATCGTCCTGGCGCCGTCCAGGTCCACTACGCCCAGGAACCTGTTGGGGCGCTCTAGAAACGTGGCTGGGAGAGGATCAGACGCGTACCTCATGGCCGCCCCATCAACGAGTTGATCTCACCCAGAAGCTCCATGGAGCCTGAGGCCACCAGCGCCATGCGGGTGTCCCTTGTGAGAGGAAAGTCGCCGCGGAGCACCCCGTCCACGGTGTACACGCCTCCGGCTTCCTCCAGGATGAGGAGACCGGCTGAGACGTCTGTGGCCCTCACGAAGCCCCTGAGGTCTATGTGGGCGTCTATGGTGCCGGAGGCTACGTGGCAGAGGCTCAGGGAGGAGCAGCCTTCCATGCGGAGGTGACGGCTCTCCTCTAGGAGGCGTCTGGTCAGGTCCAGGCGGGGCCCCTTGCTGATGTCCACGCTGATGACGGCGTCTCTGTACTCCTCGGGTGCGGCCACCCGTATGGGTTGACCGTCCAAAGTTGCCCCACTCCCGCGTTCGGCGTAGTAGGTCTCCCCCGTGTACAGGTTGGCTACGATGCCCGCCAAGACGCCGCTCTGGGCCCCCGTCTCGCCTACTGAGAGGCTTGTGGTCGCGGGCTGAAGGCCGCGGCCTAGGTTGGTGGTGCCGTCCACCGGGTCGGCCACTAGGGTGTAGGCGCCTTCCCCGAGGACCGGGCCCCCCTCCTCGCTCACCAGCTTGACTGAGGCGTTCATGTCCTTGAGGGTGTTCACTATGGCCTGCTGAGCAACATGATCTAGGAGCCGCCTGAAGTTCAAGTTCGCCATGCTCTGCCGTCTGGGTAAGACTTCCATGATCTCAGCCTGGACGGTTTCGGAGAGCCTGTGAAGCACCCTTCTCCAGTCCGGTTTTGGTTGAGACACGCATGTTTCTAGGGTGTCGGGCTTAAAGATGTGTGGGTCTCGATATCGAAGCATCATAATTGCTCAAAATTTGTCTTCATGTTTTATACGCGCGTAGAGTAGATACCTCAATGACTCAGGTCCTGGGAAAAGGCTTCTACGCGAGGGACCCGGCGGAGGTAGCCTGTGGGCTCCTGGGTAAGACCCTGGTTAGGCTTCTGGGCGGTGACAGGCTTGAAGGGGTCATCGTTGAGACGGAAGCCTACTATGGGCTGGAGGACCCGGCCAGCAGGGCGTTCAAGGGGCGTAAGAGCTACAATGATGTGATGTGGGGTGAGCCGGGCCGCCTCTTCGTCTACAACGTCCACAGGTACTGGATGCTCAACTTCGTCGCCCACGAGCCGGGCGGCGTGGGGGGCGTGCTCATAAGAGCCCTTGAGCCGGTCATGGGGGTGGAGAGAATGCTGCTAAACCGCCCCGTGGAGAAGCTGACCGAGTTGACCAGAGGCCCGGGGAGGCTATCGGTGGCCCTAGCCGTCGATAAGAGCCTCAACGGGTTGAGGGCCACCGACGAGGGGTGCCCCGTCCACGTGCTCCACCGCGACCCGGAGCCGGAGACGGCCTCGTCTCACAGGATAGGGGTCACCCGTGACCTGCCAGAGGAGCTGAGGTTCTACGTGAAGGACAGCGGGCACGTTTCTAGGTGACTCACGTGGGGCTGCGGAAGCCGTCCAGGAACTCGAGGAACCTCTCCTCGACTTGGGCCTCCGAGGCGGAGGCGCTGTCAGCGGCGTAGGACAGCACGTAGGCCCTGTAGGTTCCGAGTCTTGGCCACGGCTGTGCCATGACCCCCATAACGGCTGTGAGAGGCAGCCCTCTCTGAACTAGGGTGAAGACCGCGTACGTGACCTCTACGCCGTCCTTGTCAACGACCACATGCGGACCCACGCTGACGATGGTCGTGTTGGGCGATTTATCGATGTCCTGGATCACTTCGTCCACGTAGGGGGCTCCCCCATCGGGACCCTCTATCGATGCGTTGACGGCCGCCCAAGCCACCATGATCGTCTCAATGCGCGTCTCTGAGAAGTGGACGGCCTGGAAAACGCCCTGAGCCTCGGTCGCCCCCGCCTCGGGGTCCGTGAATCCCCCCTCGTAGCTGCTCCAGTCGGAGGGGTACCGGAAGCTGAGCCCGTGACTGTTGTACTCCGTGTACCCCATGGGCGTGTCGCCCCTGTGAAGCCAAAGGTTGCCGCCGGTCACAAGCCCCGCCACGAGCAGGGATAGGGCTACTGTCCGCGCGTTCAGGCCGCCAAGCATCGTCGCCACCACCTTCACCTCAAATATACTGTAGGGGGGAGCTCGGGTGAGCTCGTTTTAAGGCCTCGTACCTCCTGCACAGGTAGTATAACACCGCCAGGCCCGTGAGCCAGAGCCCCAGCGTCTCGGGCACGGTCAGCCAGAAGGGTGGCACCATGACCCCGGGCAGCCTGAGTCTGTAGAGCCAGAGGTGGATCAGGTAGAAGAACAGCGGGGTCCGCCCAAAGGTGTTCAGGACGCCTGGGAGCCCCTCCCTGGGCCTGCCCCTGCCCTCGATGTGTAGGCCCACGGCCATGAACAGGCACATGCCGCCGAGGGTCCACAGTAGGAAGGCCGCGCTGGGTGGGTACTTGCTCAAGAAGAGCCAGTCCCTGATGTCGTTGCCTTGCCTTGGGACGAGGTTACCGTACCCGTTGAAGTACCTGACCACGAAGAACAGGGCCGTTGAGGCTAGGCCCGTCAGCGCCAGGGGCGCCTTGAGGGCCGCGATCTTCTCAGCGTCCAGGCCGTTCAGGTAAACGCCGAAGCAGTAGCCAAGACCCATGACCCCCACCCACGGGATGACCGTGTAGAAGCCGTAGTAAGGCGGCCAGTTGTAGCCGGGCTCGTGGATGATGACCCGGAGGTAGTGGCCCCAGGCCACGGTGTCCGGTATGAACCCCAGGTCCAGCCACTGGTGGTTGAGCACGATGATGAGTGAGCCCGCGAGTATCGCCCAAGGCGGCAGCCTCCTGGCGAAGCTGAACAGGATGAGACAGAGGCCTATGCACGAGATGACGCCCACGGTGAGCCAGGGCAGCCCGAAGGCGGGTGAGACAACCAGGGGCTCCAAGACCACAAGTATCAGGCCCCTGACCAGCGTGTGCCTGGTCACATCCATCTGGGTCGCGCCACCCCTCAGCCTCCTAGCTGACGACAGTGCCAGGGACGTGCCCGTGAGGAAGACGAATGTGGGGGCGCAGTAGTGGGTCACGAAGCGTGCCATGAAGTGGACCATGTCCAAGTTGAGGGGCCTGGTCTTCAGGATGCCCTCCAGGCCCCCGTGAACCTCGTTCCAGAACCCGGATACGTGGTCCCAGGCCATGAGCACCATGACGATGCCCCGGGTGAAGTCGATGAACTCAAGTCTCCCAGGCCGCTCCAACGTTTTCCCTCGTTCTTCGATGGGCGCCTGTGACCCTTTTAAGGGCTGTTTGACCGCGGTGATCATTTTAATCAACCGCAGTGCAATTGATACATTGATGATTATGGACCCTCTGGAGCAGGCGTCCGTTCTGTACTTCGAGTTGTCCAACTCCGACCGGCTCAGGCTGCTACAAGCGCTCGGCGACTCCCCTGGAAGACTCTCGGAGCTCTCAGAGAGCATCGGTACAACCCACCAGCAGTGCCTCCGCCACCTCAGACGCCTCGCAGAGGTGCGCCTGGTAGACAGAAACCAGGACGGGCTATATGAGCTTACACCGTATGGCGAACTGGTCCACCACCTGACACCCGGGCTAGCCTTCGTCTCGAGGCACAGCGGCTACTTCGCCTCCCACAGCCTGTCCCACATCCCCACCGAGTTTGTGTCAAGGATCGGGGAACTAGGCGAGTCCTTCGAGTTGACCAACGTTATGGAGGCGCTCAGCGAGGTGGAGTCGATCGTCAAGACCGCCGAGGACCATCTCAACGTGTTCATCAATAAGAGGACCCGCAGCATACGCCCCCACATAGCCGAGGCCGTGAGGCGGGGCGTGCAGCTGAAGAGCATCTCCATCACCAGCTACGTGCCCACGTACGACGTGAAACGAGAGATAAACCGGAGAGACGAGCTGGACATAATCGAGGCCGAGAGGAGGAGGACCGTGCAGGTGGCCGATCAGGAGGATTTCCCTGTGTACATGTACATGTCGGAGAAGACCACGTTCCTGGCCTTCCCCCTACACGACGGGTCCTTCGACTACACCGGGTTCCACTCATCGGACCCGGTGGCCGTCAGGTACTGCCACGACCTGTTCGAATACTATTGGAGGCGGACCAGCATCATATCCGCCTCGGAGCTCGTGGACAGGCACGTCAAGTACCTGGAATCCTTGACACGAAAATAGGTGAGGGGGGTCAGCCCTTCCACTGGGATATCGCGCCGGTCTTCTCCAGGGCGTCCAGGTCCGCGTCGGACTTGCCCAGCAGCCCCTTCAGCACCTCCCTGGTGTGCATACCGATGGCCGGGGACGCGCTCTCAACCTCCCCAGGGGTCTCGCTGAACTTCACCGGGAAGTTGGGCACCGTATACTTGCCCGCGACGGGGCTATCAACCTCAACCCACATGTCCCTGGCCTTCAGGTGGGGGTCCCACATGGCCTCGTAGGCCTCATATATGGGGGCGCAGGGGAACCCGAGGCCGGCGAGCCACTGGAAGGCCTCCATCCGGGTCTTGTCCTTGATGCGCTCTTCAACCATCTCCCTGCTCAGCTCATCCACGCCAAGCTCCTTCTTCAGGTTCTCTATCGCCTTACCGCGCTCGCCGGCTACCTGTATCCAGCCGTCCTTGACCTGGAAGACCCCCCATATCCTGTTGGGGTCGTGGGGCCTATTCTGGCGCCTTGTGATGGGGCTCTCCTTGAACATGTCGTAGGCAACGGACGCGCAGCAGTTGAAGGCCACCATGGTGTCGATCTGGGCCACGTCGATCATCTGGCCGACGCCGGTCCGGTCCCTGTGCCTGAGGGCCGCGACGATGGCGAAGGCAGCGTACATGGCTGGGCCCAGGTCCCCCAGGGCGCCCGCCATGGTGACCGGCGGGTGGTCTGGGCTTACGCCCTTGCCCGTGGCGTAGGTGTGGCCGCTTATGGCCTCGGCCACCACCGCGTAGCTGCCGTACCTGCTGTAGGGGCCGGTCTGGCCGAAGCCGCTGAGGGCAGCGTAGATCACCTTGGGGTTGAGCTCCTTGAGCACGTCGTAGCCTAGGCCGAGGCGCTCCATGGCGCCCGGAGCGAAGTTCTGGACCACGACGTCACTCTTCTTCACGAGCTCCTTCACGAGCTTCATGGCCTCAGGGTTCTTCAGGTCCAGGGCCACGTTCTTCTTGTTCTGGTTGAGGGACCAGAAAGATGTGGAGGTGCCCTTGAAGAGCTCCCCGGGCCCCAGGCGGCCTATGTTGCCCCACGGTGCCTCCACCATTATCACCTCGGCGCCCAGCTCCCCCAGCATCATGGTGCAGTAGGGGCCGAACCACACGTGTGTGAAATCGAGTATACGTACGTCATCCAATATCTTGTCCATGCCGAATCATATTGAGGCGCGTGGATCACTATAAAAACTGTTCCCGACTGAACATGTGACTAAAATTAGTTGATCCCCTTTGGATGGTTTGAATAGACGAAACTTCGTGTAGCAACGAGGCTGAAGCGAGCCAAAGGATCAGTGAAAGCTTCATTGGCTTAAGCTAGCCGTCTCAGGGTCGAGTCTTTTGAAGTATGTATCGGTCCTTAAAATCCCTCAAGGCTCATAATATACGTATATTACTGGGGCTTCCCACAGGGATCATGGCTGAGGGGAGGTGGAAGCGCCTTGAACTCGAGCGAGTACGTCATTCTACCGCTACTAGTCTTCTTGTTGAACGGCGCCCTGGCCCTGTACATGATACGGCGGCTCAACCGCTTGGAGACCTCGAGGGATGAATGAGCCGGTAGACCCCACTGCATAAACATTTAGAAGAAAGGAAAAATCATCAGGTACAAATGTAGGTGAGCCCGCTGTGAGTGAGGATGTTAAAGAGGAAATGGGATCGGGGCTGCTGCCCCGTATCCGCGGCGAGTTCAGCTTCATCCAAGGCAACTTCCTCCTCCTAACGGTCAGTTGGCTCATAGTGGACTTCTTCGCGGAGCTGCCGGGCACCTACTTCCCCCTCTACGTCAAGGCGCTGGGGGGCACTGCCGCGAGCCTGGGCATCATAGGCGCGGCCGAGATGGTGGCCAGGGGCCTCGTGCAGATACCCGGCGGCTACATCGCGGACAGGTACGGCAGGAAGTGGATCATCTGGACCATGACGGCCCTCGCCGGCCTCAGCCGCATACTCTACATATTCGCGCCGACATGGGAGTGGATAGCGCTGGGGGCCGCGGTCATGGGGTTCACGGGCATCTACGCGCCCGCGTTGGAGGCGTTGATAGCGGACAGCCTCCCCCCTGAGAAGAGGGGCATGGGCTTCGGCATAGTCCGCCTCATAGGCAGCGTCAGCACCACGCCCTCGCCCCTCATAGCCGGGTTCCTGTACCTGAGGATCGGCCTGATGCCCACGATGCGGCTCAGCTATGGCTTGGCGGCGGTCGGGTTCTTCGCGGCCGCGGCGCTGAGGACGAGGCTCAGGGAGACAGTGGAGCGGCCCGAGAGGATCAACGTGGCCGAGATGGCCGCGAGCTACCCCGTCAGCTTCAGGGAGAGCCTGAACATTTGGAGGCTGGTGCCCCGGGAGGCGTTCATGTTGTTCATCAGCAATGTGCTCACCAGTCTAACCATAGGCATCTTCTTCCCCGTGTTCACCCTGTACATGGTGGACGACCTAGGCATCACAGAGTTCCAGCTCAGCCTCATCATGGCGTCCATGTTCGTGACCATGATAGTGTTCGCGTTGCCCAGCGGCAAGCTCATCGACACGGTGGGCGAGAGGAGGCCCATGCTGGCCAGCTTCCTGCTGTGGGCCGCCGCCGTGCCCCTGTTCCTGTGGGGCAACTTCTGGAGGCTCATCCTGGCCATGACGATCGTGGGGGTGCTCCAGGTGATGATCAGCAGCGCTTGGTCTGCCTGGATGGCCGACCTCGTGCCCACGGAGCACCGGGGCAGGGTGAACGGCAGCAACGGGTTCTTCAGCCTCATGACCATGAGCCTAGGCCAGCTTCTGGGCGGGTGGGTCTACGACAACGTGAACCACACACTGCCCTGGGTTCTCCAGATCGTCTTCATGGTCCCACCCCTCCTCATAATACTGCTGGGGACAGAGGAGCGGAGGGACGGGGCTGGTTCAAAGGAGACGGCCGTGGGCTAAGCGTGAAGCCTGTCTAACCTGTCTTTACCCCGAAGTGGAGCACGCCGAGGCCGAGGAACATGATGACGAAGCCCGCCGTGAATATGGGGAGCAGCCCGAACATGTCCGCTATGTAGGCGGCCACCACGGGCGCCACGACGCCCACGATGCTCTGCGGCAGGAAGCTGATGGCGAACCCCATACCCATCTGCCTCGGGGGGCTCAGCTTGGCCGTCAGTGACGCCGTGGCCGGCATCCCGAGTATCCCGAAGAAGCTGTACAGCAGGTACAGGGCCATGAAGGGGAGCACCCCCTCGGTGAGGAAGGCTGCTATGTAGAACACGTAGCTGGCCCCCAGCGCGATGACCGCCCACCTTTTGTCTCCCAGCCGGCTCGCCATGTAGCCGCCTATGGGGGACGCGGCGAGGCCGAGGAAGCTGCTGGCCCCGAACATGACGCCGAGCTCCGTCACGCTCCACCCACGCATGTCCACCAGGTATATGCTGAGGAAGGTGCTGATCATGCCGAGGGCGAACTGGCGGATGCCTGAGGCGGACAGGTACATGATGAAATCCCTGTTGAGCAGCGTCTTCACCTCCCCCTCCTTGGGCTCACCGTTCACCTCGTCTTTTCCTGCGCCTTGCATGTCTCTGAGGAAGAATACTAGAACCAGGCCGAGGGCGATAGGGGCCACCCAGAACAGGTACACCTGTCTCCACTGGAACGCCAGGTAACCCATGAGCACCGTGATGCTCAGAGGCCCCAGGGCCACCCCGAAGGTGCCGCCGGCGTTAAGGAACCCCATGGCCTTGCTCCTGTCCTCGTCATCCACCATCCTGGCGGTGTAGCTGTGGCTGGGCGGATGGTAGAAGGTGCTGGTCAGCGTCATCAGGGTCAGGGCCACGATGTACATGGCCGGGCTCACCGTGAACCCGGCTATGAGGGCCCCCAACACCGCCATGACTATGCTCAGAGCCACGAGCCGCCTAGCCCCGTACCTGTCACTCATCCACCCCACGGGCAGAGAGAACAGGACCTGGGCCAGCGGAGGCACGGCGCCGATGATCCCTATCTCCAGGTTGCTTAGCATGAACTCCTCCCTGAGCTCCACGATCATGGTGTTCTTCATGTTACCCGCCGCATGGATCAGCGCATGGGTGGCAACCATGGCCAGGAGACCGAAACTGAAGAGACGCCTCTTCCCCAAAATAATCGGACATAGTACACGTGATAATGTTTAAGACTTCACAATGGAGGGGAGACGGCCATAGCTGCGAAGCGACCTCCATGAGTCGATGAAGCGAGAAATACGGTTTAGCTAAACCCAACCCAAAAAACAGCCCTAAAGGTACAGCCACAGTCAGGGGTCACGTGACCGTGGCCCTGTCATCACTGAACCGGAGGTGCTCGCCGCCGTCTATGACCGCCTTCAGGTGCTGCGCCACCGACCAGACGTCGTGGTAACTCACGTACAGCGGTATGGGGGCCAGCCTTATGATGTTGGGGGGCCTGAAGTCAGGTATCACGCCTCGGGCTATGAGCGCCTGGTTGATCCTCCACGCATCCGCGTGCGTCACGCCCACATGGCCTCCCCGCCTGTCAGCCTCCCTGGGCGTGGCTATCCCATAGTTGTAGGGCTCGCCGCTCAGCATCTCATCTATCAGGTACATCAGGTACCCGGTCACCTTGAGGCTCTTCTCCCTGATGTTGCCGATGCCAGCCTCCCGCATCATCTTGAGGCTGCCCTCGATGGGCGCCGAACTCAACATCGTCGTCGTCCCTATCTGCCACGCGGAGGCCGTCCGTGCCGGGTCGAACTCGTTCCTCATCTCGAACATGGTGGAGCGGTCGTTGCCGAACCAGCCCGCCATCCCAGGCAGCTCCCCGAAGTGCCTACGGTTCACGTACAGGCTGCCCGTGCTGCCAGGTCCACCGTTCAGGTACTTGTAGTTACACCAGAAGGCGAAGTCCACGCCCCACTCGCTGAGCCTGTGGGGGACCACGCCCACGCTGTGGCTGCAGTCGAAGCCGATGACTACGCCGCGCCTGTGGGCCTCCCGGGTGAGCCGCCCCATGTCCAGCAGCTGGCCGCTGCGGTAGTAGACGCTGGGCAGGAGCGCCAGCTGGACCTCGTCCGTCATGGCGTCCACGATGTCGTCCTCCTCCACCGTCAGGCCGTCCCTGCTCATCACAAGCATCAGGTCCTGGTCCGGGTCCCCGCCCCTCAGCCTCACCTGGGCGCTCAGCGCGTACAGGTCGCTGGGGAAGTTCAGCTCATCGGCCAGTACCTTTCGCCTCCCGCCCTCGGGCTTGTAGAAGGTGGAGACCAGGGCGTGCAGGTTGACGGTGGTGCCGCCCGTGACCACCACCTCGTCGGGCTCCGCCCCCACCAGGGGCGCCTGAAGCTCACCCAGGCGCTCGGCGTACCCTATCCAGGGCACCTCGGCCCCTCCCCAGCCCCTAATACCCAGGGTCCTCCACTCGTCCAGGACCCTGAGAAGCGTCCGCTCCGCGTCCACGCTCATGAGGCCCAGGCTGTTCCCGTCCATGTATATGCAGCCCTCGAGCCCGTAGAACCTGGCCTTGTACCTGGCCAGCGGGTCCTCAGCGTCCAGCCTGAGCGCGTAGTCCTCACTAAGCTCGTGTCTCAACGCGTATCCACGTGAATGGGTTCCACCCTGAGGCTTTAAGCCCTACTGGCTCATCAGGGCCGAGGCAGGAGGGCGACCTCCACCCGCTCACCCTCCTCCAAGACTTGGTCCCCCTCGGGCACTATGATGTACCCGTCCGCGTGGGCCATGCTGGTGATGTCACCACTCTGCTTGAACACCTTGTGCGCCCTGCCGTCCACCAGCCTCACGGTTATGAAGCTCTCCCTGTCCGACCTGGAAGCCAGCCTGCGGCCCAGGGGCACTGTCACCCTCCTAGGCTCCAGGGGCGGCAGCCTGGCCATCTTCCTGATGGCCGGCGCCAGGTACACGTAGCTGTTGTTCAGGCAGCTCGTGGGGTAACCGGGCATCCCGAAGATGGGCGTGCCGCCCACCTCCCCGAAGAGGGTGGGCTTACCGGGTTTGACCTTAACTCCGTGGAAGTGGACCACGCCTAGGCCGCCTATGACCTCCCCGAAAAGGTCCTTGGAGCCCACGCTGCTGCCCCCGCTGAAGACCCCCATGTCGTAGCCTGAGGCGTCCCTCAGGGCCGCCTCAATGGACCCGACGTCGTCCTTCATGATGCCCCTCTTCACTGGCTCCCCGCCCATGGCCTCAACGACGGCCTTGAGGGTGAAGCTATTGACGTCGTATATCTCCCCGGGCCTGAGCGGCTGCCCCTGGGGCACGATCTCCGGCCCTGAGCTGTATATGGCCACTCTCGGCCTCCGGTAGACCTCCACGGCCTCGTGGCCCAAGGCGGCGAGGGCTCCCACCATGCCCGGCGTCAAAGCTGCGCCCGCCTCCAGGACCAAGTCGCCCTTCCTCATGTCCTCGCCTGCCGGGGCTACGTCCTTGCCGGGCTCCACCTCGCGGAGTATATGCACGTCGTCCCCGTGCATGGAGGTGTCCTCCACCTTCACCACGGCGTCGCAGTCCCCGGGGACGGGGCTCCCGGTGGCTATCTCGATGCACTCGCCTCGTCTGACAACGCCAGCGTAGAGCTCCCCCGTGTGCTGTACAGCTACAATCCTCAGCCTGACGGGCTTGGCCTTCGACGCCCCCGCCGTGTCGGCGGCCCTCACCGCGTACCCATCCATGCTCGCCCTGTCGAAGGGGGGGACATCGAAACCCGCTACGATGTCTACTGCTAGGACCCGCCTGGACGCCTTCTCGATGGCCACCTTCTCTGTGCGCTCGATGGGCTTCACGTTGGCTTCTATGAGCCTCAGCGCGTTCTCTCTAGACGTTAACTCGCCGAAGGGCTTCATGGTCATCTTCTGTCCAACTCCCACAGCATGTGGCCCAGCCCAGGCAGAATAATCTTCTGGAGAGCCGTTCCCACGGCGCCCCTCGACCCGGGCAGACAGAATATCAGCTTACCGTCTACCACGCCAGCTGAGGCCCTGCTCCATATCCCGGGCAGCCCCACGTCTTCGAGGCTCAGGCGCCTGAAGTGCTCCCCGAACCCTGGGAGCCGCTTCTCGAACAGCGACTCCGCCACGTCCACGGTCCTGTCCTTCGCCCCCACGCCCGTGCCCCCGCTCGTCAGCACCACTCGGACCCCAGGCTCATCGAGGGCCCGTCTGAGCCAGGCCATGATCTTATCCGGATCATTAGAGGCCACGTCGTACAGCCGGACGCTGTGCCCTGCCTCCTCAATCAGCCGCATGGCCAGTCTGCCTGTCTCGTCCTCGGCCTTCGACCGGGTGTCGCTGGTCACCAGCAAGGCGAAGACCGTCTGGGCCTCCTGGTCCCTGGGGTGGCCGCCGCTCACCTTCCCTTCACCTTCTCCGTCACCCTGATCTCCGTTATGGCCGCCTCCGGGTACTGGCCCGACTCGTTCTTCTCCAGGTACTTCACCATGTCCCAGACGTTGAGGAGCGCCACGGCCACGCCCGTGAGGGCCTCCATCTCCACCCCGGTCCTGTAGTTGGCCGTAACGGTGCACGTTGCCTCAACGTAGTCCCTGCCGAGGGTGAACCGCGTGTCCACCGAGTCCACGGGTATCGGGTGGCAGAGGGGTATCAGATCGGGCGTCCTCTTCACGGCGGATATGGACGCCACCTCGGCCACCGTGAGGGGGTCACCCTTCTTGACCCTTCCCTCCTCGATGGCCCTAACCGTGGACTCCCTGAGCCTGAGCCTGCCGACGGCCGTCGCCCTCCTGGGCACTGTCTCCTTGCCTGAGACATCGATCATCCTGACCGGGTCCCTACTCATGCCTGTCGCCCTCCACCCAGACCTCCCCCTCGGGGGTGATCTCCTTCTTCCATATCGGCACCCTCCTCTTCAGCTCCTCGATGATGTATCGGCACGCGGCGAAACCCTCGTCCCTGTGGCCCGCGGCGACGCCTATGTACACGATGTTGTCCCCCACGTCCAGGTCCCCGTATCTGTGCACGACCGCCACCTGGTCTACGCCGTACTTCTCCAGGGCCTCGGCCCTTATGGCCTCCAGCTGGCTGCGGGCCATCTCCTCGTAGACCTGGATGCTCATGCGGCTTATCCTCCGCCCCTTGGATGTGTCCCGGACGGTGCCCACGAAGCTTACCACGCACCCCGATGAGGGCCCCTTCAACGTCTCCAGGAGCGCACCGACGTCGAAGTCCTTGGCCTGAAGCCTGATCATGTTAACCACCACTCACCGGGGGGAAGAACGCCACGTCGTCCCCCTCCTCTATTGGCCTGTCCAGGGATGTGAAGGAGCCGTTCAGGGCCACCAGCACCTGGTCCTTCTTGGCGATCTTTTCGTAGAGGCCCCTGACGTGCTCCCTGATCCCCTGGACCGTGGTGCCCTCGGGGACCTCCAGCCACTCCTCCGTCTTGCCCGTCATGTCCCTGAAGCTGGCGTAGTACCTGACCCTGACCCTCACGCTAGTCCCTCCAGTGGGGCCGCCTGCGGGCTACGGCCTCCCTGAACGCCTCCTCCAGGCGCCCCTGGGGCGCGCCCTCCCGTATGAGGCTCACGAGGGGGACAAGGTTGTCGTCCCTCATAAGACATGCCTTCAGGCGGCCGTCGCTGGTCACCCTGAGCCTCGTGCAGAAGGCGCAGAACACGCTGTTGTGCATGGGCTTGACCACCTCCACCTGGGCGCCGCCCCCTAGGTGGTACACCTTCCTGTGGTGCATCTCCCGCTCCACGATCCTCTCAGCCTGGTCCTCCAGGCTCTCCTCTAGGGGCGTCAGGTCGTAGTGGAGGCTATCGTAGTGCTCCGCGCCGTGCTCCAGCTCCTGGAACTCTATCAGCTGCAGCACCGCGCCCACGCCCCTGCTGTACTCTATGAGGGCGGGCACCTCGGAGTCGTTCACCCCCCTCATGACCACCATGTTGATCTTAACGGGGTTCAAGCCGCACCTGACGGCCTCCTCGATCCCGCGCCTCACGGCGGACTCGCCGTCCACGCCGGTGATCTTCTCGAAGCGGGCCGGGTCGAGGGTGTGAAGGCTCACGTTGACGCGGTCAAGCCCGGCCTTCTTCAACTCGCAGGCCTTCCCCGACAGCAGGGACGCGTTAGTGGTCATGGACACCTCGTCCAAGTGAGGCGCGATCCTCCTCACGATGTCCACAAGGTCGCCGCGGAGCATAGGCTCGCCGCCCGTGACCTTCACCTTCCTGATTCCTAAGCTGGAGGCCACCCTGACGATTGTCTCCACCTCGTGAGCCGTCATCTCGCCGCTGGGGTCGTGCTCACCCTCCCTGTGGCAGAAGAAGCAGTCATAGTTGCATCTCTGGGTCAGGCTTATCCTGAGGCTGTTGATCTGCCTACCGTAGGGGTCCGTGAGCTTCGTCAAGGCGGGTTCGGTGCTTCCTGTACCTTTACTCAGATTGGTTATGCACGGGTGGATATATCGATGTCGAATCTCAGGGGACAACAAGCCGATATGATTAAATAAACAATTCGACTTAGTTTGAGCCATGTCCAACCTAGCAGGATTCAAGATCAACAGAAACGTTGCGATAGTCGCGGCGGTCCTCATCATGGTGACCGCAGGAGGCCTATACTGGAACATGACCAAGCCCCAGGAGAAGGAGAGCCTCATAGTGTCCACGACCACGAGCCTGTACGAGACAGGGGTCCTGGACGCGTTGAAGACCCGCTTCGAGGCGAACAACCCCGAGTACAACGTGAGCTTCATCAGCCAGGGCACGGGCCTCGCCATAGAGACGGCGAAGCGGGGAGACGCAGACATGATACTCGTTCACAGCCCGAGCCAGGAGCTAGCCTTCATGGAGTCAGGCTCCGGAGTGAACAGGAAGATCTTCGCTTACAACTTCTTCATAATAGTGGGCCCCGAGAGCGACCCAGCGGGAGTCATAGGTTTGGGGCCCGTTGAGGCGATGATCAAGATCAGGGAGGAGGGCCTCCAGGGCAACGCCCTCTGGGTGTCTAGGGGCGACAACTCTGGGACCCACAGCAAGGAGAAGGCTCTGTGGAAGTTGGCGGAGCTGAACCTGGACGACATCAAGCTGGAGCCAGCTGGAGGGTCAGAAGGCACCTGGTATGTCGAGGCTGGGGCCGGGATGACCGCTACACTGCAGCTGGCGAACCAGAAGGACGCCTATACGTTGACCGACGTGGCCACCTACCTGAAGAACTACAAGAACGGGAACATTCAGCTGGTGAAGGTGGTGGACTCGGGTGAGGAGACCCTGAACGTGTACAGCGCCATCGTCTGCAACCCTGATAGCAACTCGAGGGGCATGTTCGAGGGCTCCATGCTGTTCGTCCAGTTCCTTGTGAGCGACGAGACCCAGACCATGTTGGAGACCTACGGGGAAGAGGAGTTCGGCTCCACGCTGTTCAAGCCGTGGGTGCCCGAGTTGGAGAACCCTGACAGCGACATAGTCAGGTGGGTTGAGGAGCAGGCGTACTTCGACGGCTCCGAGTGCCCCTCACAGTACAGGCACCAGGCCGGCGGCCTCTACAGTTAAACCTTTTCCCTCTGTTATCTCTGTGATAATTTATGAGCTGGACCCCACTCGTTGAGGGGATATCCGAGGCCGTGAGGCTGATCCTGTCCGCTGACAAGACCGTCATCGAGATCACTTTGAGGAGCCTCCAGACGGCGGGCTACGCCACCCTCATGGCGTCCTTAGTCGGCGTCCCCCTCAGCATACTCATAGCCGTTGGGGAGTTCCCCGGCAAACGTGCTCTCAAGTTCCTGTTCAACGCCATGGTGGGGGTCCCCACCGTCACCCTGGGCCTATTCCTCTTCACCCTCTTCAGCCGCAGCGGGCCCCTGGGCTCTCTCGGGCTCCTCTACACGGTCCAGGGCATGGCCGTGGGCCAGGCGGCCCTGATCCTGCCGATACTGGTGAGCTTCACGGTGAGCGCCATAGAGAGCAAGGGACAGGAGCTCAGGGACCTGGCGAGGACCCTGGGGGCGTCTGAGATGGAGACCCGCCTGGTCGTGGTGAGGGAGGCTTACAGCGGCGTGTCTCTGGCCCTCGTATCCAGCTTCAACAGGGCCTTCGCCGAGCTGGGGATAGCCACCATGCTGGGCGCCAACATACGCGGCGTCACCAGGGTGCTCACCACGGCTATAGCCCTGGAGACGGCCAAGGGTGAGCTGGGCCTCAGCTTCGCCCTCAGCTTCAT
>ENA-OSEO01003494-OSEO01003494.1-sediment-metagenome-genome-assembly--contig:-NODE-3494-length-18479-cov-27.401369_pt1 | contig 18479 bp, 15 predicted proteins | sample MGYA00237883_ERZ534232 | MGnify/ENA metagenome assembly ERZ534232
AGTTATTGAGAATTAGTTTTATTGGTTTTTGGAGGGCCTAATGGAGGGGCAAGAGTCTTCGAGAAGCAATGAAAGCTTCTTTTGGAATCTTTATGGAAGGTGTTACGACGGTATAAATCATGCTATTCCATACAGGGGTCTTCTTTATGATTTATATACAAGTCTTGATTTACAACCAGGACAGAGAATCCTAAATGCTGGTTGTGGAACTGCAAACTTCGAAGTATTTATATCAACAAGAGATATACCGCCAATTCAAATTGAAGCCGTAGATTTTTCCCCAGTAATGCTTGATCGAGCAAAGAAGAAATGTGATGGGCTAGATTTCGTAAGTTTTAATCTGTTGGATTTGAATAAAAAGTTGGACTTTCCTGATAGTGTATTTGATCGGATTCTCTGTTCCAATGTTCTCTATGCACTTGACGATCCTAGTTTTACACTCGGGGAAATGCTTCGTGTAATGAAGCCTGATGGTAAATTAGTAATTTCAAATCCGAGGCCAAGTGCCAAGATCGGGCCTCTTGTTAAAGACCATTTTATAAGGATTGGAAATATTTGGGGCATTTTACAGAAAGCACGTGTATTTGCAAGAACATTGGTGACTCTTCCGATTGCTGGTTTGGCTCCGATTATGCTCAATGTATTTGTAATTGAGGTGAGAAGTAAGAAAAATGAATATCATTTTTTACAAAAGCAGCAACTAATACAATTATTTACACAAAGAAACTCGAAAATTATAAGTATTATACCTACATATGCAGATCAGAATTGGCTCGCAGTAGCAACGGGCTATTCCGAGGCAGCCTAGAGAAAAATATCCCGCATAATTACTAAAATTATAGTTAAAACACCAGAATCAACAATACTCATATCTACTTCAAGCTTATTCTATTTTGTCTGTTGTCGCCTATGGCATAAAGCCATGTGTTTTTAGAAAGGGAGGATGAGGATGTCCATACAATCTAAAATTCTATCAAGTACGCGATTAACAAGTCTGTTTATGTCTTCAGTGCCTACTGGTTTTTGGGAGAAACAAGGCCAAAAACAGGCCTTGTCTGTTTTTAACTTGGCATCAGAGAGAGTACCGGCGTATAGGAAATTTCTTCAGCAACACAATATAGATGCGACTGCAATTAAAACCATTGAGAATTTTAAACAGCTCCCAATTACTGATAAAAAAGGATATATACAAACATATGATATTGAAGAGTTGTGTCTCGATGGAACTTTGGCAGGGAAGTACACAATTGAAAGAAGTTCTGGCTATTCGGGTGGATCTTTTTTTTGGCCTCGCATAGCTGAAGAGGATGCATTGTTTCCCAAATATATTGAATACGCATTTAGGCAATTCTACCACATAGATAAGAAACAGACTTTAGTGATTATAACTCTATCCCTTGGCACATGGACTAGTGGAGAAAAGATGGCGCAGGCTCTTCGTCAAATATCAATGAAAGGTGATTGTCCATTATCAGTAGCTAGTCCGGGAACGGATATTGATGAAACAATAGAAATTGTCGAGCAATTGTGTGATAAATATGAACAAACTGTGATAGTCGGATATCCTCCTTTTATTAAGTCTGTTATTGACAGAGGAGCTAGAAGAAATATTGACTGGAAAAAGCTAAATATCAAGTTGGGATTAGGGGGAGAGGGATATTCTGAAGAGTGGCGTGAGTATATGGCTAATTTACTGGATATCCCAGAGAAAGAACTGCTGGCTATATCAGGAGGTTATGGAGCTGCTGATATCGGTATGAATATAGCGAGAGAGTATCCGATTACAGTTCTTATAAGAAAGTTAGCCTACAAGGATCCGGAGCTTGCTCGTGATTTGTTTGGAGATGAATCTGTTCTACCTTCGTTTATGCAGTATGTTCCAACATCAGTATTCATTGAAGAAGTTGACCAGGAAGTAGTATTTACTACCAAATCAGGATTCTGTCCAGTCAGATATAATATTCATGATCGAGGCGGAGTAATTCCATATAATGAAGTTCAAGAGATTTTAAAATCACATGATTATGATATAGATACGCTTCTGCAGGATTTTGGGTATTCAATGAAGAGTGTTTGGCGACTTCCGTTTTTCTATGTTTTTGGTAGAAGTGATGGTACTGTTTCAATATGTGGACCAAATGTCTATCCTCAAAATATTGAAGCTGCGCTCTATGATGAGAAAGCCAAGAGAATAAATGCGTTTAAATTGTCAAAGGCAATTGATGAATGTCAAAATGAAAAACTACAGGTTTTTGTGGAACACAAAAAAGATGAAGGCGTATCCTGTAATATAGAAAAGAAAAACTTGGAAGAAATCTATTGTGATCTTTTCCTACAGAAATTACTTGAAGTCAATAAAGATTTTGCATATGTATACATGAAGAATTCAAGTATTGCTCCAAGTGTTGAGATTTTCAATTTTAGAGAAGGCCCGTTTGAAGAAAGTGGACAGATAAAACTACGCTATATTGCATAATTTCATATCGTTGTATAGATTTATATACTGCTTAAGTGTTTGTATCTCCTATTGTGCAGGTTCTATTATACTTATTTAGTAATCCCCTATGATGTATCGCTTGGCGTTAATCCTGTTTTGGTCTCAATGTATCTCCTAGGTTGCTTTGTTTTCAATCCAAGCAAATTCATAAACATATTTAATAACATAATACAAAACACAAGGGCATAGAAATATAAAGCTCATGCCTATTATTGCCGATTGTAATGTAATAAGTGGGCCAATAGCATAATGATGTAGGGAGAGAAGGCGTGCTCGAACTAGGCTTTTTAATAATTGCTATAATATCAGAGCTTGTCTTAGGTTTTATTGTATATATAAGAGACAGAAATAGTGCTACGAATAAATCATTCTGTGCTATGACATTAGGCATTGCAGCTTGGACACTTAGTGTTTATATGAATAATCATACTCAGGATTTTTCAACTGCTTTATTTTGGACAAGGATGGTTTTTGCAGTTACATTCTTCACAGGCTGGTCTCTTATCAATTTTTCTTCTTCATTTCCGAAGAAAAAAAGTAAGTATCCTTTCTCGCTGCATTTGATATTTGGTGTTGTTGTATTAGCTTTAGCAGCAATGTCGCTGTTTACAAATATGATTGTATACACAATACAACTATTATCATGGGGCACAAATGTTGTGTCTGGGCGTATGTATTTTATATTTGTAGCTTATATGACGATTGCTGTGTTTGTTTCAATTGTGAATCTTAGTTTGAAATTTTTGCGATCAGAAAGCACAGAAAAAATTCAGTTAAAATATCTCCTTCTCGGCTTATGCTTTACAGCTATTATTGCTATTAATGCGAATCTAGTGCTTCCTTTAATAAGTGGCACAAATGAATTTGCTGTGTTTGGTTGTTATTCAATGACAATTCTTATTGGCTTTACTTCGTATGCTATTGTCAAGCATCGTCTTATGGATATTAGATTAATAGTTGTCCGAAGCGCCGTTTATGCGTTAATGGTTACTGCTGTAGGCGGCTTCTTTGTATTGCTTGTTTCAATTGCGAGAAGTAAATATGGGAGCAGCTACGGTGTTAATCAGGATGCTCTATTTGTTGTTGCAGGATTGTTAGTTGCTTTTGGGTTCCAGCCTTTAAAGAAAATGCTTGAGAGTTTAACGGATCGCATATTCTTTAAAAAGAGATATAATCCTCAAAAGTTGCTTGGAACACTTACATTAGCTCTAAGCTCTACAGTAGATCTGGATAAAGCTGCACTGCTGGTTGCTGGAACCCTTAAGAAGGAAATGAGATTGAGCAAAGCGGCAATTGTTCTGGATGGAAGCCGCGAAAAAGAAAATGTAATCGGTGTTGGATTTAGACTTTCCGAATCATCTCTTGTTGAAATTATGGGTATATGAACGAACAAACCGTTGGTAGTTGCCGATGAACTGGAAGATGACTCAAAGATAAGAGAAGTCTTGAATAAGCATGGTATTTCGGTTTGCATAGAATTAGTGGAGGAAAATAAAAATCTGGGTGTGTTAATGCTGGGGAGTAAACTTTCCGGGGATATGTATACTTTAGAAGATATCCAATTTCTGGAAGTTTTAGCCCCCGAGGTAGCAATCTCTATCAAAAATGCCGAGCTTTTTGAAGAAAAGAACATGAGAGTCCGGGAGCTCACAGCATTAAATAAACTAGCTTTTTCATTGGGAACCAACATAAATCTTACCACCATATTGAATCAAGCCGTAAAACAAGTAATGGCGGTTACTGAAGCTGATTCAGGATCAATTATGCTTCTAGATGAAGCGGATAAGATTCTAACAATTAAGGCAGCTCATGGCCTAGAAGAAGAAATAATGTTGAAAACTCAGGTGGAAATAGGCGAGGGGATTGCCGGTTGGGTGGCGTTGAACCAGGAACCACTTATTCTTATAGATGACACGGATCCGCGGTTTAAGAGTGAGTTGAAACGCCGGGAAATCATATCGGCCATTTCTGTGCCCCTAATATCAAAAGACAAGGTAATCGGGGTTTTAAATGTTAGCAGGAATAAATCCACTGATTTATTCACCAAGGATAATCTTAATGTAGCAATGTCCTTTGCCGGTCAATTGGCAATTGCGATACTGAACATGCAATTGTATAAAGATCTGGAAAATACTTTTCTGGGAACAATATCAGCGTTGGCAGCTGCTGTTGATGCCAAAGATCCATATACTTACGGCCACTCAAATGATGTAACCAAATATGCAATTGCTATTGCTGAACAAATGTCATTATCGGAAGTTGAAATTGATACGATCCGGATTGCTGCGACTCTTCACGATATCGGGAAGATAGGAATTGACGGTTCGATCTTAAACAAACCCGGCAAGCTAAATATTGAAGAAAGAAAAGTTATTAATCGCCATCCCGCAATAGCTGTAAATATTTTAGAGTCACTTGATTTTCTAAAAAATGCTGTGCCTTTAATTCTATTTCATCATGAGCGTTATGATGGAAATGGTTATCCATCCGGTATTGCCGGGGACGCCATTCCTTTAGGTGCAAGAATAATTGCTGTTGCTGATTCCTTTAATGCGATGGTTTCCGAGCGTCCCTACAGGAAGGCCATGAGCTTTGAGGCAGCAATAAAAGAGTTAAAAGACAACGCAGATATGCAATTCGATTCAAATGTTGTGAACGCCTTTCTCGGAGTACTTACTAAAATAAGGCCCGAAATAAGTAACGCTGACCTCAAAGCGGTTGAAAAAGTTGTTACTAGGAAATAATACTTCCACGCATTTATCGGTAACTCGTATTAATGATGACCAATAAAGAACTAAGCTGATCTTTTTCTGCGTCTAAATATCGCCTTTATTAATAATATGAGGATGAGAATTATTATAATAAAGGGCAATAATGCACCGGTTATCATGATTAAGAAATTAATGACCAAAACAAAGTTCTCAATTGCCTGAACAAGGGCTTTAGTAAATCCCCAATCACTTATCGGCTTAGAAACCGAGAGTGGTTCGTGTATGTAAATTGTTATAGTTCCCATCTGCGCACTTTTTTCCAGATGATCAATTTGAGCTTGAAGAGACTCAATTTCACCTCTGACCCTGGAAAGCTGCTCCTCTATCTTAAGCATATCTTCGACAGTTTTTGCTGCGTTGAAGAATTCCAGATATCTCTGCTCTTCTCGCTGCAAATTTCTTAATCGGGCATTTAAATCAACGTATTGTTCGGTTACTTCTTCTTCTCCTTCTTGCTCGGTTTCAACTTCTCCAAGCTTCTTAATATCTTTAAATGCGGCCGAAGTCTTTTCACTAGGAACTTTTAATATGATGGTGGCGTAAAGCGGGCCGGTTTTGGACCCTGTCTTCTCTGAGGAATAGTCTTCAAGAGTGGAGGAAGGTGGAGTACCACTTTCAGTTGTGGTGGATGATATTATAGGGTATTGATTGGAAGAAATTGCTGCTCCGGTAATACGTCCGTCGTATTTAGAGGTTATTTGCTCAATTTCCTTATATGTATCCCTCGCATCATCGACTTCCATGGACACGGATTTCTTTCGCACAATTAGACGGTCTGCCTTACTAGTGCTTTCAGTTCCCGTATCCTTGCTTTCAGTTGCTTCCTCAGTTGCTGTTTTTTGCTGGGGGGCAACTTCTTTTGTTAATGAAGTAGTGGTAGATTCACTACTGGATGACTGGCCGGTAATTTCTTTTACCTGGCTACAAGAAGTTAACATGATTGACGGGATAATAAATAAAAGACAGGTTGCAATCAAATGCCTTTTGGTGTTTTTCATTGCGCGCCTCCAATTTTTAATATCTATAATGTCTGTAGAACTTAAAACCCATTTCTGTTTTTATCATAAAATCCCTCTTTATTTATTGCTCCACTCAGTGTTAATCGGGAAGAAGAGGGGAAATTAAAAATAAATTCAAAAAAATAAAAGGTTTTTTAAATATTTTGAAGAAAAAGTGTTGCAAAGTAGAGGGAAGTGGTATAAAGTGGTTAATGTTTATTGAGCGAGAGGAGCAAACTTGTTCTTAGGGGAATTTCAACACTCCGTAGATGCAAAAGGAAGAATTATACTTCCTGCTAAGTTCAGGGACGCTCTGGCGGATGGCTTGGTTGTGACAAAAGGCATGGAAAAATGCCTTTTTATCTTTTCTCGCTCGGAATGGCCTCAACTGCAAGCAAAAGTACAATCACTGCCGTTAGCAAAACGAGATGCACGTAAGTTCTCTCGTTTTTTCTTTGGCGGGGCAGATGAGGAGGATTTGGACAAGCAAGGTCGCGTCCTCATACCGGAGCACTTAAGAAAGTATGCGGAATTGGATAGGGATGTCGTTATAGTTGGAGTTTCCAACAGACTTGAGGTATGGGACAAGAGTAATTGGAATGAGTACGTTGAAGAAGCTGAAAGCTCTTATGTGGAGATCGCAGAGGAGCTAACGGATCTAGGTTTATAGTGAACATTGAAAACCAAAAAGGTCGAACTAAATACGAACACACTCCCGTTTTGCTGGCTGAAGTCTTGTACTACTTAAACTGCAAAGATGGCAGCACAATCGTAGATTGCACCTTAGGCGGGGCAGGACATGCAGAGGCAGTTCTAGATTTAATCACACCAGGAGGAAACTTAATAGGAATCGATAAAGATGACGCAGCAATATCCGCAGCAACGGAAAGACTAGCACGCTTCAGCCAGCAAGCAAAGATTATTAAGGGTGATTTCAGAAACCTAAGCGATATTCTTAAGCAAATGGATATTAAAGAGGTGGATGGAATCCTTTTAGATTTAGGAGTTTCATCAGCCCAAATTGATTTTGCTGAAAGAGGTTTCAGTTACAAGCTTGACGGGCCATTGGATATGAGAATGGATTCCAGTCAAACACAAACGGCGGGTGATGTGGCAAACAATTATTCAATGGCTATGCTTACGTCGGTAATTCGAAAGTACGGGGAAGAAAAGTGGGCTAGCCGTATTGCTCAGTTTATAGTCAGAGCGAGAGAAAGAAAGCCACTGGCAACAACAGGAGATCTGGTAAAGATCATAAAAGAGGCTATTCCCGCTTCTGCGAGGCGGAGAGGTGGCCATCCGGCAAAACAAACATTCCAAGCCTTAAGAATAGAAGTAAACCAAGAACTGTCTACACTAAAAAATGCACTAGAAGATGCAGTAAAGTGGCTGAAAAGTGGGGGGCGGATAACGATAATATCTTATCACTCGCTCGAAGATCGAATCGTTAAGAATATATTTACGGAATTATCAAAAGGTTGTATCTGCCCCCCCGACCTCCCAATCTGTGCTTGTGGGAAGGAACCGGTTTTACGGATTTTAACGAAGAGAGTTGTTCGACCTAAAAGGGAAGAAATTGAAAATAATCCCAGAGCGAAAAGTGCTCGATTAAGGGTAGCAGAAAAAATATAACCAGGATTTATAATAGGTGAAAACATGCAAACGGCAAGAAAGTTAAAATCAGAAATTGCACCAAGAAGACAATCCAAAAAACCGCTAAAGGTTGTTAAAGGCAAAAGTCGTATTGCTATACCTGATTCTTCTTCTATGTTTTCTTTTCTTGTGATGTTTGTTACTACACTGGCAATGATTCTAATTGTTAATGTTTCCTTAAGAGCGGTTATTGCGCAAGGAGCTTTACAGAATAAACAATTAGATGATGAATTTGAAAAAGAACAGTTGAGAACGCAGGAATTACTTTTTGCAAAGACCGAGCTCAGTGCACCTGATAGGATTGAGCAAATAGCGGTTGGCAAACTTGGCATGGTAAATCCCGGTGAGGTTAATTACCTTGAATTGCCCAATGAAGTTAATAAGCAAAAAAAGGCTGTCAATTCACATAAACCATCGGAATCCGAAGAGGAAACGCCATTAGAAATGATGAAGGACCAAGTTGCAGGTCAAATAAGTATGTCTGCGTTAAGAGGCCTGGATCTTCGTAACAACTGAGAGGTATTAATGATTGGAGCTTCTTTAGATGGCGTCAAGGAAGTTAGATAAAATTGAACGAAGATTACTCGCACTTCTATTCTTACTCATTTTATTTCTTTTGTCTATTGCAGGACGGCTTGTCTTTGTGCAGGGAGTTGAAGCAAAAAAATATAATTCCCTTGCCCGAAAACAGAGAATTCGCTGTGTTGAGTTAGCACCTGACAGAGGCACTATATACGATAGAGATAAGCAAGAGTTGGCAATAAGCCTCAAGGCTGAAACAGTGTATGCAACACCGTACCTAATAAGTAAGCCTTCTAAAACGGCAACCAAGCTTTCTGAAATACTGGAAGTTGATAGAAAAGAATTATTGGATAAATTAACCCGTGATGATTGCGGGTTTGTTTATTTAGCAAGAAAAATTGATCCCAAGAAAGCAAAAGAAATAAGAGCATTAAAAATTGAAGGAATTGGCCTACTAGAAGAAAGTAAAAGGTATTACCCCTGTAAGACACTGGCGTCTCAAATTATTGGATTTGTTGGAATAGAGAATAACGGTCTTGCTGGACTTGAGCTTTATCTTGATAAGTATTTAAGGGGTATACCCGGGAAGATAATGACTGAGAAAGATCCTCTGGGGAGGGATATCCCGGGTGGCTATACAAAGCTATCACCACCAAGCAACGGTAATAATACCATACTGACCATAGACAAAGAAATACAATATAAGGCTGAAGTTGAGCTTAATAGAAGCATTCAAGAGACACACGCTAAGGCTGGAAGCATTATTGTAATGAATCCAAAAACAGGGGAAATATATGCGATTGCAAATACTCCGAGCTTTGATTTAAATAATTTTTCCCAAGCTAAGGCTGACAGTATTAGAAACAGAGCTGTAACAGACGTTTACGAGCCTGGGTCAACTCTTAAGACATTTGTAATAGCAGCTGCAATGGAGGAAGGATTGTTTGCGCCAAACACATGCTTCTACTTACCGGGAACGATAAAGGTTGCAGATAGAGTGATTGGTGAAGCTCACTCGAGGGGAGGCAAGAACTTCACACTGACGGAAATAATAAAATATTCTAGCAATGTAGGGGCGGCAACAGTCGGAATAAAGCTGGGGAAAGACAGACTATATAAGTATTTAACCGGATTTGGGTTAAACGAAAAAACAGGAATAGATTTTCCGGGTGAGGGCGATGGATATCTGCTGCCGCCAAATGAATGGTCAGGATCAACAATAGGAACAGTTCCGTTTGGACAAGGTATATCGGTTACGGGATTAGAGTTGACAAGAGCTTATGCCGTAATTGCAAATGACGGTATGATGGTAAAACCATATCTTGTGTCAAAAGTTATAAGTCCACAGCAACATATTATAAAGGGTGTTGAAGAACAAGAAGACAAGCCGGTAATATCTCCTCAGACAGCAAGAGAGGTGCGATATATGCTGGAGAAGGTTGTTGCTGACGGAACAGGAACAAATGCTCAAATTGCCGGATACAGAATAGGCGGAAAAACAGGTACGGCTCAAAAGCCAAAGGTAAATGGTAAAGGGTATGATCCCGGACGATACGTAGCTTCATTTGTAGGTTTTGCACCTGTCGAAGATCCGCAAGTGCTGGTAACAGTGATAATTGATGAACCCCAAGCAACTATTTGGGGCGGATCTGTTGCAGCCCCGGTATTTAAAAATGTAACAGAATTTAGCTTGCATCATTTAAAAATACAACCTTGATTAAAGAACAAAAGCAATTAATAAATATACAAGTAAGAATCTCATAACTGACTGTTCATGTAATTTAGGTTTAACGAAAAGTAATATTTGTTGTTTGGGAAATACCGGAACGTGTAAATAAGCAAAAGATTGAGGTTATATGATCTTGCTGTGCTGCTAAAAGTGCACTTTGTGGTAAAATTAAGTGTTATATGCTTCTTGCTGGGACTATCAAATGAGATTAATTGATTTAATTGCTCATTTAGAGCCACTTCAATTTGAGGGTAAGGAAGACCAGGAAATAACCGGCATTGCGTTTCACTCCAAAGAGGTTAAAGCCGGTTATATTTTTGTATGCATCGCAGGCATGAAAACAGATGGTCATATCTATATTAATGAAGCCGTTAAGCGTGGCGCCAGGGCTATTGTTGTCGAAAAATGGCAGGATTTGCCAAATGGAGTTTCGCAAGTTGCTGTGGCAAATACGAGAATTGCATTGGCCGGGTTGTCCCGTATTTTTTTTAACGATCCCACATCAAAACTTAAGCTTATTGGGGTAACGGGAACGAATGGGAAAACTACAACGACAATGTTTATTGAGAGTATTTTTACAGCAGCCGGATTAACGACAGGCATATTGGGTACAATTGAGTACAAAACTAAAAATAAGCAACTTCCGGTGGAACGGACTACACCTGAATCCTATGACTTACAGAGCATGTTTAGTCAGATGGTAAAAAGCGGAGTAGAAGTTGCGGCTATGGAAGTTTCATCGCATGCTGTTGATCTGCATAGAATTGATGGCTGTAAATTTGACGCTTTGGTGTTTACCAATTTGAGCCAAGATCACCTGGATTATCACGGCTCGTTGCAGAACTATTTTGAGGCCAAGCAAAAGCTATTTTTAGATTATGCGGGAGAAGAATGTGCGTTTATTATAAATATCAATGATATTTACGGTAAGATAATCGCGGATATTCCTAATCCGAAAAAAATATTATTTGGTTTTAATGAATCCGCACAGGTTAAAGCTCAAGCCATAAGATTAGGAAATAGGGAATCTCGTTTTACCCTGGAATTGGATTCAGGTTCTATTGAGATTGACTTGAAGCTCCTAGGCCTTTTTAATATTTATAATGCTCTGGCGGCTGTTTCTGTTGGACTATCATTTGGATTATCTCTAGAAGTCATAAAGAACGGTCTAGAAGCAGTTGAAAATGTACCCGGTAGATTTGAATCAATTGACGGCGGGCAAAAATTCTCGGTTATTGTTGATTACGCTCACACGCCTGATGGTCTTGAAAAGGCATTGGTGGCAGCGCGCGAAATAACCAAAGGAAAGCTGATTGTTGTTTTTGGATGCGGGGGAGACAGAGATAGAAAAAAGAGACCTCTTATGGGTAAAGTGGCCGGTACTTTAAGCGATTATTCGATTATTACTTCCGATAATCCGCGAAGCGAGCAACCAAGCGCCATAATCGCTGAGATTGAAAGAGGACTTAAGAAAGTTACTTCCGATTATTGTATTAATATTGATCGCCGGGAGGCAATATATAAGGCAATTGCCATTGCACAGGAAAACGATTGTATTGTTTTAGCAGGGAAAGGCCATGAGACATACCAGGAATTTAAGGATCAAACCATTCCATTTGATGACCGTACCATAGCAAAAGAGGCGCTAAAGGAGCATGCAAAATGTTCCCAATAGACGTACTGGAACTAATTCAGATAACAGATGGACTTCTGGTAAACGGGCCGGAAGAAATAAAAATCAATAATATTAGTATTGATACACGGACACTAAAACAAAGCGATTTGTACGTACCTCTCAGGGGAGAGAATTATGACGGTCACAAGTTTATATCAGATGCTCTGCTACGGGGATCTTGCGGTTTTATATCTGAGCGGTGGGACGATAGATTTAAGGATGCTCTAAGAGAAAGCATTCGAAATTCGACAATTGTGGTTATAGTAAAAGATACTCTTGCTGCGCTTCACGCTCTTGCCGGGCATATCAGGAAAAAATTGGAAGCAGAAGTTGTAGGGATAACCGGCAGCACTGGTAAGACATGCACAAAGGACATGATTTCAAATATTCTGTCTCGTCAGTATAATGTTGTTTCAACGAAGAAGAACTACAACAATGAAATAGGAGTTCCTCTTACCGTTTTAAAAGCTGACCAGGAGACACAGGTTTTGGTAATTGAGATGGCCATGCGGGGATTGGGCCAGATACGCGAACTTGCCGAAATGGTTGCTCCGAGAATCGGGCTAATTACCAATGTTGGCAAAACACATTTTGAGCTACTGGGATCGGAAGAGAAAATTGCGGAAGCAAAAAGCGAGCTCATCCAGGTAATACCTCCTGAAGGACTGGTTATACTAAATGCTGACGATAAGTGGACGGGAAAACTAAGCGATATGTCCGCTGCTCCGGTTATAACCTATGGGATGTCGGAAGATGCCGGCATAAGAGCGGTGGATGTTGAAGTGGATAAAGAGGGTCAACCTTCTTTTAAAGTTGATACAACGGGAGGAGGGCTGTCTCTCTCTTTACCATTTCCCGGAAGGCATAATATTTATAATGCTCTGGCAGCTTATGCTGTTGCTTCAGAGATGGGAATTAGTCAACTTGATATTAAAAAAGGTTTGGAGACAAGTGTCCTTTCGGAGATGAGAATGCAGGTTTTTACTACTTCTGATGGGATTACTGTCCTAAACGACGCGTACAATGCAAATCCCACATCAATGAAAGCTGCTCTTATTGCTTTAGGCGATATGGCTCAGGATAAAAGAAAAGCGGTTATCCTTGGAGATATGCTTGAGCTCGGTAATTTAGAGGCAATGGCTCATTTTAAGATAGGTGAGCTGGTTTCAGATATTGGTGCGGAGTTACTGATTACAGTTGGAACCAGAAGCAGGAGAATTGCCGAGGGGGCTCTCAGTAAGGGCATGAATCCAAATGCGGTTATACAATGTCAGGAAACCGAAAAAGCAAAAAAAGCCTTAATTGAAAATATCAGACCGGGAGATATAGTATTAGTAAAAGCTTCACGGGCAATGGAGCTGGAAAAAGTTGTCAATGCGCTTATATAACAGGGAAAAGTGAATAATATGTTTAGGTACATAATCACAATCGGGCGATATCCGACATACCAGGTCTTTTTAACGGCGGCGGTTACTTTGCTGCTAACAGTAGTTTTAATTCCTGTTTGGATTAAGCTATCCAAAGCAAGGGATGTAGGACAGATAATTCGGCTTGATGGTCCGCAGGAACATCTTCAAAAGGCCGGAACCCCAACCATGGGAGGATTGCTCCTTCTTTTTATGATTACGTCAGTCTATCTCATTATGGCTTTGCCTAAGGGATATAGTGGTCTAAGTGTTCTTGCCTTACTTACTGCTTTGGCTTGCGGATTACTTGGTTTTTTAGATGATTACAGCCAGGTTGTCAGAGAACGGTCACTTGGACTTTTGGCCAGAACCAAGATCTTTTGGCAACTGGTGATCTCAATTGTTCTTGGTTGGATTGCCATTAATTATTGTCATTTGCCTACCACTGTTTCTATTCCCTTAACAAATTTAAAAGTAAATCTGGGATGGGGTTATTATATTTTTCTTGCTATTGTTGTTATGTCTGCGACCAACGGAGTAAATTTAACCGATGGGCTGGACGGGCTAGCTGCCGGGACTGTTACTATTGTAATGATGGCATATGCCGGTATTGCTTTTAGGCAGAACAGGCTGGATTTGGCTATTTTTTGTGCGGCAGTAGGCGGTGCTTGTATTGGTTTCTTGTGGTACAACGTCTTTCCGGCAGAGATCTTTATGGGTGATACCGGTTCGCTGGCATTTGGAGGAGGTATTGCCGCCCTGGCAATATTAACAAAGACCGAACTTTTACTAATTCTAATCGGTGGAATATATGTAATAGAAACGCTTTCCGTTGTTATTCAGATTGCCTCATTTAAATATTTTAACGGACGTCGTGTCTTTAAAATGGCGCCTATTCATCATCATTTTGAGATGCAAGGCTGGTCGGAAACCAAAGTCATGATCAGGTTTTGGATTATTGCCGGATTGTTTGCTGGCGCAGGCTTCGCACTTTACTTTATATATGCTGTTAAATAAGGGAATTGGAATGGAATTTATAGGAAAGAAAGTTCTTATAATAGGAATGGCAAAGAGCGGTATAGCTTCTGCCGAGAAAATTCAAGAGCTTGGCGCGGATATTACATTGATAGACCGTACTGATAGCATGGATCTAAGAAAAAAAGCGGACGATCTTGAAAAGAAAGGAATTAGAACAAGATTGGGACCCCACTCGGTTTCTGATTTAAACGGGAAAGATTTGTTAATAGTAAGTCCCGGTGTGCCATCCGGCAATAATTTGATCGTGGAAGCCAAGAAAAAGAAAATACCGATATGGAGCGAAATAGAGCTGGCATATCAAATGATCAAAGCACCAATTGTGGGAATAACCGGAACGAACGGCAAAACCACGACCACAATGCTTGTGGGCGAAATATTTGATTGCGCAGGAAGGAAGAATATTGTTGCTGGCAATATCGGACCGCCCCTCGTAAGTTTTTCAGATGCAGAGGCGGACTCAATATTAATAGTAGAGCTTTCCAGCTTCCAGTTGGATAACATAGTAGATTTTCATCCTAAGGTAAGTGTGCTTTTAAATATTACGGAAGACCATTTAGACTGGCACCCGGATTTTATGGATTATATCAGGGCAAAAAGCAGATTGTTTTTAAATCAGGTGAAAGAAGATTTTGCAGTACTTAATTTTGACGATCCGCTTGTTAGGAAGCTTGCAAGTTCAGTTAAGGCCAGATTGGTGCCATTCAGCAAACAAAACATAAAAGAAGAAGGAGTTTATGTAGATAATGGCAAAATAATCGCAAATATAGATAAAAAGCAGGAAATCTGCAATCTTGATGAATTAAACATAATGGGAGAACACAATTTAGAAAATACTATGGCTGCAGTAGCGGTTGCGGTAGTGTCCGGTATCCCGTCGGAAAAGATCAGGGAAGCAATTAGAAAATTTAAGGGAGTTGCTCATCGAATAGAATTTGTCACAACGGTTAATGGTGTTGATTATTACAACGATTCGAAAGCAACAAATCCGGATGCCGCAGTAAGAGCACTAAGATCTTTTAATGTGCCTGTCGTTCTCATGGCGGGAGGTAGAAACAAAGGGAATAGTTTTCGAAATCTTGCTTCTGAGATAGAAAAAAGAGCAAAAGCTGTTGTTGTATTCGGGGAAGCAGCTGATGAGATATATTCATATATTAAAAATGTCGGACTTGCTGTGACCAAAGCAAAAACAGTGGAAGAAGGGGTAAAAAAGGCATATGATCTTGCTTGTTCCGGGGATGTTGTGTTGTTTTCACCGGCCTGTGCAAGCTTCGATCAATTTTCCAGCTATTCAGAAAGAGGGCATACATTTAAAGACGCAGTAATGGATGTAGAAAAATCAACTAACGGTTGTAGGACTGGTAATGAGCAATAGACAAAAAAAACCCTCAACATACTATTGGCTGCTGCTAATGACAATAGTGCTGCTTCTTTTTGGAAGCGTCATGATTTTTAGCGCAAGTTCGGTAATGGCCTTTTCCAGCGAGGGAGATAGCTATTTCTACCTAAAAAGGCAACTTATCTGGGTGATTATCGGTCTTTGCTCAATGGGCTTGTTTTCAAAATTCGATTATCGGAAACTTCGAAAACTTGCCGGTCCTGCAATTATTTTATCGGTTATTCTTTTACTCCTTGTTCTGGTCCCAGGTGTGGGAAAGACAGCCGGAGGTGCAAATAGATGGATTGAGATCGGCGAATTTGGTTTCCAGCCTTCTGAATTTGCAAAGCTTGCAATAATTCTATATGTTGCTGATTTGTTTGTCAGAAAAAGAGATGAAATGGGGGATTTGAGTCAATTACTAGTGTCTCTTTCTCCCGTATTGGTTGTTTTAGGTCTTATTTTCATAGAGCCACATCTTGGGAATACCTTTTTAATCTGTGCGACTATCTTTACAATGATCTATCTTGCGGGGGCGAACTTACTACACGTGATAGGAATCGGCGCAATGGGTGGTATCCTCTCTTTCGTGGCCATCTTTTGCACACAATACAGGCGCCAGAGGTTCTTGGCTTTTCTGGATCCGTGGGCTGATCCGAAAAGTACGGGATTTCATATTATTCAATCTCTTTTGGCCTTTGGTTCGGGTGGTATTAGAGGATTGGGTTTGGGGATGAGCCATCAGAAGTTTTTTTATCTTCCCGCGGCTCATACTGATTTCATATTTGCCATAATTGGCGAGGAATTGGGGTTAATGGGTACTCTTTTTACTATTTTTATTTTTATTCTCCTGGCTTATCTTGGTTTTAAGGTTTCCTTGAAATGCAAGGATCCATTTGGTAAATTACTTGGTTCCGGAATAATCTTTATGATTATATTTCAGGCAATAGTAAATATGGGGGCCGTGACAGGCATTCTTCCTATTACCGGCGTACCTATGCCGCTGATTAGTTTCGGTGGTTCAGCACTAGTCTTTACTCTTGCTGGTATCGGAGTTTTATTGAATATTGCTTCCAGAGAAGGGAAAATAGTCAAAAGGAGAAAGCCAAGGGATAAAGATGAAAGTGATCATAAGCGGCGGGGGGACAGCGGGACACATTTACCCGGGGCTGGCGTTAGCCGGAACTTTAGAGTCTATAGAGGAAGTGCCTGAGATACTATTTATTGGCACAAAAAGCGGGCTTGAATCAAAAGTTGTACCGGAAGCTAAATATGATTTCCAGGCAATTGAGGTGCAGGGCCTCAGCCGGAAATTATCTTTTAATTTTGTTAAGACTATAATATTGTTGTTTAAAGGGTTTTTTGAGTCCCTAAGAATAATGAATGATTTTAAACCCGATGTTGTCGTAGGTTTGGGTGGATATGTTAGTTTCCCCGTTGTCGCCGCGTCTGTAATTAAAAAGATACCCATTGTTATTCATGAACAAAATGCCATTCCGGGATTGGCAAATAAATTATTAGCTAGGAAAGCCAAAGCGGTTGCGGTATCCTTTCCAGGTTCGGAAGAATATTTTTCCAATGTTAAGAATGTTGTTTTAACCGGCAATCCGGTAAGGAAAGAGATATTGGGAACTTGTAAGAAGAACTATGAAAAATTCGGTCTTATGTCATCCCGGAAGACTGTTTTCATATTTGGAGGAAGCAGAGGAGCACAGCGATTAAACCAGGCGGCAATTGAGACATACCCGCTGTTAAAAGACTCGGATAACTTGCAGATAATCCATTCTACGGGTATTATGAACTTTGACTATGTCAAGGATGCAATAGGAAAAGATCAACTGGAGAGCGATAAATTGATCTATCGCTGTTATCCTTATCTGGATGCAATCGATTTAGCTTATTCAGTTTCGGATCTTATAATTTGCAGAGCGGGAGCAACTACACTAGCCGAAATCACCGCTTTAGGAAAAGCAGCGATTCTGGTGCCATATCCCTATGCGACGGGAGATCACCAAAGCAAGAATGCAGGAGTTCTTGAGGGTGCCGGTGCGGCAATCGTAATAGAAGATGAAAATTTAAACGGCAAGACGCTTAACAAAGCAATAAAGGACACAGTTTTTGATGATGGCAGATTAAAAAAAATGAATAGAGCATCACATAGCTTGGGTTGCCCGGAAGCTGCAAAAAAGATGGCGGAACTTGTTTTGGAAGTAGCCCGGTCAAAACAGAGCAGTAATCAGTAGCTGGAAAGGATGAAAGTAGAAAAAGTGAAAAAACTAACCGCAATGGAACACGTTCATTTTGTGGGAATTGGCGGAGCTGGAATGAGTGGTATCGCACAAGTCCTGTTGGAGTTGGGCTGTAAGGTTTCCGGATCTGATATTAAGGAGTCGAGAAATACTGAGAGATTAAAAAAATACGGAGCCCGGATAAAGATCGGTCACAAATCTGAAAATGTTGGTGATGCAGCTATCGTGGTCTTAAGCTCAGCGATTCCTGAGAAGAATGTAGAAGTGGTTTATGCAAAGAAGAAGAATATCCCGATTTTATTAAGAGCTCAGATGCTTGCCAGGATTTGTGAGGGCAAGAAATCGGTAGCAGTCGCCGGAACTCACGGTAAAACCACAACGACGTCAATGATTTCGCGAATGATGGATGCTTGCGGCCTTGATCCCACTTACTTGATTGGTGGCGAATTGAACGATATTGGAAGCAACGCGAAATGCGGTAGTAGTGATTATGTTGTTGTGGAAGCTGATGAAAGTGACGGATCATTCCTTTATCTAAACCCTCAAATTATTGTTCTGACCAATAT
>ENA-OSEO01003497-OSEO01003497.1-sediment-metagenome-genome-assembly--contig:-NODE-3497-length-18475-cov-4.449071_pt1 | contig 18475 bp, 17 predicted proteins | sample MGYA00237883_ERZ534232 | MGnify/ENA metagenome assembly ERZ534232
ACCCTATCATGTGATCGCCGAAATTCGTAATCCCCGCAACGCTGATGTGGCCAGGATCGTTGGCAAGGATGAACTGGAACTGATCCAGACCGGTGAGATCGTCTCACGTATTGTCGCACAAACATGCCGCCAATCTGGACTCTCGGTTGTCTATACGGAATTAATGGATTTCGGCGGAGATGAGATCTATCTGAAAAGCTTTCCATCCCTGTCAGGAAAAACCTATGGCGAACTGCTTTCCCTCTTCAACAAGAACACGTTAATGGGCATCATGGTTCCCGGAAAAGCTTCGCAATTGAACCCCCCGATGGATACCGTACTCGCAGCCACAGACCAGTTGATCCTCATCGCCGAAGACGATGACAAAATACTCATGGACGGGAAGACGGCGGTACAATCCGATTTTATAAAGGCGGATACACAAAAATCCAATGGCCTTGAAAAAGCCCTGTTGCTGGGTTGGAATTGGAAAGCCCCCACCATCATCCGCGAGCTGGATAACTACGTCCCCAAAGGTTCGCAGATATTCATCGTGGCTGCAGGCGAAGGTATCGGTAAAAAACTCGAATCCATCGCGTCGGAACTGGTTAACCTGAAACTGGACTTCAAGGAAGGTGACATTACCGACCGGAAGGTCCTCGAATCCCTTCAACTGGACAGCTTCGATCATATCATTCTGTTATGCTACTCGGACGATCTGGAAGTTCAAAAGGCGGACGCCCGTACAATGATCACCCTTTTGCATCTGCGCGATATTGCCGAAAAAGAGAAGTGTGACTTTTCCATTGTCAGTGAAATGCTCGATATCCGTAACCGCAACCTGGCCGAAGTATCAAAGGCGGACGATTTTATCGTTAGTGATAAACTGATCAGTCTGATGATGACCCAGGTATCCGAGAACAAATCGCTTAATTCCGTTTTTCAGGATATCTTTGATCCCGAAGGGTCTGAGATTTATCTGAAACCGATCGAAAGATATGTTGAAACAGGCAAGCCTGTGAATTTTTATACCATTTTAGAATCAGCAAAATACAAAAAGGAAACTGCCATTGGATTCCGCCTGACCGCCGATTCAAGAAATGCCGATGCAGCATACGGCATTCATCTCAATCCGGATAAATCGGCCAAAGTCATTTTCACACAAAATGACAAGGCAATCGTCCTGGCCGATGAGTGAATACAACATGACTGATAATTTACCGATACTCGATTTTGATGAAAACCGCGCAGCCATTATCATGCCGGATCCGTTCCGCTTTGCAAAAAATGGCCCCATCCCCGCTCGGGGAGTGTTGTGCTTCTTTCAGGATGTGATCGAAGAATTACAAAAAAATGGAAAACTCAAACTATTGGGGTACCTGACCTCGGAGATCGGTGAACACCCGGTTTACGAATATCTCCATGAGGGAACAAAGGTTGTAGTATTTCAACCCGGTGTGGGAGCCCCGCTCTCTGCGGCTTTTTTGGAGGAACTGATCGCTGTTGGCGTGACCAAATTCATCGTATGCGGTGCTTGCGGCGCGCTGAACCCTGAATCTGTAGCCGGGCATCCTGTTGTGTTGACGTCCGCTGTCAGGGATGAAGGCACATCCTATCACTACCTGCCTCCCGCACGTGAAGTCAAAGCGCATACAAAGGCCGTCGTCGCTCTGGAAAAAGTACTCCAGCGGGCCGGCATTGATTACCTGACGGCAAAAACCTGGACAACCGACGCGATCTATCGTGAAACCAAAGGTCGCCGCAATCTCAGGATGCAGGAAGGCTGTGAAGTGGTTGAAATGGAAGCCGCCGCCCTCTTTGCCGTGGCGCAGTTCCGCGAGATCCCTCTGGGACAGGTGGTCTACACGGGCGACCTGGTCATCCCTGAAGGGTGGGACGCCAGAGACTGGAACAAGCGCACCGAAGCCCGACACCTGTTATTCGATCTTGCCGTACAAGCCGTGCTGGAACTATAGAAAAAGAGGCTGTCTACAAAAGACAGCCTCTTTACTTATTGAAACGTTAAATTACTCGCAGATCTGATTGGCAGCAATCACACCTGAAGCCATCACGGTTGGCACACCGCCGCCCGGATGCGTGGATGCGCCGGTTAGATATAAGCCCTTGATCGCTTTGGATTTTGACGCCGGCCTGAAGACAGCCTGTGCTGACAGGTCCTGCTGGAAGCAGTAGAATGCTCCACCGGGGTTGTGCAGTCTGCGTTCAAAATCAAGCGGTGTCGAAATGGTCATGTTCTGGACGTGTTCCTTCAATCCAGGCAGATATTTATCTGACAGGTAAGTGACCAGGCTTTCGCTGAACTCCTCTTTCACGTCGTCCCAGCTTTGTCCATCCAGGTGTGCTGGACCCTGGAAGTCGAGTGCCACAATGTGGTGACCCTTCGGCGCGACCGTGGGATCGGTCTTGGTCGGGCAGCAGATCAGGCCAAACTGTTCTTCCGGTTGGGGCAGATAACCCTTGCGGTATTTCTCCCACCAGAATGTATTGATCTCTTCCACATCGCGGGTGACCAAAGTATGGTGTGCATCCAGCGGAGGATCATAATCGACGCCCAGGCAGATGTATGGAGTGGACTTGGATAGATTGTAACTCTTGACGCCCCTGCGCACGATGGAGGGCAGGTTCTCTTCACCGACCAGATCGATATAAAGCTTGCGCGCATTAATATTGGAAACGACCACATCAGCCGAAATGCGTTGTCCGTCTTTGAGTACCACGCCGTTGGCTTTGCGATTTCCGTCGACGATGACCTTGACCACTTCTGAATTGACGCGTACTTCCATACCCGATTGTTCACCCAGACGCTTTAAGGCTTCCGGGATCTTGATCATGCCGCCTTTTGGATAATAAATCCCTTTATGTTCCATGTAAGGAATGATGGCAAAAATACCCACGGCTTGTTCAGGCGAATGGCCGCAGTAGAAAGACTGATAAGCCATACTTTGTTTAACCAGAGGGTTCTTAAAATACTTATTAAGTACGTCATTGTAGGTCATGAAGAAATACTTGTTGAATTTACCCAACGCAGGGATCCTTTTGAATGCGCCCAGGAAATCACCTAACGTATTCATGGGAGCATGGAAGAAATCCAACCCACCGCCTTCAATAAATGATTCAAATGTCCTCGCGTATTCGAGGAATCCGGCTTTGTCTTCAGCCGAGATCTTGCCGATCTCTTCCGCGGCGCCTTCCACCGACATCGGAATGGTGAGACGGGTATTATCCGGGAAGATGACCGAATAGATCGGGTCACATTGGATCAGTTCAACTTCATTCTTGAAAGTCGTTCCGAATTCTGCAAAGGTTTTATCGATGATGGGCATCATCTCTACGACGGAAGCGCCGATATCATACTTGTACCCATCCACATCGTATGTTGAGCAGCAACCGCCGATTTGACCGCTCTGCTCCAATACCAACACCTTTTTTCCACGTTTCGCCAGGATCGAACCGGCTGATAAACCGCCCAACCCTGCGCCAATTACGACAACATCATAGTCAGCCATGTATTTTTCTCCTTATACAAAATATCGAGCAATGAGTGATGGTGCCTGGCGCAACATGTAGCTTAAGAAACGTTTCTTTGACTTGGGTAAACTAAGAATGATGATGGCTATGATCGCCAATATTCCCAAGACGATCCATAACCATAGCAGATTATGTTTCATTTTCCCTCCGATATGTATAAATATGAATTTGGACAATATTAATGATATAAAAATGCTTTCAACCTTGTCAAATAATAGATATCATATAAAAAACAGGATAAAAGGTGCAATATGCACATATTGTCATGATTGTTGCAAATTATGCAACACTCATGACAATAGAAAATGGAATATCGTTGAATTTTTGTTTATCCTAGATGAATTTCAGTTTGCTTAAGGCTTTTACTTGTTCGGCAGCATGATAGGATGATCTGACCAGTGGGGCGCTTTCAACCCATTTGAATCCGATTTGCAGGCCGAACTGTTTTAACTCGGCGAATTCTTCCAGTGTATAGTACCGCTCGATTGGCAAGTGTTTTCGGCTTGGCTGTAGATACTGACCGATCGTGAGAATGTCAACGTCCCATTCTCGCAGATCTTCCATCACCGATTTGACTTCTTCAATTGTCTCCCCCAACCCCAGCATAACACCAGATTTGGTCAACACATCCGGTTCCATCTTCTTGGCATTTCGCAGGACGAATTCAGACCATTCATAATGATCTTGCGGTTGAACTATTTTGAACAAGGATGGCACGGTCTCAACGTTGTGATTCAGGATTTCCGGGCGTTCCTCCATCACCATTTTCAGCGCGATTTGACTGGCTTTAAAATCAGGGATCAGCACCTCAACAGAGCAGCCCGGCACTAATTCACGAATTCGCCGGATGATCGCGGCAAATATCGGAGCACCGCCGTCCTCCCGTTCATCACGATTTACTGAAGTGATCACGGCGTGTCGCAGGTTCATTGCTTTCACTGCCTGGGCAACACGTTCGGGTTCCTCCCAATCCAATTCGCCGGGTCTGCCATGTTTGATATCGCAAAATCGACAAGCTCTTGTGCAGACGTCCCCCAGGATCAGGAAAGTAGCCGTGCCGCTTCCCCAACATTCTCCCATATTTGGACAGCCCGCCTCTTCACAGACGGTGTGCAGTTCTTTTCGGCGCATGAGGTCCTGCAAACTGGCATAGACCTCCCCACTGGGCGCCTGGACTTTGATCCATTCCGGCCTTCGCTGTGACAATGGAGTACGTTCTTGATCTTTGAATCGGTCACGAGTAGGGTTTGAAGACATATTTACTCCTGCCCGAATTATACCCGCTCAGGAATTTGTATTACATATTATCGGTAACCAGTTTGTAACCCACTCTGTCTACATTCTTGATCACCTGACATTGAGAATCGATACGGAGGAATTCCTGCCGTAATAAATAGACAAGGTACTTTAACCGATTATGGGCCGAAGCAGTAGCCTCCCCCCAGATTTCATTCGTGATTTCTTCATAAGTAAGTACTTTGGGAGCATTCCTGGCCAGCAGCAGTAATACTTCAAACATACGGCCGGTCAACTGCACATACTCGCCTTTATAAATGATAGATTGAGAGTCCAGATCCAGGACCAGTTCCATCATCGAAAAACCGATACGATTTTCTTTGTGTTTCGACCCACAGCGTCTTAATACACACCTGACTCTGGCAATGACTTCATCCTGATTGAAGGGTTTGGTGATGAAATCATCAACCCCCATACGAAGGGCTTTAACAACCTGTTCAGATTGTGAGATCGCTGAGATCACGATTACCGGAAGATCACTTACCTTGCGGAGTCTCTCATATGTTTGCCATCCGTCCATTTCCGGCATCATCAGATCGAGCAGGATCAAATTGGGCCGGATCTCATGAATCTTGTTTAATGCTTCCTTGCCGCTTAAAGCACCGCTTACTTCATATCCCTTAAGCTGAAAGATTTGTTTTAGCAAAAGGATATTATCCACTTCATCATCAATTAAAAGAATACGTGGTTGTTCGAACCTTGAGACTCCGTGTAGACCCACCCCTTCGTGTCTATTAATCATTTGTGAAGTCATTTGAAACCCGTCATTCTCCCTGAATGGGCGTTCTCATACGCTTGCTGTTAGCAAATATATATTATCAGATTTTTATCCATCTTGTTATTCTGTTGTAAAAAATGAGAATGATTTTACATCATTCTCATTTTAGCAATAATTACGAAAGTAATTCAAAATTGGATTGATTACCCGCCAGTGATCAGCTTATAGCCAAGACGATCGATATTCTCGATCAGTTCTGTTTGATCGTCAATTTTCAGGAATTCCTGACGCAGCAAATAGATCAAGTATTTCAAACGATTTCGCACGGAAGCACTGTTCTCTCCCCAAACTTTTTCGGTCAGTTCCTGGTAATTTACAACCTTTGGGGCTGATTTTGCCAATAAGGCCAGCACTTCAAACATTTTTCCCGTGAGTTGAATGGTCTTGCCTTTATACGTTACTTCATAAGTCTCAAGGTCAATGATCAAGTCCACCGCCGGGAAAGAGAGGACATTGATGACCATTGGCTTTTCTGCTCTGCGTAAGACAGCATGTACACGGGCAGTCACTTCATCACTGTTGAACGGTTTGGTTATGTAATCATCCACGCCTCTTTCCAAAAGGCTGACAATTTCTTCCTTCTGGTTGACGGCTGAAAGGACAATTACGGGGATATCATTGACCTTGCGAATGGCTTCCAACGTCTGTTTACCATCCATCTCAGGCATCAATAGATCAAGAATGATAATGGATGGATTGATATCATTGATCTTTTTAATAGCTTCTTTGCCGCTGTAAGCGCCGGCAACGTTAAAACCATCATTGATAAATATGTGTTTTAGGAGGGTTATGGTATCTGGTTCATCATCCACAACAAGTATTCGACGGCGGTTGACAGGTTCAAGTTCGTCTAAATCAACACCACTGCCTGTTGAAACTGCGGTATTCTCGTTAGTTCTTATTGAATTAGCGATCATGGTTCTCCTAAGAACGACGCAGAGTAATTCTTACTAAAAAATTACCTGTGGTAGATTGTTTTTCTCCCCTTTTACGGCTAAAGGGACAATAAAAGTATATCTACCAGTAATCTAATAGTATTATAACAGTATAATTTTGGAATTCAAGTAAAATTTTTTGCACACCAATCATTTTACGCCGTGATATACTCGTTTGAAGAAAAGGATGGTTTGAGTGCTTACACTGGTTTCTACACCGATCGGCAATTTGGGAGATATATCACAACGCGCCCTGGACGCACTTGAATCCTCGGACGTGGTGGTCAGTGAAGACACGCGTAAGACCGGATTCCTGCTCACCCATTTCGGCATAAAAAAGCCGCAGCTCTCTTTCCGAGAAGACAACGAACAGCGCGTTCTGCCAAAAATTATGGAAATTCTTTCCTCGGGGAAAAACATCGCCCTCGTCACGGACGCCGGCACGCCTTCCATTTCAGATCCAGGCTTCATTCTCGTTCGCAGTGCTCTCGCAGAGGGTATTGAGATGACAGCCGTTCCCGGCCCAACCGCTCTGATCATGGCGCTCATTCTATCCGGCCTGCCGGTGCACAGCTTTACCTTCCGCGGTTTCCCGCCCCGCAAGAGCGGACAGCGTAAACGCTGGCTCGAAATTGACAAGGAATCACCCCACACGCTGGTTTTCTATGAAAGTCCCTACCGGCTGATCGCCTTCCTTCAAGACGCCCTTGAAGTGTACGGCGACCGCAGCGCGGTTATCGCGAACGATCTCACCAAGAAATTTGAAACCCTCTTTCGCGGTTCCCTCAGTCAGTTGATTGCTGAACTTCAACAGACCGACCTGAAAGGTGAATTCTCGGTCGTTATTGCAAGTTCTAATTACAAACCCTGAAGTTAGCTTATCGTCCGATTAAAGTAAAGCGTGTCTTTACGTCGAAATAATCTTCATTTTCGGCGTGTTTCAATTTGGCAACCACCCAATAAGTCACTGGTGTCATTAGCATCTCGATCAGGCACTTAAAGATGTAGTTTGCCACGACCAACGTGAAGAACAGGCTCCACGGGAAAACCCCCACAAGACTCGCAACTGCAATGAAGATGACCGAATCGACACCCTCGCCCACAAGTGTGCTGCCGATGGTGCGCATCCACAACCAGCGGCCTTTGGTGGCAACTTTCATCTTTGCCAGCACCACGGAATTGGTGAACTCACCCGCCAGGTATGCCGTCAAGCTTGCCAGCACCAATCCTCCGGTGCTGATGCCGCCCAACACGTTGTTATAGGCGATCTGTCCGGTGCTGTCCAGCCAGGTCGCTTCTCCGGGCATGATGCGCACCAGCCAAAGCGTCAAGGCGGTCAATGTCAAACAGCCGAAACCGGTCCAGATCACGCGGCGTGAGCGTTTGAAACCATAGACTTCGGTAAGTACATCCCCGAAAATGTAGCTGATCGGGAACAAGATCGTGCCTGCATCAAAAGCCAGGGGAAGCCCAAACAACGAGACGCCCCAATCCACGATCTTGGCGGACGAGGCAATATTGCTGACGATCAAGACGGTCACAAACAAGGACATGACCAGGTCGAAATAGCGGTAAATACGCGGTGCTGTTTCTTCTTTCAAAATTACAAACCTTCTCTCCAAAAATGATGTACAAAGTGCTGTGTCTACCCTATTTTTGAGGTTTCACAATAACGGTATAGTTTAACCTGTTATTGTGAAACCTTTTTTTAATGTTCGACACAGTACTAGTATAATCGAACAGGAGGTATTTATGCATCGATTTTTTCTCCCCTCCGGGGTATTCAACTCGAATGAAATAACCCTGCCGGGTGACGTTTCTCACCAGATCAGCCGCGTTTTGCGCCTGAAAAGCGGCAGTTCGATTGTTTTGCTGGATGATAACGGATTTGAATATCCATCCCTGCTGCAAACGGTTGGCGAGACCTGTGTTGCCTCCATTCAAAGCAAAGAGGCTGCCCAAGGCGAGCCTCAAACAAAGCTCAGACTGATACTCGGACTCACCCAACGTGAGAAATTCGAATTGATCCTGCAAAAATGCACCGAAGTGGGAGTGAGCGAGTTCCTGCCGGTGATCACCTCCCGCACACTGATCCAGAAACCCCGCGACGTGCAAGACAAATTCCTCCGCTGGCAGAAGATCATCCGCGAAGCCGCCGAACAAAGCCGCCGCGGACGCATTCCGGCGTTGCTGCCCGCAGCCAGCTATGCCGAAGCCGTCACGCAAAAAGATGATGCTCTGAGACTCATCCTCTGGGAAGACGAAACGGGAACCGGTATCAAAGAAAAACTGCGGGAGTATAGCGGAAAGACCCTGACTCTCATCGTTGGGCCTGAAGGCGGATTGTCTGCCGAAGAGGTGGATTTGGCCCGCCAAAGCGGTTATGTCCCTGTCTCATTGGGGAGGCGCATCCTGCGTATGGAAACCGCCGCCATCCTGGCCTGCGGACTGGCCCTTTACGAACTGGGCTGATACTCGTTTTTGTTAATATAAGGGGAAAATCGTGAATTCACGCTTTCGATTCGTTAGCGTAACTGCCTTGAAGAAAGGTTCTTCAAGTTATCTCCTACCAACCTGCCGCGACCTGCAATTCGACCCTGATGATCTTGTATTACGCGGATGCTGCTGTTCCCGTCCAAAGTATTGCCGGTAAAGTCCAGATCCTCTCCCGCACTGAACCGCAAAAAGCGCTCTTCATCAAGCGTATCCAGCCAATTCGTACACTTCCCTCCAAAACGCAGTACCCACTCGTGCGAGGGAATGAACTCCTCCCCAACCCACTCTCCCAATAACATCCCCGCGGACTGCACTGGCAGGCTGCGAAACCGCTCAAGCAGTAAGCGCGGAAAGAGGAACAAGCGTGCGTCCCGCCGAACCATCGTCCTGCGGTTTTCTTCAAGATAATCCATCAAAGCGAAACCGGATGCCGCGCTAAACTCCGCGGCGAATCCCTGCTGCTCTTTCATGGTCAATTCATGGAACCCGGCCGCCTCCATGGAATGAGATGGCGGCTCGCTCACAGGCAGCCCCAAATCACCCGACTTTTGCAGCAGGCATGCAAAGAACCCCGCTGTTCCGTAGCGGTGCGGCCATAAGCGTACAACCCTGCTCATATCTTCCTGAAAAATCAACCCGTCCGCGGTTTGGATCCCCGGCGCAGGAACAGGCAGCGCCTTCTGTGCATCCAGCAGTTGCACGGAGTTACCAAACTTTTGCAGAACGGCCTCCACAACGCCCTCGTCCTCGGCGGGCAGCAGCGTACAGGTGGAATAGACCACCTGTCCTCCCGGGCGGACAGCCGCCAGCGCGCTGGTCAGCAAAGCCGTTTGCCTTGCGGCCAATGAACGGCTCTCTTTTTCAGTAACGGGACGCGCCTCATGAGATTCGGCCGTACGCAATCCTTGCATGGAACAGGGCGCGTCGATCAGTACGCGGTCGAAGGTGTTGGAAAACCAGGCTCCAAACTGTTCGCCCGGAAAGCGCGTCACCGCCGCGTTTGTCCCCCCCCAATGCTGCAGCACCACTTTTAGCGCCTGAATACGTCCCTGGCTGGAATCGTTGGCCAGCACTAGACCCTTGTCACCCATGCGGGATACCAGGTGTGTTGTCTTTCCTCCCGGAGAAGCGGCCAGGTCAAGCGCGAGCCCCTCATCGTCAGGTTCCATATCAAAAAGCTCGACCGGCAGCATGGAAGCCGCTTCCTGAATGTAATATTGCCCAGTCTTGTGTTCCAGTGTCGAGCTGACGGCTTTCCCTTCTTCAGCCTGCACACGGAAACCTGCCTCGCAAAATGGCACCGGTTCCAACGACCAGCCGTAGTGTTTGACCAATGATTCTGCAAATCCCGCTTCCGTCTTGAGCGGGTTTATACGTATGGCCGGGGGTAACGCTCTTTCGGATTCAACCATTAATTCGGCGAACTCCTGTGCGGACAGGAGCGGCTGAAAGGCTGCCAGTTGGGCAGCCTGTATCTCCTGCAATGAGAGCGGATTCTGAACGGTCTTCTTCTTGCGCTTCATCTCATCATTTCCGGATCAAGAATGCCAATTCACTGGTGAAATCAAAACGGGTGATGTGCCAATTCTCGCCTTCCACTAATTCATTGAATCGGACTTCGTAATTCTCGCGCATGCCCTTGCCCCGTCCGCCCAGACTGCGGGCCGGGAAAGACACGAGGATATGCCCAGTTTGCAGGTCGCGCAGAAGACGACCGGCCGCATTCCTGTCCACCTGGTCCAGGCAAGGGATGGTCTTGAGCAGCAAGGCTACCTGTGCAGTGGTTTGCGGCACCTCACGGGTCAGGTCGCAGGTAAACGCCCTACCATTGACCCCAAAATGGTTGAAATACTCAGACAGAAAATCCGTCATATCTTCATAAATGTCGCAGGCTGTGTATTCCACGTTCTGCGCGGCAGGCATCCATGACAGGGAAAGCGGGGTCAGCCCGCAGGCCAGATCGAGAATGGAAGTCAGTGGAGCAAGACTCACCAGCGTCTCACTGAAGAAGCGCTCAAGAATGGACAGGCGTTCAGCCGTCGAGGCGTGCATGCGCATGTTTTTCACCAGAACATCCCTGACACTCGCATCCTGAAGGTCTTTCGGCAATCCCGCCAACTCCTCACGCCAGGATGCGTAAGGGATGGGTCGTTCTTGATAGGAGGAACCGATCTGGTGCAGTTTGTTGCGTGTCTCCTTGACGGCTTCCTTCAGGTTACGCCGTTTGGCAAGTTCCTTTTCCCCGATCTCGCGTACAAGCTCAGTATCGATTAAACGGTACTTTGCAGAGGCCTTCACCAGGCTCACCAACTCGTCCAGCGCAGTCCCATGTTCATCCATCACGCGAATTTCCTCTGGATGCGCTCGCACAACTGCACCATGAACCTCAGGTTATGCAGGGTGGCCAGCCTGAAGAACAGGGTATCGCCCTGTTTGAACAGATGATGTAAATAACCCATCGAATAATGCTTGCAGCAGGGACAGTCGCAATAAAGGCTGATCGGCTTGTCGGCTTTGATGTTTTCCTCATCGTTGATGTAGTCGTAACCGAACCAGTCCCCGCTCAAACCACAATCCGGGCCGTTACCATCTTGTTTGAAAGTATACAAGCGTCCGTGACGGGCGTCGCGTGTTGGCATGGCGCTGTCGAAAATGTCATATCCCAATTCGAAACTGGCCAACACGTTTTGAGGATGCCCAATGCCCAGCGCGTGCATGGGGAATTCAGGAGGGATAACTTCACGCGTATAACCGATGATGTCGGTCAGTAATTGATTATCCTTGTCGAGCGGCCAGCCGCCGAACCCATAGCCGTCAAAGCCGATCTCCAGCAGCGCATCGGCGCAGCGCAGGCGCAAGTCTTTTGACCCGCCTCCCTGCACCACCGCGAAAAGCCTCGGGCGCGTTTCTTCGGTGAGCTTCTTTTGCTGCACCAGACGGTCGAACTCGCGCCGGCTCTTCTTAGCCCAGGCAATCGTGCGTTCCACGGACTCCTTCTGCGCGCTTTCCCCTTCGTCCACGTGAGTGCAGTCATCCAGGCAGATGACCACGTCAGAGTCGTAACTCATTTGCAGTTGTACGGTCTTTTCAGGAGTCAATTGGAATTTGCGGCTGCTTCCCTCAGGCTGGAAGCTGATGCCCTTCTCGTGGATGCTGCCGAACTTGGGATTCTGACGGATTAGCGAATAAGCCTGAAATCCTCCCGAATCTGTGACGATGTTGCGCGGCCAGTGGCTCATCTTGTGCAGACCGCCCAGTGCCTGGATGGTCGAGGATCCCGGTTTCTGCATTAAATGGAAAGTATTCATCACCAGAGCCTGCACGCCCACCCCCGTCAGGTCTTCGGCGTCCACCGATCGTACCACCCCGAAGGTGGCGTCCGGCAGGTAAATGGGCGATTGCACTTCGCCCTGGGTCAGTTTGAGCATTCGGGATTTCATAATCCGATTATAAGGGATGAATCCGCTTTTTCTCAAACCTCACTGAAAAAGTAGCGCCTAAGCCTCAGGTTTATATTCCGGCACGCGGCGCATGGCCAGCGCGGACCCGAGCATCAGCACCGCCGAAATGGCAAAGAGCGCCGTCCAGCCCCACCACTGGCCGGGAGCGGCGTTGTTGAATATGTCGGTCATCGGCCCTTCAAGGCGGGCCACCGCGGCCGAACCGGCAGTAGCCAGGTTGGTCAGTCCCATGTACTTACCCGCGTCGCCCTGCGGGGCCATCTGGTTGGCCAGCGCCCAATTGGTCGCCAAAAAGATACCCAGTCCCGCCCCGAGGATGCTGCCGAAGGCGATCAACTGGAAGGGGGTGGAAGCAAAGATCACCAAAACCGCTCCCAACGCACCGATAAAGGAAGATACGATTTGCAGGCGCTTTTGGCCGAAGCGGTTGCTCCATCTGCCCGACAGCAGGGAGAAGATGATCAGCACGATCACGAATGAGCCCATAACGAACTGAGTGAATTGGATGGCATCCTGCGCGGGGAACTTGTCGCGGATGAAGTATTGTGCAAACGACTGGAAGCCGTAAATTCCCACCAGGTAAAGGAAGCGGCTGAAGATCAAGCGCCAGTAGTTCTTATCACCCTCGGCCTTGAAATAGAACACGGATTTCCATAGGGCTTTCCAATTGATGCGCACCCGTTCCACAGCGGCAGTGGATTTCTCGCGCGAGAAGAGCAGCGTGATCAGCGCGAAGATCACCAACAGCCCGATGATCACCAATACTGACAGGGTCGGATCGGCGTTTTCCGACGAGATGAGGAACCCCATCAACAGCGATGAAAGGATGATACCGGCCATATCGAGGGTGGTCTTCAATCCGCTGGCCATGCCCAACTGAGAGGTTGGTACCTCGTCTGGCAGCAGCCCCTGCGCCGGACCGTGCGCCACGTTGGATGTGATCTGCAGGCCGATGTACCCCACGAAGAGCGCGGGCAGTCCGCCGATTAGGCCCATGATCAGCAGAAAAACCAGATCGCCGCCTGTGCCCAGCCAGATGAACGGACGTCTGCGTCCCATTTTGGAGCGCCAGCGGTCGCTGACTGCCCCTGAGAGCGGCTGGATGAGCATGGCAAGAATAAGCCCGAAGAAAGTCAGCAACCCCAGCCAGGTATTCTTTTGCGTTTCAGGAACATAGTTCAACAGCACGGCCGGCAAAATGGTGACGTGCAGACTGTTCCACATGAAAGAAAGACCGATCCAATAAGCGTTGAGGACGAAGAGATACCAACCGCTGACACGTTTCATGACTGCCTCCAGGTCTTCGTTGTCGGGTTATTCATTGTAGATTTGCATGTAAAAAAGGAATGACAAAGTGCCCTTCCTTGGGGTTAATTGTATACAACTCTTTCAAAAACATGTGCGATATTCCCCCTTCGCTCCGCCGTAAGCGGCTTTACTATGAAAATCGAATGCCTGCGCGCCTGTTCCGATCAAGCCACTTCTTGAGGGGAATGAACAACAAGGCACACACGCTAAAGATCACCAGCGCTGTTGGCTGGCGTGATATTATCTGAAGCAGTACGACCAATCCCATGCCAACACTTGCCGCGATATCAGTATTTCGGAGGATAGCAAACAGCAGCAGGAAGACCAAAAACCCCGTCAGCGTCTGCCAGGGGAAGAACCCCAAGAATGCTCCGGTGGTAACAGCGAGCCCCTGCCCTCCCTTGAACCTCGCAAATATCGGAAAGTCATGCCCGAGGATCACTGCCGCGGCAATTGCGATCTGCCAGAATAAGGAAAGGTCAAGGTTGCGTGCAATCCATACTAACAACACGCCCTTGGTGATATCAACCAGCGCCACCCCCGCGCCAGCCTCAAAACCAAAATTGCGTTTCGTGTTTCGTGCGCCCATGTTGCCGTCTCCGACTTCACGGATATCCTGACGGTGGAACCGGCGCGAATAAATGAGCGCCGTCGGGAATGATCCGACCAGATAAGCGGAGACCAGCATAAACAGACGCAGAATCAGATACATCTTTGCCTCTCTATTATGTTTAACACGAAGGCAGCAATGTTGTTACCGCAAAAACCTGCTACGCGCAAGAAAGAGAAAAGGCGCGCTCATTTGAACAAGCGCGCCTGAAAATTCCAATTTCTTTATTGATCTATAAACCGGTCTTTTGCTCCAGCTCATCAGGGTAGCGTCCGCCCTGGATCTTGATCGCGGAAGCAGCTTCATTGAGCTCATTCAGGTCGTCGGCCGTCAGTTCCACTTCCGCGGCACCCATGTTCTCTTCCAGGCGTGACAATTTTGTCGTACCGGGGATGGGAACGATCCACGGCTTTTGGGCCAGCAGCCAGGCCAGGGCGATCTGCGCAGTGGTGGCGCCATTACGTCCGGCAAAGGAAGTCAGCAAATCCACCAAAGCCTGGTTGGCCTTGCGGGCTTCAGGGGTGAAACGCGGTATGGCGTTACGGAAGTCGTTCTTCTCGAAGCTGGTATTCTCGTTGATCTTGCCGGTCAAGAAGCCCCTGCCCAGCGGACTGAAGGGCACGAAGCCGATGCCGAGTTCTTCCAGGGTATCCAGCAATCCTTCTTCAGGCCGCCGCCACCACAGTGAGTATTCACTCTGTACGGCCGTAACCGGCTGGACGGCGTGCGCGCGCCGGATGGTCTGCACACCGGCTTCGGAGAGACCGAAATGCCTGACCTTGCCGGCTTTGATAAGGTCCTGGACCGCGCCGGCCACATCCTCGATGGGCACGTCAGGATCCACGCGGTGCTGATAGAAAAGGTCGATCACATCCGTACCGAGGCGTTTTAGGGAGGCATCCGCCACCTCTCTGATGTGTTCCGGACGGCTGTTCATTTTATTCAGGGTCAGCCCTCCTTCGTCATTATTTCCAAAACCGAATTTAGTGGCAATGAACACCTGCTGCCGGTAAGGCGCCAACGCCTCGCCGACCAATTCTTCATTGACGAAGGGGCCGTATACTTCCGCGGTGTCAAAGAAGGTCAATCCGCGGTCGACAGCTTCATGGATCAACCTGATCATATCCTTCCTGTCAGGCAGCGGGAAAAACGACTGACTCATCCCCATGCAGCCCAAACCAAGGGCTGAAACCTGTAAACCGCTCTTTCCCAATTCACGTGTTTTCATGCTATTTCTCCTTTATTCATCTTCAAGGGTGATCTCTTTTTCTTTCTTGAGCACCCTGTTTTCGTAGGTTTTTATCTTGAGATCCAACAGGTCAAGTGTCTTTTGGTCCTCCCTGATCCTGGCTTCAAGCAGATGCCGTTGCTCTTTCAATAACTCTTTGCGGGTTTCGATGGTCTGATCGCCTTTCTGCAGCAAAGCCATGTATTCGATCAGTATCTCGATGGTCAACCCGGCACGACGCATGCATTTCACAAATTCGACACGTTTGATATCAGCCTCAGAATAATCCCTGATACCGTTTTGTCCCCGGCTTACTGCCGGGATCAAACCGATTCGCTCGTAATATCGCAGTGTATCAACTGACAGGCCGAACTTTTCACTCACTTCCGCGATCTTCATGTGACTGCCTCCGGAATCAGTGTACCACCTGGAGTGAACTCCAGGTCAAGGGGTTGAAAGACCAATTTATCCGGTTTGCGGGCGGGTTTCCCCTCTCACACACTCTATTAACAATCAATACGAGTGCAGGTAAACCGCTCGCTCCAAAGGAGCAAATTGGGAGGGTCGCGGACCCTCCCCTACATACCTTAAAATGTGACCTTCGTAATTTGACAGCGGAAAACAAGCATGTTACACTCTCACTACAATTAAACAGCCCCAAACGGCACTTCTATCCAGAGAGGCGGAGGGATCGGCCCGATGAAACCTCGGCAACCAGAACCGGAATCAAGGTTTATGGTGCTAAGTCCGACAGAAAGATCTGGAAGATAGGAGGGCAGCCGCAAGCATGTTGCCCCTCGTGTACTCTCCGATAGGGGCAATTTCTATTAACAAGGAGATATGTTCAATGGCTTCAAGTACTTTCATGGATTCACCCAGCTATATGTTCACCTCAGAATCCGTCACCGAAGGTCACCCCGACAAGTTGTGCGACCAGGTCTCGGATGCCGTTTTGGACGCCTGTCTCGCGCAGGATCCTCGCAGCCGGGTAGCCTGTGAAACCGCAACAAAGACCGGTTTCGTCATGGTCCTGGGTGAGATCACCACCAACGCATTCGTCAATTTCGACGAATTGATCCGCAAAGTCGTCAAGGAAATCGGCTACGACTCCAGCGACAAAGGCTTTGACGGTAATACCTGCGCAGTAATGAGCGCCATTTCCTCACAATCACAGGATATCGCCCTGGGCGTGGATAAATCCTACGAGGCAAAAGGCGGTGAGGTTACCGAGCAGGAACTCAACGAGATCGGCGCCGGCGACCAGGGTATGATGTTCGGTTATGCCTGCAACGAAACCCCCACCCTGATGCCCATGCCCATTTACTTGGCCCACAAGCTGTGCCGCCGTCTGACCGAAGTGCGCCACGAAGGCACCCTGCCCTGGCTGCGCCCCGACGGCAAGTCACAGGTCACCGTTGAATACAGCCACGGCAAGCCCGTGCGCGTGGATACCGTGCTGATCTCGACCCAGCACTCCCCCGAGGTCTCACACGCCGAGATCACCGAGGGTGTGATCGAACACATCATCAATCCCGTCATCCCCGCGGAACTGCTCAGCCAGCAGCCCAAGATCTTCGTCAACCCGACCGGACGCTTCGTTATCGGCGGACCGATGGGAGACGCGGGCGTGACCGGCCGCAAGATCATCGTCGATACCTACGGCGGTATGGGCCGTCATGGCGGCGGCGCCTTCTCCGGCAAAGATCCCACGAAAGTGGATCGCTCAGCCGCTTATGCCTGCCGCTGGGTTGCCAAGAACGTGGTGGCTGCCGGCCTGGCCGACCGCTGCGAGATCCAGGTAGCCTACGCCATCGGCGTGGCGCACCCGCTCAGCATCAACGTTGAGACCTTCGGCACCGGCAAGATCGCCGATGAGAAGATCGCCGAATTGATCGGCAAGACCTTCGACCTGCGCCCCGGCGCGATCATCCGCGACCTGGACCTGCGCAAACCCGTCTACCAGAAAACCTCGGCTTACGGTCACTTCGGCCGCGACGACGTGGACTTCACCTGGGAACGCACCGACCGCGCAGACGCACTGCGGAAAGCAGCAGGATTGTAGTTTCCGTAAACGGGGAATCGTAATTTGTGAACCGTATGGACACGCTTCGGCGTGTCCTTTTTTTCTTCTCTCGCAAAGACCGTAGAGTGCGCAGAGAAATCCTTTGTAAAGTTGTTCGGTTAATCTGTTGTACTCGTCGTTTTCTCAGGCAGGTGTATTGGAAACTCAAAACCTCTATATATATCTTGACAACCCCTTATATTCAAGCTAGAATATATTAACTAAAACGAACGGAGCGTTCCATGACGGTACGGCTGGTGATCCTGGCGCTGCTGCGCGACAAACCTTTATACGGATACGAGATCAAGCAGATCATCGAAGAGCACATGAGCGATTGGACCTCGATCGCTTTTGGGTCGATCTATTTTGCGCTGAACAAGCTGTCTGAAGAGGGTTTCATCGAGAAGATCCAGGTCGAGCAGCAAGGCAAGAGGCCGTCACGCGAGGTGTATCAGATCACCGAGACCGGACGCGAAGAGTTCAAACGTCTGCTGCGTGAGGTTTGGAAGGACCTGGAACGCCAGTATTACAGCATTGATGTGGGGCTGGCCTTCATGGATGCCCTGCCCCCGGAGGAGATCAGGGGGTACATGCAGGAGCGCGTCAGGCAGCTTGAACACATTCTGCATTACCTGGACGGACACGAGGCGGACGAAATGAGCCGCGAGAACATGCCTCCCATGGCAAAAGCCGTTTTCGAACATTCGCGTGTGCATTACCAGGCCGAACTGACCTGGATGAAAGACTTGCTGAACCAATTCGAGAAAGACTTC
>ENA-OSEO01003499-OSEO01003499.1-sediment-metagenome-genome-assembly--contig:-NODE-3499-length-18466-cov-3.671488_pt1 | contig 18466 bp, 20 predicted proteins | sample MGYA00237883_ERZ534232 | MGnify/ENA metagenome assembly ERZ534232
AGAATACGCGATGTTGCAAGGAGCATTAACGACGCTTCAACAAGATCCAAAGCCGATTTGGATGGTGGAAGTTGTGTCGACTGAACATCAGCCAGCAGGCGTGTCAGTTAATCCGCAATTAATTTCAACCTTTGAGTGTTTTTTCAAGCATGGTTATTTGGCCTTTACTGCCGATGCAAAGCAGATTCCTATTGATTTCCAGTGGGTGCAGAGTGCAAAAAATCTCAAATCTTTCTTCCCAACCCATAATTTTATGTTTCGCTGATAAAGTGTTGAACAGTAGAGTCGTCTTGTAAGAAAGCTTTGAAAATTTAATAATTAGTGACGTGATGAACAAAAGTTGTAGTATGGCAAGTTTGAAGAATGCACTTTCTTAAATCAATCCTGAAACAATCTCAATTTGCCGTATCCACTAATGCTTTCTTAAAAAGATATATACAGGAATACAGAGTCGCTAGTGACCTAAAGCGGTACCAACGAGAAGCAGCAAGACTAAATATTAACTGTCCGCAGGGGGAATATTTACAACATGCGCTACAGTTACGTTTAGCGGAAAGGGCGCAAGGACGCTGGCCGAAACGAAAAGGCTCTTTACATCTTTTCCTGGCTTATTACGTAAGTAATTGGGAGGCGATTCTCCCTTTTGCTCTTACGCCATTTGGGAGGGTGACGGCTTACAACTGGCGTGAACATGGTTTTCGGGATTCGGCACCTGATTGGCTTGTTCATCGTGATGACATGAACAGAGAAATGCTGGCAGCTTTTTATAGGGCCAATCGAGAACAGCCGGTGGATGCCATAATTAGTTACCTTTCCGGATACAACACCTCTCGTCAAACTCTGTCGGAAATGGCGAAGTGCGGAGCTGCAATTTTTAACTTCTGCTGGGATGACAAGTTGAATTTTCCGGGACAGCGAATTGGGGGAAGATACCCCAGTCCGGCAGAGATAGCTTCTGTTGTAGATTTGAATCTCACCAACTCTCCCGACTCTTTAATCAAGTACGCGGTGCACGGAGGCTTGGTCATGTTCTGGCCGGAGGCAGCACATCCGGATGTTCACCGGCCCTATGATGTTCCATTTGAGTTCGATGTAAGCTTTGTTGGTGCCTGTTATGGCCGGCGACCTGCATTTATGAGACATCTGGCTCGGAGAGGTATCAAAGTCGCATGCTTCGGTAAAGGTTGGCCTAATGGACCTTTAGATGACGAAAACATGATAAAGCTTTATTCTCGCAGCCGAATTAATCTGGGGTTTTCCTCCATCGGCTATGCCAAGCGTTTAATGTGCTTGAAAGGACGGGATTTCGAAATACCGATGAGCGGTGGGCTCTATTTAACGCAGCATAACCCTGAGCTTGATTTAGTCTATCGCGTGGGCGAAGAAATCCTGACTTACAGGGGTGCCGAGGATTGTGCAGCCACCATACGGAGCCTGTTGGATAATCCATCACGAGCGGCTGAAATACGAGCCAAAGGCCGTGCTCGAGCTTTGCGCGAACATACTTACGAAACTCGCTGGACAGAAGTATTTAAATTAGCAGGTATTATCGAAATACTGTAAAATGATAAATAGATCTAATGAACAACAAACAGAACTATCGTAACCGAATCTATTCTTCTTACACAAATCTTTACTCACCTGCGGTGATGGCGACCCCTCTGTATGCACTCGAAACGAATACCACCCCTTTATTGGCTCGTTTATCCGGTTGGCTGCCTACAGACAAAGATGCCGCCTGTCTTGATGTCGGTTGCGGCACAGGAAATTTGCTATTTGCCCTCCGCAGTGCGGGGTATACTAACCTTTCTGGTGTTGACTGCAGTCTTCAGCAGGTGAACTTCGCACGCCAAATCTGTGCAAATGTTGAACAGGATGATGCAACTGCCTATCTGCGGATGCATCCAGGCCAGTTTGATCTCATCACCGCCTTTGATATCGTTGAACACTTAACGAAAGAGGAGGTTGTCGCATTTCTTGATGAGCTATACATTGCTTTGAAGCCTGGCGGGCGGTTGATCGTTCAGACGCCAAATGCGGATAGCCCCTGGTTTGGTTCATTAAGATATGGCGATTTCACCCATGAAGTCGCCTTCACGCCCGTCAGCCTGAAATGCATGCTATCGGTATCCGGTTTTCAAGAATATGAAGCACGCGAATGTCAGCCTTTTGTTCATGGCATCAAAAGCGGCATACGTTTTATCCTTTGGCGTGCATTACGTTTCGCTCTCTTGACTTGGAATATGATCGAAACAGGTAGCAGTGGGTCTGGCATATTCACGCGCGTGTTCATCGCCAAGGCAGACAAACCGGCATGAAGATTCTCTATGTCGGAGAGCTGAATTATGGTGCCACCGCAAGAATGCGGGTGAAGCACCTCCGGCAGTTGGGTCACCAGATCGAATCCATCGATACAAGCGAAGAACCGGATGCAACCTTTGTATTGCGCAATATTGCCCGGCTGTCATGGCGATTGGGATGGCCGCTTGATTTGTTGAATGTAAACTCGCGTGTTATCCAAGCTGCTAAGTATTTCCGCCCCCATGTTGTCTGGGTCGATAAGGGTCTTTGCGTGACTCACAGAACGATATTGGCGCTTAAGCGCATCAATCCCGTTACGCAAGTGGCACACTACAATCCCGACGATCCCTTCGGCAGCTTTGGTAAGCGAGGATGGCGCACTTTTATCTCAGCAATTCCCGCGTACGACATACACTTCGTCCCGCGAAGGGAAAATGTCTCTGAATATGGTGCTCTCGGCGCAAAGAAAGTAATCCATTTAGTTCCAACAAGAGGTTTTGATCCGGAGATTCACCGGCCCTATGGTGACACCAATGATTTAAAAGCATCCTTCGGAGCAGACGTGGGGTTCTTGGGAGCATACGAGGAAGAGCGTGCAGCCATGCTTCATCAATTGGCCGATCAAGGCATTTCAATCCGCCTCATGAAAGATTGGCCCTCTTCTCATTGGCATCCCAATTACCTGCGTGCACCTTATGATGTGCGAGACGCAGAATACGCCAAGGCACTTTGTTCATTCAAAATTGGACTTTGTTTTCTGCGCCGGGCCAATCGCGATCAGCACACGAGCCGCAGCATTGAGATACCCGCATGCGGCACTTTTCTGCTCGCTGAGCGGACCGAAGAGCATCGCATGTTGTTCGAGGAGGGGAAAGAGGCTGAGTTTTTCGACACTGATGCAGAATTGATCGACAAGGTCCGCTTTTATCTATCAAATGACACGGCACGCGAGACGATAGCGAAAGCGGGGCGCGAACGTTGCCTGCGGTCCGGATATGATTACCGTTCACGGTTGCAACAGATGCTGGGCCATTTGGAAAGTATATAGTATGCTGATCAAGAGATACATGTTTAGTCTTTATCTATGCTTATTTGCTGTGATTGCTACCTTGGCCTTTTCTCCAACGGAACATGAAGCAAAAGTGTTTCTTTGGTGTGCATTATCATTGTTAATCGCGTATCTGATTATAGCATCAACATATTTTAACGTAACATCCTTTGTCAGTATATTTGTTTTTGGGACGATCATATACTTTCCTGTGGCTGGATTATTCAATCTCGCGATTACTGAACCTGCCATTGACCCTTTCTTATGGTCCAATGCAGATCGTGCGCAGTACATTTGTTTTGTTGGCTTAAGCGGATTATTATGCGCAGTTGTTTTTCTTAAAAGCTCCTTCAAGAATATTTCAGCAAATTATTCATCTATGGTTTCATCTGTATTATCACTATCACTTCCAACAAAAAAATATAATTTTATTTTTGTGTTATTGTTTATTCCGAGTGCTGGTTTGGCACTGATCCTTGGTGTTTATTATCACGGGTCTTTGGGTGTTTTTAATTTTGAAAATCAGATTTTTATCAATCTTCTTAGATGGATAAAGGTTCTCGCTTATCTTGGGGTATTTTACCAGTTAGCTCGATGGGTTAGGTATAAATCAACTACTGAGTTTCTCTATTTTGTCACATTTATAGCAATCGCGATACTGGTTTATCTGCCGAGTGGTAACAAGACCGCGACTATTGGTTTTATCCCACTCCTTTGCTTGACTTACTTTCATTGGGAAAAGGAGACAGGGAAAAAGGTGGTTTATATCTCATTATTAATCGGCCTAATGTTAGCAGTAATTTTGGTTGGGCAGATTTTTAGAAGTTCAAATATTACTGGCGGTGCATCATATTCTGTTGGTCTGCAACGTGTCATTTCAACTGTTCGTGCAAGCGAAAGAAACCTCTCAGACGCGGAAAACCTTAATGCTTTTGTTGCACGAATATCCGATTTCCGCGTCGTTGGACACGTTGTTGCACAAACGCCAAACTATATACCGTTTCGATATTTCGAAGACATCGATCTATGGTGGCAAATTTTCATTCCCGGTTTTTTGAGGCCGTCTGGTAGACAGATTAATTTTCAAGATGGTGCTTTTCAGGTAGTTCGTTATGGTATTTATGGCGGCGGTTCATCCCCGCTCATGTTATTCGGTGACTTCTATAGCCGTTTTGGTTGTATAGGTGTTTTTTCGTTAACTTTTCTTTTAGGATTATTATTAATTAAATTGGATGCGTCTTTCAGAAACAAAAGTGATTTCTTTAGATTAACATTTTTTTTGCTTTATGCCGGGCTAATCTTCAATCTATCAACAGCAACATTGGTGGTTGTTTTTGTAACGTTTACTCGCGATCTAGTAATTGTATTTCTTATATCGAAATTGCTTGATGATCTTTTGCCAAAGGAATCATATCAGAGAATCTAAATTGTTTTCAATACTTGCCACACACCCTATTCAATACCAGGTTCCGATCTGGCGGCAGCTTAAATCGCGGGGCTTGGTGCCCTTCGAGGTTTGGTACCTCACAAAACACGGCGTCAGGCCCAGCCTGGATACACAATTCGGTAAAGTGTTCTCCTGGGACATAGATATGCTGAATGGGTACCCGTACCGTTTCCCTCCCGAGCCGATACCGCAGCGGTTGGGTGGATTCTGGGGAACAGGCCTCCCGCCCTATTTTCGCAGACTGCTGAAGAGCGGTCAGATCAAGGCTCTACTGGTCCATGGTTGGAATGTTCGGGCCTGCTGGGAGGCGGTTTATCTCGCGCACCGACATGGTATAAAAGTATTTATGAGGGGCGAAAGTAACGATCTCAAGCAGGATACGGGGGTAAAGAGATTGGCAAAACGTTGTTTGCTGGGGGCATTATTGCACCGGGTAGATGGTTTTTTGTGCGTCGGGCTAGCCAACAAACGTCTCTACCAGAGCTACGGCGTAAGTGAAAAGAGACTATTTCCGGGTCCGTATTGCGTGGACAACCAGCGTTTCGCATCCCAAGCCGGACAATACGCACCGGAGCGCGAGGCGTTGCGCAGATACTGGGGGATTCCCGATGACGCTTACTGCCTCTTATTCGTAGGCAAATTTATCCACAAAAAGCGTCCTCTTGATCTCGTGGCCGCGGCTCAGCGACTGGGGTCACACGATCAAAGCCGTTCGTATCACCTGCTATTTGTTGGCGCCGGTGAACTGGGCGCCCAACTGCGCAGTCGATGTAGGGTGGCTTATGACGTCGAATCCGGGATGATTGCCGAATCCGCCCGCACCGGTTCTGGGCCGGGTGCATCTTTTGCGGGTTTTCTTAATCAGACCCAAATATCAAAAGCCTATGTTGCCGCTGATGCTTTGGTATTGCCAAGCGATCCAAATGAAACATGGGGGCTGGTGGTCAACGAAGCGATGGCGAGCGGCTTACCCGCCGTGGTCAGCGCGGCCTGCGGCTCAGCCGAAGATTTGATAGTGCCGCTGAGTCCGCGACTCTGCTTTCCATTAGGCAATATCGATGCGATGATGGCAGCAATCCGTCATGTAGCCGATCATCCCATATCAGCGGATACGTTAGCCCGACACATAGCCCGCTATGACTTCAGCGTAACGGTCGATACATTGGAAACTTTGTGGCGTGCGGTCTCGGCGAATCATGAATAGCAACCCCCGCAGCAGTCGCAATCAGCATATGTCAGAAAAAATTCTTGTTTTCAGTATCGGTTCCCTGGGCGATACCTTGATGATACTACCCACCCTCCGCGCTTTGAAACAGCATTTTGATTCAGCCCCGATGACCCTCCTTTGCGATGTACAGGCCGGATCCAATTATGTGTTGGCATCTGACGTACTGGATGGAACCGGTTTGATCCAGGGTGTAATCACTTATATTGTTCATAAAGGTAAGGGGGGGCAGATACTCAACCTGCTCAGCAAAGCAATGCTCCTGATCAGATTAAGAATCCAAGGCTTTCACACTTTGGTCTATTTGGTGGAGGCATATCAGGATGATCGGAGAATCAAACGAGATATCCTGTTTTTTAAACTGGCCGGGATCAAAATTTTTATCGGTATGAATGGCCTCGAGCAGCGCCCGGTTTCCCAGGGGCTCTTCATTGCCAGAGTGGTCAATCGCGCCGATGAATTGCTGGGCCGCGTGGCGGTGGCTGGAATCCCAGTCCCGGAGCCAAGTCAAGCTTCGTTCAACGTAAGCCATACAGCGAGCGAAGTCGCTGCATTAAAACAGTGGTGGATTTCATTGCCACCCGATGGTAACAGGCCATGGATAGGAATAGGGCCGGGGTCTAAAATGCCATCCAAGATTTGGCCAAAAGACCGATTTCAACGTGTCGTGCAATGTTTGATAGATGAATTTGATGTCTGGCCGGTGATCTTCGGCGGAAGGGAAGATGCCGAAATAGGCGAGGAAATGGCTGGTGCCTGGGGGAGAGGGTATGTTGCTGCCGGCGCTCTCAATGTGCGTGTTGCAGCTGTGGGATTGCGTCAGTGCAAGATCTACCTCGGTAATGACACGGGTACAATGCATCTTGCTGCCGCTGTCGGCACACCTTGTGTGGCTATTTTTTCTTCCCGAGAGCCTCCAGGACGATGGGAACCGTATGGCCCGAATCATCTGATTTTGCGCACCACCATCGATTGTGCTGGTTGCCGCTTGACCGATTGTGTCGAAAAGGCCAAAAAATGCCTCATGGATATTACCGTGGAAGAGGTAACAGATGCTTGTCGCGTAATCATCAGCCAAACCGTGCGAGAACGCCAGGCACGGTAAAATGATGATAAATGGTGTGGCCGCTATTTTAGAGCATGAACTCTCACCTTACCATTTTGCATACAATCGGCAGCCTCAAACAAAGTAAAGGCGGGCCATCCCGCACAGTGTCTTCACTCTGTGAGGCATTAGGTATAGCTGGCGCAACAGTACACCTGTTAGCCCAAGAATGGCCTTCTGCTGACACTAACATAACTCCAGATAAAGCTTATGTAACGACCCACTTAATCCCAGCCATGTATTGCTCCTCTTTGCGAATTCCTCTACGTCTAAGTTACCGTAAGACTATCGTTGAATTGTGCCGAAAGTCGAGTGTCGGTATTATCCATGACCATGGGCTCTGGCTCCCCTGCAATCACTCCGCAGCTACTACTGCACGGAGATTAAACCTTCCGATGATCATACAACCCAGAGGCATGCTCGAACCAGGCGCACTTAGCTTCCGGGCATGGAAAAAGCAATTGGCGTGGAAACTCTACCAGAAACAGGATCTTGAAAGCGCATCCCTTTTGGTAGCTACATCAGAGCAAGAGGCTGCCTCTATCCGAAAGGTCGGCTTTCGGCAACCAATTGCCATCATTCCCAACGGCATCGATTTGCCGGAATGGAAAGAACGATCTCTTACCAAAGATGGGCCAAAGACTGCCTTATTTTTATCGCGTATCCATCCTATCAAGGGTTTGATGAATCTCGTAGCCGCTTGGGACAGGGTTCGGCCGGAAGGCTGGCAAATGGTAATCGCCGGTCCCGATGAAGACAATCATTTGGGTGAGGTGGAAATTGCCGTTCGGCGAGCAGGTCTGGAAAAAGAATTTAAGTTTGTCGGCCCCGTCGAGGGAGATGCTAAAGAGAAATTATATCGCAACGCGGACCTTTTCATTCTTCCCACGCATAGCGAGAACTTCGGTGTGGTTGTGGCGGAGGCACTCGCCTATGGGGTACCGGTAATCACAACTAAAGGGGCACCATGGGAAGGGCTTGTTACATATGATTGCGGATGGTGGATCGATATTGGTATGGAACCGTTAGCTAAAGCAATCCGCGCGGCCACCTCCATGTCAAGTGAGGAGCGCCAAGCCAACGGGCAGCGCGGCCGTGCCTATGTGGAGCAAAAATTTGCCTGGCCGAAGATCGCAGAACAGATGCTTTCCGTTTATGAATGGGTTTTAAAGATGAGATCGAAGCCAAGTGTCATAACAGATTTTTAGGAGTTCAAATGTCAGTTATATTGGGAATTAACGCCTTCCATGCCGATTCCGCGGCATGTCTGGTGGTAGATGGTAAATTACAGGGGGCAATAGCCGAGGAACGGCTTGGTGAACGCCAGAAACATAGTCCCCGTTTTCCAGAAAATGCGATTCGCCGTCTTCTCCAAGATAATGGTATACAGCTTCGTGACGTATCCCATGTGGCGCTGGCCCGTGACCCCAAAGCGAACTGCTCGGCCAAGATGGCTTATGTGGCCAAACATCCTATCAAGACAGTTGGAGCAGTCGTCGAGCATTTTCAGCGTAATAAGCATACCCGGGGCACTCTGGAACATTTGGCGGAAATATGCGGAGAAGACCCTGCCCAAATAAAGTTCAAAGTGGTCGGTGTTGAACATCATCTGGCACACATCGCCAGCGCTTATTTTCTTTCTCCGTTTGATAACCTTACCGCAGGCTTTTCTTACGACGCTTCGGGTGACTTTGTAAGCGCTATGGCAGCGCGTTGCGAGGGTACCCGGATTGAAATTATGGACAGGGTGTGTCTGCCGCATAGCTTGGGATTCTTCTATACCGCCTTGTGTCAATTTATAGGTTTCGACGAGTTCGGCGAAGAATACAAGGTCATGGGGTTGGCACCCTATGGTGAGGACCGCCATAATGATTTCATGCGCAGAATGGTTCTACTGGATGATCGACACTGGTACCGGCTGGCACCCGGTTACTTCGGTATGCATGAAGGTGGGGAAAGCGGGGCGGTTGATGAAAACAAGCGCATTGTCATGGGCAGGTTCTTCACCGATAAGTTGATAAACGCATTGGGCGCGCCGAGAAGGCGTTCAGATCCGATTACGCAGAGGGAAATGGACATCGCTCGGTCCACGCAGATTCATTTCGAGGAGGCTGCGTTGCACTGCATGGCTTTGTTGCAGAATCTTGTTCCTTCTACGAGATTGGTCATGGCGGGAGGCTGCGCGCTGAATGGTGTTGCCAATGCCCGTATCCTTCGTGAGACAGCTTTTAATGACTACTACCTTCAGTCAGCCGCTTCTGATGACGGTACCTGTTTGGGTGCTGCATATTACTGCTGGCATCAGGTTTTGGGCCGACAAGAGCGATTCCACATGCAGCATGCCTTCTGGGGTCCGGAATATACTGATACACGGTTGCGGAATGCAGCAGAAGCGAGTGGTTTTCAAGTCCAGCACCAAGCAACGGATGAAAGCTTGATTGATGCCGCCAGCGCTCTGCTCGTGGCTGGCAAAGTGATGGGCTGGTATCAAGGGCGCAGCGAGTGGGGCCCACGAGCACTTGGCAACCGTTCGATTTTGGCTAACCCTGAGCTGCCCACCATGAGGGACACCATCAACGCGAAAATCAAACGGCGCGAATCCTTTCGGCCCTTCGCACCTACCGTGCTTCAAGAGTATGTTCCGATATACTTTGAGCAAAATGTGAGCAGTCCGTTTATGATGCATGTTGTCAAGATCCGTCCTGAATGGCGAGAACGTCTGCCGGCGGTCACCCATGTGGACGGCACAGGGCGATTACAGAGCCTGGAAAGGTCCAGCAATCCGCTATACTACGATTTGATTGAGGAGTTCCAGCGAAAGACCGGGATTGCAGCAGTGCTCAATACGAGCTTCAATGAAAACGAACCTATTGTGGATACGCCCGAACAGGCAGTCGACTGTTTCAAGCGCACCGATATGGATGCTCTGTGTTTAGGGCATTATATACTCACCAAGCCGGAGGTTCCGTGAGGTTTCAAACGAAACGATGAACGGCAAGACAAATATTTCAGGTTACTGCTATTCTGACGCCAATATAAATCACAGCCATGGGTTTCTGATTCCCGAGCTCATCAATATTCTTGATGGGTTACACCTGTCGCCAGAAAACAAACGAGTTTTTGATCTTGGGTGCGGTAATGGTGCGGTGGCGGCATTGCTAACAAAAAGTAATTGGGATGTAATTGGTGTCGATCCATCGAAGCAAGGTATTGCGCAAGCGAATCTGAACTACCCTGATCTAAAACTATACGAAGGATCTGCTTACGATGATCTTTCGGCATTGTATGGGCAGTTCCCGATTGTTATTAGCCTGGAAGTAGTGGAGCATGTTTATTACCCACGCCAGTATGCCGCTACGCTTTATTCGCTCGTTGCGGAAGGGGGGGTAGCAATCGTTTCGACGCCCTATCATGGTTACTGGAAGAACCTGGCAATGGCATTGACTGGCAAAATGGATGCCCATTTCACCGCCCTCTGGGATCATGGACATATCAAGTTCTGGTCTTTCAAAACCCTGAACGTATTACTGAAAGAGGCTGGTTTCTCTGACATCTCTTTTCATCGGATTGGGCGTATTCCTGCTTTGGCCAAGTCCATGATTGCGATAGCTCGGAAGGAGGGCTGATGAGTATTTCCGTATTAATATTGACCCTCAATGAAGAAATCAACTTACCGGCTTGCCTAGAATCGGTGAGCTGGTGCGATGATGTTGTTGTATTCGATTCTTACAGTAGTGATCAGACGGTAGCATTCGCAGAAGCCGCGGGCGCGCGTGTTATCCAGCGTGCCTTTGATAATTACGGAGATCAACGCAATGCGGCCCTTGATGTTCCCTATAAAAACAAATGGTTGCTAATGGTCGATGCGGACGAACGGGTCACACCTGAATTGAGGCAAGAAATGCACATCAGGATATCTAAAGGGAACCCGGGAATCTCTCTTTATCGTATGCGTCGTAAAGATATGTTTATGGGGCGCTGGATTCGACACAGCAGCGGCTATCCAACATGGTTCGGACGTCTAATGAAAGTGGGGCACGTGCGAATCGAAAGAAGCATTAATGAAGAGTATCACACTGATGGTGAGATTGACTTCCTGCAAGAGCATTTGATTCACTATCCCTTCAATAAAGGATTTTCTTCCTGGTTGGAAAAACACAACCGTTATTCCTCGATGGAAGCAGATCTTTTTGAAAAAGGCGACGCTACAGATGGAAAAGTATCGAATATTTTCTGCAAAGATCCGGTCATAAGGCGCAAGGCGATCAAGTCGATTGTCTATCGATTACCGGGGCGCCCTCTCCTCATATTTCTTGGGCTGTATATCTTACGTGGTGGTTTTCTGGAAGGTCGCGCAGGTTTTACGTATTGTGTGCTCAAGTCTTTCTATGAATTCATGATTAACTGTAAAGTCGCTGAAAATCGCCTGAGAAGAAAGAACATTTCACTATAAGATCAATTTTCTACTGAGAATTCCCTCATATGCCATGGCTATCAAGGTTTCCGTCATTACCGCTGTGCGCAATTCCGCAAAAACAGTTGGGGATTGCATAAAGAGCGTGCAACGTCAGACACACTCTGCTGAGCACGTGATCATCGACGGCCAGTCCTCGGATGGGTCCATTGAAATCATCAACCGTTGCAGAAAGAACGATTCCGTATTCCTATCGGAACTCGACAAAGGTTTCTATGACGCTCTGAATAAAGGGGTAAAATTGGCAACGGGCGATATTATCGGGATATTGAATGCCGATGATGTCTATGCGCATGATCGCGTTCTGGAAAAAGTGTATGAATGCCTCTCTTCTGATGCGATCGAATCCTGTTACGGTGATCTGGTCTATGTGGATGCCGAAGATACCGGGCGAGTTCGCCGTCACTGGCATTCCGGTCCTTACCATAAGAAACGTTTTTTCCATGGTTGGATGCCCCCGCATCCGACTTTTTTTGTTCGCCGGAATGTTTACGAAAAGTATGGTGATTTTAACCTTGAACTGGGTACGGCTGCTGATTATGAGTTAATGTTGCGGTTCCTGGTAAAGCACGAAATAACAACACGTTACATTCCTGAGGTGCTTGTAAAAATGCGTATGGGCGGCCAGAGCAATGAATCTCTGAATAAGCGGCTGATGGCGAATCGCATGGACCGAAAAGCGTGGGAGGTCAATGGGCTAAAGCCATACCCTTGGACGCTCTTGATGAAGCCGATTTCAAAGATCGGGCAGTATTTTTTCAAGGCATAGTGTAAATCATGACAACACTCCTGTTTTTATTTCTGATTGCGTTGGGATTTTCGCTGGTGCTGACTCCGGCGGTGAAGTGGCTGGGGGTGCGCCTTGGGGCCCTGGATGTCCCCATGGAACGCAAGGTCCACACAGCGCCGGTTCCGCGGATCGGGGGGCTGGCGGTGTTTCTGGCCTTTGTGGCCACAATGGCGCTGACGAATCTATACGTTACGAATGTTTCTGCGCTGTTCGTTTTCGATGACCGTGTGGCCTTCGGCGTAGGCGGGGCGCTGGTCGTTTTCGGCTGCGGGTTGTGGGACGACTTCCGGAGGATTAATCCCGGGATCAAACTGTTGTTGCAGATTCTGGGGGCATCGCTCGCATACTCGGGAGGGATTTCGATCGGAGGAATCTTCCTCGATTGGCGCGGCATCGAGTTCGGCATCCTGAGTTACGCCGTCACCGTCTTCTGGTTTCTCCTGTTCATTAATGCGGTGAACCTGATCGATGGCCTGGATGGCCTGGCGTGTGGAATGGTTTTGTTCACCTGCGTGCTCATGGTTATCCTCTCGGTCATGGCCGGAAACTACCTCAACGGGATGTATTTTGCTGCTCTGGGCGGGGCAGTTCTGGGATTCTTGCGGTACAATTTCAATCCGGCATCCATCTTCCTGGGCGACGGCGGGAGTTATTTTCTGGGTTACATTGTTGCAGCCCTGTCGATCATGGGTTCTGTGAAGAGCCAGGTGGGAGCGCTGATGCTTATCCCGTTGCTGGCCCTCGGGGTGCCCGTGTTCGATACGATTTTTGCCCCGCTTCGGCGATGGGTGAAGGGACGGGAGATGTTTCGTCCCGACCGGGGTCATATTCATCACAGGCTGCTGGCAATGGGCCTTTCATCGCGAAAGGCGGTTCTGATTCTCTATGGCATTACCCTGGCGCTCTGTCTCCTGGCGATCCTGATCGTGAATCTCCGTAACGAGGCGGTGGGGCTGATCCTGGTGATCCTCGGGGGTGGGGCCGTGATCGTGGTGCGAAAGACCGGTTACCTCGAATACCTGGCCTTCGATAAGTTCTATGGCTGGTTCCGGGACATGACGGACGAGGCGGGATTCAGCCACGAGCGACGGACCTTCCTGGCTGTGCAGATAGACATGTACAGAGCTCGTACATTTGAGGAGTTGTGGAATTATGTAGGAAATGCTTTGGAGATGCTGAGGTTCGACAAAGCCGAGCTGCGGCTGGAAAATTCAGGAAAGGGGCTCAGCAATGATGATGAGAGAACGGTGACATCCACCACTGCTGAGGCACAATTGAAGGGCATGAGCGAGGGTACAGCAACTCTGCCATATAACGGCCCGGAGCGGCGCCCTCCCGACAGTGTCTCCCGCCCGCCAAAATCGACAAAAATCTTCCTGGACAACCGGAAACGGGGAGACAAAACCGTCTGGACGTGGGCTCGGGGATATTACCGACGCCATACGGATATCATGAAGGAAGAGATGATGAAGGTGGATCTTCCTTTGAACTCAAGTGGTAACGGGTCGCGCCTGATACTCATGAAGGACCTGAGCCGCGATCCCCTGGATTATTATACCTTCCGACGAATAGAACATCTCCGGCGCAGTCTCAGCGCCAACCTTTCCCGCCTTCGGAAATGAGGGACAGAGCCCCTATTTTGGTGAGGAGTAGGGGGTAAGGGGTAGGAGAAGGAGCAACAGAAGCTGATAAGCGATTGAGATATTTCTTCTAACGGGGACTATAGCTCGTCGTTGTGCTCTTCAAAGTGATAAAATTAAAAGGTCTTGCTTGAATTGCGGTAGGTTCTCCAATTGCTATTTTATCAATCTTGGGATTCGTCTTCTATCCGTTTCTTGATGAGTTCGTAAACTTCTTTTCTGTGAATAATACCGAAAATAAAAATACTGTCACTGTAAACTTTAAAAACAACACGGTAATTGCCGATTCTCAACTTCCAGTATCCTTTAAGGGTTTTTTGCAACGGTTTTCCATAGGTTTCAGGTTGCGTCACAAGCCGATCTTCGATGGCTCTCTTGATCATGCCCCTGTTTTTAGCATCAATTTTAGGCAGGTCAGATTTTTTAACGTCTGGATGATATTTGAGTTTGTATACCATTGCGCTTTTACAAAAACCGAATCTTAAGACCACACATCATCATGGCTTAGCGCCTTAGAGTCATTCCATGATTTTTCCCTTTTTTCGGCAAATCCGGAAAGGGCGATGTCTTCTTGGATATCCATGGCCTCTTTCAGCAAATCTCTGACCTTAGCGGACAATGAGACATTATCTTTTTCTGCCAGAAGTCGGACATCTTGGTAAAGTAAATCGCTCAAGACTACGTTTATACGTGGATTTTGAGACGGCATGATCTTTTCCTCCAGATAACATTGGGGTTAAGTGTAACAGTGGTGACACACCGTGTCAAATTTAAAATGGGTGGTAATGGGGAAATGGAAATGAGGGGCAGAGCCCCTATTTTGGTAGGATTAGGGATTAAGGGGTAAGGGGTAGGGGGAGAAGCTGATGAGCTGATAAGCTCTTAAGCTCATGGGAAATGACGGGTAGGAACGTAATCATAAAAAGCCAAAGCCACGTATTATATCTGTTGCTATTCTGTACAGAATCTGTATAATTCCTTCGTGAAGTTCGAGTGGGATGACACAAAGAGCCTTACGAATAAGGCCAAACACGGTATTGATTTTTCTACAGCACGGGAGATGTGGAAAGATGATAACCGCGTTGAGGTTCATGCCCCATATCCCCTGGAAGAGCGAAGCATTCTCATAGGAAAGATAGGCAAAAAGCTGTGGACAGTGATATTCGCATACCGGGGAGATGACGTCCGCATCATCTCGGTTAGACGTTCCAGGAAAAAGGAGATTGGACTATATGAAGAAGGATAAAAAAATGATGGCCAAAAGCACGGAAGAATTCGAACGTCGGTTCGATGATGGCGAAGATATTCACGATATGCTTGACATGTCAAAGGCCAGGATAATCCATCATGGGAAAAAAGTGCGCATCACGCTGGACGTGGCGGAAGAGATGGTAAGAGAAATCGATCAAATCAGGGCAGACATAGGCGTGGACCGGGGAGCATTGATAAAGGTATGGCTTCATGAAAGGTTGCAGCAAGAGAAAATACTCCCGGGAAAATAATAGGGGCTCTGTCCCTCATTAAACCCCTCATTAAACAGTGCCGAATAAGCCTGAACTTATTCGGCACTGTTGTATGATACCGTCGCTCTTAGAACCGCCAGTTCACAATGATCATCCCCGGGGCCAGTTGCCCCGGAAGGCCGGTAAACCATTCATTCTCGGGAATAAGGTTGACCAGTCCGATCTGAAGCGCGCTTGTCGCCTTCGCCGCGTAATTGACAAGACCGAGCTGAAGACCGGTGAGGTGGCCCGCGTAGTTCACCAGACCGGTCTGGAGTCCCTTGGTTGACCCTGCCGTGTAGTTGACAATTGCGTCTTGCCAACCCGTGAAGCTGGATTTATTGTAGTTAACCAGAGCCCATTGCACACCCTTGTAACTGTCGGCGTAGTTGAATAAGCTCAAGCTGAAGCCGGCGCTGCTGCCGGTGGAGCCGTTGACAAACCCCAGGGCAAAGGCGGACTGTGGATTTTCGCCCCAGATATTGAGGGTCACCCCTTTGATATGGGTATCCTTGTCATGGATGGCAACATCCGGCGTGAGACTCAGCTGAATCGGCTTTGAATCAGCCATCGCCATGCCGGTGAATGCCATAACGGCAACAATGCATACAAAGAATAATAACTTTTTCATTCCAGCCTCCTTGGTGTTTAAGTTGTGAAAAAAGGATGCAAAAAATGTGCGATTTACGTATTATCCTTCTGCTGTTAAAGATCATACTCTCTAATCGTCCGTTAATCCACCGTAATTTTGTGCGGAGGGCATCCACGGCACACCGCGCTGCGGGAAGCTGAAGGGTTGAAATAGCCGAGAATAAGGGGAAAAACACCGGGTCGCCCGTGAAATTGAAACAGTGAAGACAGAGCCCCTTTATATGTAGCGGGGAAGGGCGATACCAAAAAAACCGAGATCATAACAATCCAGCAGGAGGTAGCATCGAGTGAATATTCACACACTGTATTTCAGCGCGACAGATACGACAAAGAAAGTGGTCGCCGGCATAGCCGGCAGAATCGGGGAAAAGGTGGGAGAACACGCCATGGTCAACACCATTGATTTCACCTTGCCGGGCGCGCGGAAGAACGCGGTTTCTTTTGGGAAAGACGATCTCGTCATCGTCGGGGTCCCCGTCTACGCGGGGAGGGTTCCCAATGTCCTGATCAAGTATCTGAATACGATTACCGGCAATGGGGCCCTGGCCACGGCTGTCGTTGTCTTCGGGAACAGGGCGTATGATGACGCGTTGATCGAACTGAGTGATATTTTGGCGTCGAACGGGTTTACGGTGATCGCGGGCGGGGCGTTTATCGGCGAGCACTCATTCTCTCAAACGCTTGGCGCGAACAGGCCTGATGAGAAGGATATGACCCTGGCGCGTGATTTCGCCGATCAAATCTATGCCAAGATACACACGCTCACGGAGTTTCACCCCGTTGCAGTTACAGGAAACCGGCCGTACCGGAAATATTATGTTCCAAAGAATGAACAAGGCGAACCGGTTGCCTCTTTCAGGCTGATCACGCCAAAAACGAACGACGATTGCCTCGACTGCAAGCTCTGCGCGTCGGTGTGCCCCATGGGGTCCATTGATTTCGATGATGTCTCCGTCATAAACGGGATCTGTATCAAATGCTGCGCGTGCGTCAAGAAATGCCCCGCCCAGGCAAAGTATTTTGACGATCCCAACTTTTTGCGCCATAAAGAGGAATTGGAAATCGCCTATAGCGCCCGCAGCGAACCGGAGCTGTTCGTATGAAATGAGGGACAGAGCCCTTATTTCCGGAAAAGCGGACAGACAGGCGGGGGCATATCTGAAGGGTACCGTTTCTCATTAAAATAGGGGCTCTGTCCCTAATTACTAATTAAAGCAAAGGAGGAGAAAATGAAATACGTGAATCTTGGCACATCGGGGCTCAGGGTGAGCGAGCTCTGTTTCGGCTGCATGAGTTACGGCCGACGGTCGTGGCGCGACTGGGTTCTGGACGAGGAGGAGGCCCGGCCCTTTTACAAGAAGGCCCTGGAACTCGGATTCAACTTTTTCGATACCGCCGATATGTATTCCCTGGGAACGAGCGAGGAGGTGACCGGCCGGGCGCTCCGCGATTTCTCGCGGCGCGACCAGGTCGTTATCGCCACAAAGGTCTTCAATCCCATGGGAGACGGCCCCAACGACCGGGGTCTCAGCCGCAAGCACATTATGGATTCCATCGACAACAGCCTGCGGCGTCTGGGGACGGATTATGTCGATATCTACTACATTCATCGCTTTGACTACAAAACCCCGATCGAGGAGACCATGGAGGCGCTGAACGACATCGTCAGGGCCGGCAAGGTTCGCTATCTCGGCGCGTCGAGCATGCACGCCTTCCAGTTCGCCAGGATGCAGTTCGCCGCCGAGCGGAACGGCTGGACCCGATTCGCGGCTATGCAGAATCATTACAATCTGGTCTACCGCGAGGAAGAGCGGGAGATGATCCCCTATTGCCGGGAAGAGGGGGTTGCCCTGGTGCCGTGGAGTCCGCTCGCCCGGGGCTTCCTGGCCGGGAACCGGGCCCGGACGGGCGGGGGAGAAACGACCCGATCCAAGAGCGACAATCTTGCTGAAAATCTATATTACCGCGACGAAGACTTTACCATTGTCGATCGCGCCGTGGAGATTGCGAAGGAGCGCGGCGTCAAGCCCGTTCAGATCGCCCTGGCGTGGATACGCCGCAAGCCGGGCATTACCGCGCCCATTATCGGCGCCACCAAAATGGGGTACCTGGACGACGCCGTGGGCGCACTGGATATCGCGCTGAGCGATGAGGAAATGAAACGGCTGGAAGAGCCCTACCGGCCCCACCCGACGCTGGGTTTCAAAACCGCTAATTAGGGCTAATTAGGGACAGCTAATTAGGGACAGAGCCCCTATTTCCGGGGGCTAATTAGGGACAGAG
>ENA-OSEO01003500-OSEO01003500.1-sediment-metagenome-genome-assembly--contig:-NODE-3500-length-18465-cov-4.670655_pt1 | contig 18465 bp, 10 predicted proteins | sample MGYA00237883_ERZ534232 | MGnify/ENA metagenome assembly ERZ534232
CCGTGAACGCCGAGGCTGCGGGCGACGATGTCGCCACCTTCTGCGTGACGAACAACCATGGCAACTGGTGGAGCCTCTGCGCCCGCGAGGGCCGCCAACAAGACTTACTATTGGCGCATTGACGAGAAGAATACCTACGGCACGACGCCCGGTCCGGTCTGGAAATTCACGACCGGCGCCGCTCCCACCGAAATGACCGTGGGCGCCAACTTCTGGCGTATCTACTGGGGCACGGGTCTCGTGGGTGGCCCGCTTTGGTCGCTGTACTTCAAGGACCACCTCGACTGGTCCGCCACCGCCGACCCCTGGAACCCGACGCTCGTCAGTGAGCTGATGCAGGCCAAGATCACGTGCCTGCGTTTCATGGAGTGGGGCGTCACCAACAGCTCAAACGTCTCCAAGTGGAGCCACCGCATCCCTAAAACGGTCAATCACTACTACAGCCGCAACCTCGTTCCCCTGCTGGATTCCGATGGCACAGCCGCGGACGACGGATTCGGCATCGCCTACGAATGGCAGATCGACCTGTGCAACCGCATTGGCGCGGACATCTGGGTGAACATTCCCGCCCGCGCGAACTGGGACTATTCCTATCAACTGGCGTGGTTGCTGAAAAAGCACCTCGACCCCGGCCTGAAAATCTACATTGAGTGGTCGAACGAGGTCTGGAATTGGGGCTTCGAGCAGGCCCGCTATGCCAACGGTCAGGCCACCGTCCAGGGCCTGACGGACCTCGACGTGGGAGCCTTTGCCGAGCCCTGGTGGAAGTACAAGGTGTACGCTTCGGTACGCGTCTTCGAGCAGTTCGAAAAGGTTTTCGGCGCCGGCAGCCCGCGCCTGGTGAAGGTGATCTGCGGCCAGTTCGGTTATCACTGGCCCGGATTCGACTACAATCACATGATCCTGGGTGATCTCGCCTGCCTGGGCAATGCGACGATCAACTCGAACGGCATCGCCATCGACGCCTACGGTATGGGCTGCTACTGGGATTCGCCCAGCCGGTCGAACCTGGCCGAGCTGACGGACCAGATGCGCTGGTCGCATACGAGCCTCGTCGGCACCGGCATCCCGCTGGTTTGCTATGAAGCGGGCTCGGACAACTACAGCGACCCCGCGAGTTGCGTTGCCGTCCAGACCAACCCGGGCCAGGAGCAGCTCTATGTCGACGGCCTGAACATGCTGGCACAGTACTGCGGCGGAGTCGTCTGCCAGTATGCCTTCACCGGCGAGTGCTGGGGTCTGAAGCGGTACCCCGGCCAGCTCGCCTCCGAAGCTCCCAAGTGGCGCGGCGCGCTGAAATGGATCAAGAGCCAATACTGACCGGCTGTGGCCGTTTTCTGGTGACGAAGCCGATGATCCGGGATGCACCCCGCCCGTGAGCTGTGACGCATTCTCCTCGTGGCAGACAGGCAAGAGCCCGTGGGAGACGCCCTCCTGGCCCTTCTCTCAATCGCAGCGGTGCGTCATCATGGCGAGGGAACAGACCAACCCAAGCCGCGAAGCGCGCAACAGCCGCGCCACAAGGCGATTCGTTTCGCCTTCGGCTCCGCTTCGGCCCGCATCATAAGTCGTAAGTGCTACAACTACAGATGTGTGCGAAAACACGAGGACCCTAACATGAATTTCAAGACCCTCGCCTTGAGCCACTCGGCCACTGCTCCATATCCGCGAGGAGGATACGTTCCGACACGTCCCCCTTGCTCTACACGAGACCGGACCGTACTGCAAGAAGATCAGCGGCATGCTCTACTGAGATACTCCCGGCTGTCAAGACTGGTGATTGAGGGCGATCAGAGGCGGAACTCCTGCTTCCTCGTTGTGGTCTGACAACCGAGAACCGCCAACGGCTTCCTTGCTCCAGTCGCTTGCATCTGTCATAATCGTCCCCCGCAGAACACTCCGGGCGACCGCGGTATGCCCATGGAAAGGAAGTGCGCTTATGGGAAGGACGATCATTGCAGTGTCCCTTATGGCCGCCACAGGGGGCCTGTTGGCCGGGTGTGGGTCCCGCGTGGCTGGTTCACCGGTGGATCGACCACAGAGGTCGGAAAGTGTGCGGGTCATACAATCCCTGGATGCGGACTGGCAGTTCATCCTGGCCGACGCCCAGGGCGCCGAGCAGCCGGAATTTGACGACACGACGTGGCGCAAGGTGGACGTTCCGCATGACTGGAGCATTGCAGGACCCTTTGACCAGAACAACCCTTCCAGCGGGGCAGGGGGCTTTCTGCCCGGCGGTGTAGGTTGGTATCGCAAGCACCTGATTCTGCCCGGAGAATATGCAGGCCGCCGGGTCTTCGTGGAGTTTGACGGGATCATGGCCAACAGTGAGGTCTGGATCAATGGCCGGTCCTTGGGCAAACGGCCCAATGGTTACGTCAGCTTCCGCTATGACCTGACGGACGCTCTGCGCTTCGGCGACAATCAGGTGAACGTTCTGGCCGTACGAGCGGACAATTCGCAGCAGCCCGCCTCCCGCTGGTACACGGGCGCAGGGATCTACCGCCACGTTCGGCTGATCGTCACGGACCCGGTCCACGTCGACCCGTGGGCCACTTTCGTCACCACCCCAGAGGTGGCACAGGACCAAGCCGTGGTGCGAGTCCGGACCTCCGTCAGAAATGAGTCCGACAAGGACCGGGTGGCCTCATTGCGAATCATACTCATGGGGCCGGATGCCAAGCAGGTCCGCCAAGGCGATACCCCACGTCGGACCGTTGCACCCGGCCAAACCGCGGATTTCACGCAGGATCTTGAACTGCAGAAGCCATTGCTCTGGGACTTGGATACGCCTTATCTCTACAGAGCAATCACCCGAGTCCTGGCAGGGGACAAGGTCATCGACGAGGAGATCACGACGTTCGGCATACGCCAGGCAGAGTTCCGGGCGGACACTGGATTCTGGCTCAACGGCAGGAATCTCAAGATCAAGGGCGTTTGCCTCCACCACGACGGCGGCGCATTCGGCGCCGCGGTGCCCCTGCGGGTCTGGGAGCGGCGGCTGGAGCGTCTTCGGCAATTCGGCGCCAACGCCGTGCGCACCGCCCACAACCCGGTCGCCCCGGAGTTCCTGGACCTCTGCGACCGCATGGGTTTTCTGGTCATGGACGAGTTCTTCGACTGCTGGACCGTGGGCAAGAACCGCTACGACTACCACCTGTTCTTCAATGAGTGGTCGAAGATCGACGAGCGCGACACGATCCGCCGGGACCGCAATCACCCGTGTATCATCCTGTACAGCGTGGGCAATGAGATCCGCGACACGCCCAAGGAGGAGCTGGCCAAGGAGATCCTCCGGAGTCTCGTGGAGGTCTGCCACGAGAACGATCCTACCCGGCCTGTGACGCAGGCCCTGTTTCGGCCCAACGTCAGCCACGACTACGACAACGGCCTGGCCGACCTGCTGGACGTTATCGGTACGAACTACCGGGACAAGGAGTTGCTCGCCGCCTGGCAGGCCAAGCCCACCCGTAAGATCATCGGGACAGAGCAGGGCCACGGCCGGGACATCTGGCTGGCGTGCCGGGACAATCCCCCACACTCCGGGCAATTCCTCTGGAGCGGGATCGACTACCTCGGCGAGTCCCGCCGCTGGCCGACCATGTGTGCCGCCTTTGGCCTCTTCGACCGGACCATGGTGCCCAGGCCGCTGGCTTTTGAGCGGGCGAGCTGGTGGTCGGATCAGCCTGTGGTCCACGCTGTGCGCAGGATCGCAGGACGGCGCTCCACCTCCATCGATCCGGGGTACGAACCCGCCGAGGCCCCGCAGACCCAGTTCTCCGACTGGACCCCGCGGAATACCGAGGCCCACGAGGAGACCGTGGAGGTCTACAGCAATTGCCCCGAGGTCGAGCTGTTCTTGAACGACAAGTCGCTCGGCTCCAAGCCCCGCAACGCGGACGACTCTGCACGGACCTGGCAGGTGGCCTATGAGCCGGGAACGCTCAAGGCCGTCGGCAAAGACGCCGCAGGCCAGACGGAGGCCACGCATGAGCTGCGCACGGCCGGCAGACCTGCCCGGATTGTCCTGATACCGGACCTGCAGACCCTCTCCCCCGCCTGGGATGACGTCTCCCATGTGGCGGTGAGCGTGGTCGATGAACGGGGTGTGGTGGTTCCGACGGCGGCCGACGTCATCACCTTCCGGATCACAGGCCCGGGTGTCATCGCCGCTGTGGACAGCGGGTCCATCGCCAGCCACGAGCCCTTCCAGGCTGCGCAGCGCAAGGTCTTTCAGGGCCGGTGCGTAGTCATGGTCAAGGCCACCGCGGCTTCCGGCCAGATCACCCTCACGGCCACCGCCGACGGTCTGACCGGGGCCTCCGTGACATTGGAGGCTGTCTCCGCCCCTGAGGATTGGCGAGATTCGTTACTCGTTTCGGCCCCGAATTGAACGCGGTGTCCGGAATTTCGAGCGGTTCACATTCCAGGCCTCCGGCTTTGCCGGATGCATTGACTCTCGCCTCAAAGTGCAAGCTCGATGCCTGGGAATGCTCTGCCTGGGCACAGAGACGGTGCTGTCACGAGCATTTCACCATTCTCAAGTCTTCCGGCCTTGAGGCTGCCACCGAAAGAGCACCGATTTCACACACACGCTCTTGGCGAAGAAGTTGTCCGGACGGTGGGGATGCAAGCCGGACTTGAAGGCACGGGGTCGGGGAGGTACGATAGAGAGAAGAGAGACTTGGGCGCATGTCATCCGCAGCGTTTCCGGCGGATGTGGGTGTGACGAGAATGGCCTATGTCGAAATCCAAAAGGGTGGCAGGCTCATCGCTCGGCGATGTGTCGACGAGGACAAGGCCCGGATCGGATTGCGGATCCGCATTGGCTCGGCTGGGGAGGTCTGCGTCGCGCTGGACAAGCCTGCGACGCTGGGCGGCTTCGAGATCGGGGTGTTCCCAGGGGAATTGCCCCAGAAGCAGCAGGGACCGGAGGCTTCGGCCTCCCCATCCCCGACCGGCGAAGGAACTGGCTCCGGTGACGAAGAGCATGCGGGCGACGCCGGACCGATGGGTGCGCTCGATTTTTCTGTGGCTGCGCCCGCTTCGCGCCGACATCCGGCAGAGGCTCCCCCCGAGATCGAAGGCTACCGTATCCTTGAACCCGTCGGTCACGGCGGCATGGGCGCCGTCTGGCGCGCCGAGCAGTTGAGTACCCGTCGCACGGTGGCTCTGAAGCTCATGACCTCATACGGCACCGACCGCGACAAGGCTCAGGTTCGCTTCGCCCGGGAAGTGGAGTTGACCGCGCGACTGGACCACCCCCACATCGGCCGCATCTACGACAGCGGTCTGTGTCAGGGCCGGTGTTATTACGCGATGGAATTGATCGAGGGGATGCCGTTGGATCGCTATGTCCAGCGCATGAGCCTGCCGGTTCGAGAGATCCTCTCCCTGATGAGGACGATCTGTCAGGCGGTCCACTATGCGCACCTGCACGGCGTGCTCCATCGGGACCTCAAGCCTTCGAACATCATGGTCGGCCACGATGGTCAGCCGCACGTGTTGGATTTCGGGCTCGCGCGCAGCTTCCTGCAAGAAGAAGAGGCGGTCACCATCTCCCTGGAGGGCGAGGTGGCGGGCACCCCCGCCTACATGTCTCCCGAGCAGGCACGGGGGCATCAGGATCAAATCGACACGCGGACCGACGTCTTCAGTCTGGGCGTCATTCTGTTTCAGCTTCTGACGGGCCGGTCTCCCCACGACCTGTCGGGGTCGGTTTACGACGTCCTGCAGCGGGTCATCGAAGGCCAAATCGTGCGCCCGCGCGAGGCCAGCCGGTCGATTGACCGAGAACTGGACGCGATTCTGCTGTGCGCCCTGGCCACGGACCCTGCGCGCCGCTATGCCTCCGCCGGCGAGCTGGCCGACGATATCGACAACTACCTCCAGGGCGAACCGCTGCGGGCCCGCGTCCCCACGACTCTCTACTTTCTGAGCAAGAGAGTCCGCAAGCATTGGCGGTCGGTCGGCTTGGCGGCGGCGGTCGTGGCGGTGATCCTGGGGATCGGTGTGGCCGCCTATACGAGGGTGGTGGGAGAACGGGCGGTCGGCTCGATGCTGGCGCGGAAGCTGGAATTGACATCCGAGGATTTGAAGAAAGCGGGTCTGACACTCAAGATCCTGGGCGACGACAAGAAGGAAGCGGAAGCGGCCCTGGGTTTGCTGCTGGACCGATATGTGGCCGCCGAAGATCGCGTCGGCGAGCTTACCCACCAGTTGGGGAATCGTGCGCCGACGGTGCCGGCGCGGAGTATTGGCTTGAACTCGGGTGAGCCTTTGGGGGAGGCCGCCCTGGTGCGAACTCCCTGCCTGCCGGGGCAGGTATTCTCGTGGACCGTTGAGACCCTGGGGCATCGCGCCGGCGTTGTGAGGCTGGCCTTCAGTCCGGACGGCCGTTGGCTGGCCTCGGCCGGACAGGAGGGCGCGGTTCGTCTGTGGGAGGTCCAGACAGGAACGATGTCGGCTGTTCTGGTCGATCCGAACGGACCTGCCGCCGACGTGGGCTGGTCCGGTGACTGCAACGCCCTGGTGGCTCTGGACCCTGACGGGCGGACGCGCTGGTGGGCATGGGATTCGCTCGCACGGACCCTGGCTCCCATCCCGTCGTCCTCACAGCCGTCGCTTACCCGTGCGGCGGCCGGGCGGTCCTGGCCCTCTTCTTCCGACGCGGCGGATACGAGCGTCGATGAGATTCTGAGTCGTTGGACTGTGGTCCTGCGTGGAGATCGACGATCCCTGTGCCGTTCTGCCACCTGTCTGGCATTGTCTGAGGACAGACGCACACTCGCCTGGGCGGATGCCGATGGCATGGTCAGCCTCCTGGATGTCGAATCGGGCCTTCCGAGGGCGGCCAGCGTGCCCTCCTGGTGTGGCCCGGTCCGGTCGGTCGCGTTCTCCACAAAGGGCGACCTCTTCGCAATCTGTTCCGGCGCGGGCACCCTGAGCCTGTGGGATGCGCACCGCTGGCAGCCTTTGCTCAAGTCCCAGGCGGCGATCATCGGGGCAGGGGGCTCCTCGACGGCCGGTGCGTTCTGCTGGGCACACGACGGCAATGCATTGGCTGTCGTCAGAGACCAGGCTGGCGCTGTGGACATCATGGAGGTATCATCCGGCCGAGTCGTGCGGACTTTGAGTAGCGACACCCAGCAGATTACTTCTGTAGACTGGTCGCCGGACGGCGGTACGTTCGTCGCAGGCACCGCCGAGGGGAACCTCCTGGTCTGGGACATGGGCTCGCCGTCTGCAGCAGCACGCCGAGAGCTCGACGTCGGTGGTTCCGGTGTCAGAGCGGTCCTTCTCCGGGGTGATTCACTCCTCGTGGCGGCGGTGAGTTCCGAGGGGAAGCTGGGAGTGTGGGACGTGCAGGAGGGGAAACTCGTCCACGTTCTCACGAATCGTGCCGGCGCCGGCGCTTGCCTGGCCGCCGCTCCCGACGGAAGGGCACTGGTCTCCGTCGGTCCGGATAGGGCACCATGCCTCTGGGACTGTCGAAAGGGTGAATTGATTCGCACGTTCCGAAGCGATCCAAACCGCTCCGATCCCGGCATGCCATTGTGCTCTGCACTTGCTGGGTCTGCGGATGGATCACGGCTGGCGACCGGCGATTCCCAAGGCTGGATTTCTGTATGGGACCCCGGCACAGGGGGCATTCCACGGAGTTTCCAGGCGAACTGCGGCTCCGTGACTTCACTCGCCTGGTCGCGCGACGGGCAATTGCTTCTCAGTGGAGGCAGCGATGGCACGGCACGGGCCTGGGACGTGAAGAACGGGTACCGCCACTACGCGACCTTGCTGCCGCTGTGGGGCCAGATTGGCGCCGGCGTGGCGCTCAGTCCTGAGGGGGACTATCGCGGCCCGCCCCGGATCGAGGACCATCTGGCTTATGTCGTTCAGACCGACAAAGGCCAGACGGCACTGTCTCCCACAGAGTTCACTGCCCAGCACGGCTGGGTCAACGAACCCTGGCAGGTGGGCCTGTACCGCCCCGGCGCCGAGCCGATGGAACGGATCTACGTCAGAGCCGACGCCGCAGCCCCCTTTGACGGTCGGACCTGGGAAACCGCCTTCAACGATTTGCAGGACGCTCTCAGCGCTGCCCGGCCCAATACCGAGATCTGGGTGGCCCGGGGCGTGTACACGCCGGACCGCGGCACCGGCGCGCGGATCGCGAGCTTCCGCCTGAAGAACGGCATCCGCCTCTTCGGCGGTTTCGCCGGAACCGAGACACGCGTCCACGAGCGGGATCCGAATCGCCATGAAACGATCCTCAGCGGTGATCTGAATGCGGACGACCGGCCCCTCTTCGCCAACAACGACGAAAACAGCTACCATGTTGTCACATCTCGTGATCTCGACCCCAACACGCTCTTGGACGGGTTTGCCATCACGGGCGGCAATGCGAACGGGCCCAAGGAAGGCGAATATCACTATGGCGGAGGGGTATACAGTAGTTGGAGTGGCACGCGATACATACGATGTGTCTTCCGCGGCAACACAGCGCGCCATTGGGGCGGGGGTTTCTTCGGGAGTAACGGCAACCGGTGCCCGGAACTGACCGACTGCAGATTCATTGGCAATGCGGCGACGGACGTTGACGAGGGTGCCGGGGGCGGCTTGCGGGCCTCCGGGGGCCGGTATATTCTCCGGGACTGTCTGTTCGTCGGCAACACGGCGGGTTCGTGGGGTGGCGCTATCTGCCAGGAACTCTGCGCCCCGCATCTGGTGCGTTGTGTACTCAGAGGCAATGCCGCCCCGCGCGGTGCGGGTCTGGCCAATTCTCACGGCACCCAGGCCGTCATCATGAATTGCGTCTTTGCGGACAACACATCAACCGTGGAAGGAGGGGGGATCTACAGCTATGTGGGTCGAGCGCATCTGACGAACTGTCTCTTCATCCACAATCAGGGCGGTGGGGGGGCGATCTACGCGCATGCGCAGAGTCATCTCGTGATTTCCAATTGCACCTTCTCCGGGAATTCGCATATCGGCGTGTATGGGGACGATACGAGCACCTTCGTGTTGGCGAACTCCATCCTGTGGGCGAATTCGAGCGGGGAGGACTGGTCTGAGTCTGCCCAGGTATCCGCTCGGCAGGTGACGGTCAATTCGTGCTGCGTGCAAGGCTGGACGGGAGGGCTTGGCGGCGCCGGCAACGTGGGGCTCAACCCTCTCTTCATGGACCCCAATGGTCCCGATGGCCGGATCGGCACGTCTGATGATGATTTTCGCCTCAGAGATGATTCTCCCTGTCGCGACATTGGAGACAGCTCCGCTGTTCCTGCCGATGCCTTTGACCTCGACCGGGACGGCGATCCCAACGAGCCGATCCCGTTCGATGTCGCGGGTCGGCCGCGGATTCAGAACGGGCGCCTCGACTTGGGCGCCCATGAGAGCGATCCTCCTCTCTCTGATCGCTGATCACGGCCGGAAGCGCTGGGGGAAGGAGGGGATATCAGCGTTTCTTGCGGCAGCAAGAGACCGCTCTTGTGAAGAGGTCGGCCAGATCCGAGGGGATCCACGCCTGTTGACTCAGCGTCCGGAAGGACTGCTCGAGGTGAGCCCAGGAGTGCTGGGAGATCTTCGTTCCGTGGTGCAGCAGAGCGTTGGCAATGGCGGCGAAATACAGAGCCAGGGCGGCCTCGCGTTCTACCGTGTCGGTGGCGGCATCGCCCAACTCCTTCGCACGGTTCTTGATCCGTTCGAGCACCGCGGCGTCGGTCTGAGGATCCCGAAGCAGGGTTTGCAGCGATTCTCCCGAAAACGGTCGCAACTGCTGACAGAGATGCCCCAGGATCTTCGGCAGAACCTCAATCAGCGCCGGATCGGGCGGCAGACTGCTCGCCAGGTGGTCCAGCAGCACATCGCGCCGTTTCTGGTCCGCGTCGCCGGCAGGGGATTCCCGGCCGCAGTCCGAGCCGATGCTCCAAAGCCGGGCCAACTGGTCCGAGGTCAGGCCGGCCGACATCGATTCATCCGCCATAAGACGCCGTCCTCATCGAAATCTCCATGACATGAGTCGACAGCCGCACTCCGCCGGAACAGATCCTGCCGACACGCGGGCGGCAGGATTGGCGCCCGGCACTATCCGATTCGCAAACGGTCGGGCTATCCTGCGCCCCGGTTCGAGAAGACCTTGAGAATTTCGTGAAACTCCGCCTCGACCTCGTCCTCCGAGGACACGAGGTCCCGGAGGTTCCTGCGAAGAACGGCCTGGAATCGTCGCTTCACCGTGACGATCATGTTCGAGGCTTTTGTCTCGTCTTCAATCCCGCAGTTCCTACAGATTTCCTCCAATGGCGGAGCCTCAGTGTTGTGCAGGATGGGTGTCAATACCTTGGCCTGAAAGACCTGCCAGTGGTCGCTCCTCCCCGTCCGACAGTACTCGGCCTGGACTTGCGACAGCACGCTGTCGAGAAGATCGGTTGCCCAGGACCGGTAGAAGGCTTCGTCCGCGGTCATCCCCGTTCGCGTCGTGGCGAGCAGGGGGAGTTCTTCCATCTCCACCTCGACGAAGCCTGCCGTGGGGCGACGCTTCTGAGCGTTCTCTTTTCGGAGGACACTGACGACGTATCGCTGCAGGGCGGTCAGCAGGAGGGTCCGGAGCCGCCCTTTGGTCTGATCCGCCCGGTGAAACAAGTCGTCCCCCCACACGATCTCTGTGAAGAACCCCTGGGTGAGGTCTTTGGCCTTCTCATTGTCATAGCCTTTGAACCTCAGGTAGGAGTAGACCGGCTTCCAGTATCGTTCCATGAGATTGCCGACGGCCATGCGGCGCCGCGTCAGATCGTCCGTCTGGGCGGCACGGACCACCGACCACTGGGTCGTCTGGAACCTTCCTCCCGGACCTGCCATACTCGTGCGGTCCATTCGTCCCATAGCTGCAAGTACGACCTCCATTGAAGGACATTGAGTATAGCGGGCGCACCGGTATTTTGCTCACCGAGCATCGGCGTTCCTGATGAGCAGGACCCAATCCTTCTCCTCTCGCACGGCGGGGAAATCCTCCGGCGCGTGGATCGTATGCACAGCGCCTCCGGCGAGTTCCCGGGACGCATGTGTCTTTTCCGTGACGAGGTCGATCCACTGTCGTGTGAAAGTCGCGCCGTCATAGCCCGTCAGGTCCAGCTTGACCGCACCGCCCCAGCGCAGGAACAGGACGTATAGCTCCCCGGGGACGGCCAGGCAGTATCTTGAAGGGTTCTCGATGACGAGCTCGGGATGGGGTTCGAGACGCCACCATTCGACACTGCGCAGGATGCCGGCCATGTGGGCCATCCCACGCGTTCCAGGGTAGTCCAGGGTGTTCGTTTCGAAGTCGGGATCGAGGGGCCACGATCCGCCGCCACCGCGTCTGGGACGCGACACCTCCGGCAGGTAGGCCAGCCAAACGTGTCCACCACCGTAGGTGTGTCCCGCGGCGCCGCTCATGATGGCGGACCAGGCGCAGAATCGGATCTCTTTGGCGGCGGGGGTATCGAGCGCGAACTCATACCAGGGCTCGGTGATGACGATGGGTTTCGGCGGGTTCATGGCATAGGCCTGCGCGACCACGGTGGGCGCGTACTCGTTCCGCCAACGGGCGTGAGCCGTCTGGCTCTGATTGTAGTCCAGCCAGGGCTCGTGGTGGAGCACCTCGGCGGTGGACCATTGGGGCGCCTCAGCGCCGCCGTCCCAGGCGGGCGGGGTGGGGTGCGCGCCGAGAATATGATCGAAGGGATCTTCCGCCGCGACCATTGCGCCGAGGTCCTTCCAGAAATCGAGCCCCAGGTCGCCGTAGTTATTCATGTTGTACTCGCCCGCCAGCGTCCAAACGACGTTGTAGGCGGCCAGCCGGTGGACAACATAGCGCCACCAGCGGCGGATCTTCTCCGATCCGGCGGTCTCGTTCAGTCGCGCGCGACTCCACCAGGGGTGAATCCACACGGTGATCCCTCGTTCGTTGGCATAAGCGATACACCGCTCGATATGCTGGATGTGCACGAGGTCGGGTTCCTCGTAGTTTGCGTCGAGCAGGGAACTGCGCTGACCCCAGCCGTTGGCGGGGAAGAAGAGCTGTCCAACGTTGAAGCCTTTCTTCACACGGTCATCGACCAGCTTCTGGAACGTCTCGAAATGAATCCCACGCTGCGTCCAGTTCCACCAGGTATCGCCGATCCACAGGAACGGTGTGCCGTCGGCATACTCGAAATAGCGGCCCGCGCGCCGGCCCTCGGTATGAACGCGCACGAAGCCGCGGCGGGTGGGATTGGCCTTTTTTTCTTCCTCGGTCCACGCCGTGCAGGTGAGCCTGCCGGTGACGCCATTGAGACCGGGATCCTCCGAGCGGCTTTCAAAGGCCCACGTGCCCGGCGCAGGTGGGGCAAACCGCGCCTTCCAGGTCGTGCCTCCATCCCAGAATCCGGTTACGGTCAACTCCCGGCCGGCCGCGTCTCCCGAGATGCCGACGAAACGCACGGCGACAGGCGCCGGGTGCCCCTCTTGGAGGCAGGTGACATAGGGTTTCTCAACGTCCTGCGTAGCCGTCATTCTGACCTCGAAGACCTGCCACGGTCTGACCTCGGATGAATCCCGCGCGCACGCCAGACCTGTGATCGCGGCGAGCAGTATCGGCACGACCCGCAACATGCGACAGATACCCATGAACAGGCTCCTAATGAATTCGATAGAGCTTGGACAGTGTGCGGATGAGCAGGCTGCCTCGGACAGCGGCCGGCGTGGCCATGCACATCTCCTGCAGTTTGTTGCATCCCAGAACTCGAAGTTCAGGCCCGGCCTGGATGACGAACGTGTCACCGTCTTCGCTCAGGCAGAAGAGCTTTCCGTTGTTGGCCCAGGGCGAGGCGGTGAAGGCATTGGCGCCGGGCGCGATGCGCATGCCGGCATAGACTTCCTTGCCCGTGCCGGCCTCGAAACAACTCAGAAGACCCCGGTCGTACAGGACATAGACGTGGCCCTGATAGGCGATGGGCGAAGGGTTGTACGGCCCGGCCTTTCCTTGGTGCCAGGCGATGAATTCACTGCTGCCCTGGTCGTCCTTGAGGGTGATATCGCCGGTGGCACCGGGCCGGATGGCATACAGCGGGCGCATCCGGTCGGCGACGAACCCGCCGGTAACGTAGAGCAGGCCCTCCGCCGCCAGCGGCGTCGGGATCGCGATAGAGGTGGTGCCCGCCAGTTCCCACAGTAGTTGGCCCGCGAGGTCGTACGACCTGACCTTGCCAGTCCCGGATGTCACCAACTCGGTCCGCAGACTGTTCTCCCAGATGTAGGGGGTCGCCCAATTGGTCTTCTCATCCCGGTCCACGCGCCAGGTTTGCTCGCCGGTCTTGGCGTCCAGGGCCACGAGGAAGGACTGCTCGTTGTTGTCGTTGAGAATATAGAGCCGATCCTTGTGGAGCGCAGGCGAGGCTGCCGTTCCCCAGTTGTCGCGGGTCTTGACCGGCTCCCACTGCCTGGACCACAGCAGGTTGCCCTCGAAATCGTAGCAGAACAGACCGACGTTGCCGAAATAAGCATAGACGCGCTCGCCGTCGGTGACGGGGGTCTCGGAGGCATGGGAGTTCTTGACGTGCAGCGGATAGGGCGGTCGGCCCTTGTGGGCGGTCCTCTCCCAGAGAATCCTGCCGCTGTCGAAGTCGAGGCAATAGACCTTCCACAGGTGCACCTTGTCGGAAGGCGTATCCCGATTGCCGCCGAGATACAGGCCCTTCTTGGGCATCTCCACGTCGCCCTCCGCCACCGCCGTGGTGACAAAGACCCGATCTCCCCAGACGATCGGCGAGGACCAGCCACGACCGGGGATCTCCGCCGTCCAGGCAACATGCTCGGTGGCGCTCCATGTATCGGGCAGGACCCCATCCTCAGCGACACCGGATTGCGGACCACGAAATTGCGGCCAGTGCTGACCCAGAGCGCTAAGAGACACCGACCACACGACAACCGTCACAATGGCGAACCTGAAGACCATATGGCATCTCACTTCCCGAAAAGGCCACTCTATCGGTGCAGTTCCGTCGCCAACAGCTTCACGCTGTCGTTGAGCCTTCGAAGATAGTCGGCTTCGGACATCTCCAGCAGTCCCATGACCTCGGAGAGTCTGGCGCGCACGAAACCACAAGTGTTTTCAATGTCATCCATCATCATACTGGCGTCCCGAATGTCAAGGGCGAGGACATCGATGATCATACCCAGGTAATCGCCCCGTGGTTTTGGCACCGCCAGTTCGAGAGTGTGATTCTCCTCCACAACGCCGAACCTACCTTCGGGGACCTCGTAGATGATCGACGCGGCCTGACCCAGTCTGTGAAAGTACGCCTTCATGGAGAGCACGAGCCGGTCGGCCGTGGGGAACAGATCCTCCAGCATCACCGCCTGCTTCCTGAAACCTACGGTCGAGAGGCCCTCCAGGCCCCGGTAGCGAATCTTCATTCTGTAGTGATCCAAATGAAGCATGACGAACGCCTCCGATATCTCAGCGGCCGCCGGGTCGCCACTCGAGCACGCGGCGTTGCAGGAGAAGGACGCTCCGGCTTCTCAACGTTCTTGATCGAGGACCATAACCGCGGCCAACGTCGCCTGTACCGCCATGGCGGCATTGGTGAAATCACAGTTCTCCGGGACATCCTCTTCGGCGTGATAATTCGGGTCGCCGTAGGGCCATGAGCCGATGTTGATGACCGCGGCGGGATAGCCGGCCAGAACGAACGAGCCGTCGTCGTCGCCGGGTCGAGACCTCTCCACGGTCCGCTGTTCCAGGCCGATCGAATACTGAGCATTCACCTGGCTCATGAGGTCGGCCAGACGTTTGCCTTCGGGTTTCGTATACGCGGTTACGTTGGTCTTCTTACCGGCGGCGCTGTCCCCGGCCGATTTGGCGCCGATGCCGTCGAGGTTGAAGACGGCGACGAGGTTGTCCCCGCGGGCCTGCGCATTCTGGGCCGCGGTCCTACTGGTCCACGGCGTATGCTCCTCGTTGCACCAGAGGAAGCGGATCGTGCACTCGGGGGTGCAGTCCGCGAGAACGCGTGCGATCTCCAACACTCCGGCCGTCCCGACGGCATTGTCGTTGGCGCCCGGCGAGTCGATCCAACTCTGCGAGTCCTTGTGGGCGAGCATGAGAATGATACGGTCCGGATGGGAGCGGCCTTTCCTCTCGGCGTACAGGTTATATGCCGTGTACCAGGGGTCTTCGGGCTTGGGAGGGGAGTACTGGGCATGTTTGGGTTTGCTCGTGTCCCGGCGGAACGCCTGCACCTGGACTGGCTCGCGTTCGACATGATAGCCCCACGATTCGAGGTTTCCGGCCAGGTAGTCGTCGGCCTCGTGGAGGGTGTTCTTCTCATGGCCGGGCAGCGTTAGATTCAGCTTGCGGTAGGGCAGCGGGTCCTTGGCGAGGTAGAAGACGTGCTTCGAGATGCGCTCGCGGTCGACGGCCTTGAGGTGACGGCGGATGATCGCGTTCGCTCTGTCGCTATCCTCGTTTGCGCCGGCCGCACCGAGATGGCGTGTCTCCAAGCCGGCGTTGACCTCCGTCATCTTCCGGACCAGGATATCCCAGGGGCGGTCTTCAACCGTGACCAGGCCATAGTTCGAGTTCTCGCCGTCAAAGCGTCCTTCCTTGGGTTCGTCCGCGTGTTCGAACCAATGAAAGCCGACCATGAAGGGTAGATCGATCAAGCCATGGACATAGCGGGCGAACCCCTCGGCCCGGTCCTGCTGCGTGGGGACTGCCCGCCCGGCGCCCCGGCTATTCGGCAGGCCGGAGTCCATGGCCTTGAAGCTGAACTCGGTCAGCATCATCGGCCGGCCCGTCAAACGGTGGATGGTCCGCAGGGTCTCGACCGGTGTGGTCTGCCCATAGTTGTTGAAGCTGACCACGTCCACGGAACCACCCAGGCCGCGAAGGACCGGGTCCGGTGCCTGTCCCGCGAATCGGCAACCAAGGATGAGATGGTTCGGGTCGGCCTTGCGGATGGCGTTCTTGCAGGTTTCGAAGTAGCGTCGAGCCACGACTTCTTGCCAGGCGGCCTGATCCTTTCGAGCTGCCTCCGTGCCGGCCTGCTCACGACCGGTCAGCTCCTCCCAGCGTGCGACACTCGTGCCCCATGCCTGGTTGAGCGACGTGACATCCGCATATCTCTTCTGAAGAAACTCCAAAGCAGCCTTCTTGCCCGCGGCATCTTCGGAGAAGCGCAGGTATTCCTCCAGCAGGCTCTCCTGACCGCGCCAATCGGCGCCCCAGCGCAGCTCGTTGTCCGTGAAGTACCCGAGGAGCCAGGGGTCTTGAGCACGCGGCCCGCAGAGCTGCCGGCAGGCGGCTTCCATCTTCTCCTCGAAATCCTCCGAGAAGAAATCGCCGACCGCGCCTTTGAGCCAGTCCGCGCCCGCACGCGTCGCAAGATTGAGGTTCACCGTGTATGGCATGTGCTCGTCAAAGGTGCTCGGACTGGACCATGAGCCCAGCGTGTTGAACCCCCAGCTACGCAGCCGTTTGACAATCGCTTCGGCCCAGGCCTCCTGCGACCCGTATTTCTCTTCGACCGCACGTTGATAAGGGGAGTACCCGAGTTGGGGGGCGTTGTCCGCACCGAAGCTCACGTGATTGACGCCCTTGGAGAGGAAGACGTGCCCCTCCGGCGTCACGAGCCACCAGAGGCCGTCGCGCTCGCGGACCTGGAAGAACCCGGTGGCCTCGAACCGCAGACCCTTCCAGCCACCGTATGAGTCTCGGTCGGTTGAATCGGTCGCCCATGCAGCGCCCAACTGCGACAGAAGGAGCAAAACGGCGGCACATACAAACTGGCTTTTCTTCATGTCCACATTCCTTATCTATCATTTGTCTCACCAGCGGGCTGACCATTGCGGATGACGACTCCGCTCGTCTCGTGGAGTTTCAGCACGGTGGCCGCCCCTTCGGCGAACGGAGTATCCAGGGAGTCGATCACGATGTCTTGGGCATCGTCCAGAACAACCGCATGTCGGCGGTCGGGTGTCGAAGTCTGTAGACGGATGTTCAGGAGTCTCAGGCCCTGCACGTGCCGACAGAAGAAGCCATAGGCCGGCAGCGTGCCGAACATGGTGCTTTCCGGGTAGCTGTCGGGCTTCTCGGGGATCTCGCGTTGCGCATCCTCCACCGTGCCTCCGCCCTCGAACCCCAGGCTGATGTTGCTGAGCGTGACGTTCTCGATCGGGTGCTCCGGCAGGCCCGCAATCGCGCATCCGATGGGCGAGCAATCCGTGGCGACGACGTTGTTCACCACGACGTTGCGAAATGTGCCGACCGGTGGTCGGGGCTGGTCCTTTTCATAGAGGCGGGCGCGGTCGCCCAGACGCAGGAAGATCGGAGCAGTGACGCCTTTGATTGTGATGTTGGAGATGGCGATGCGGTCGAGCGTGCCGCCATCCACGATCTCCAGGGCCAGGCCCGCCAGGCCGCGCTGCCGGCCATAGATGACCTCGGAGTAACGTGGAGAACAGATCGTGCAGTTCGTGACCGTGACGTTCTGAAAGCCGCCGCCGGACTCCGTGCCCATCTTGATCGAGTTGCAGTGGCTGCTCACTACGCAGTCCGCGATGACGATGTTCTCGCAGGGTTTGCGGGACAGGCTCTTGAGCACGATGCCGTCGTCGTCGGAGTCCACCACGCAGCCTGAGACGACGACGTCCCGGCAACTGTCGATGTTCAGTCCATCGTTGTTGTAGCTGACGTGGTTGAAGACGGCGATGTCGCGGATCGTCAGCCGGTCGCAGTTGCGATAGTGCTGCATCCAACTGCCGGCGTTGCGCAGGCGGATGCCCTCGATCAGCACGTCCTGGCAATCCTCGAAGTAAAGATTCTTGGGACGGGCGCCGTTCTTGTACTTGAAGTTACTGCCCTGGCCGTCGATGACGCCCCGTCCACGGACGGCGATGGAATGCAGGCCCTTGCCCGCGAAAACAGCCCAGGTGCTGTACTGCTCGCCCTCCATCCCCAGCAATTGGCGGGGCTGACCGTACTGGCTCTTGTCGGCGGTCCCGAGGACCGTGCAGCCGTTCTCCAGCTCGATGGTGACGTTGTTTGCCAGATAGACGGTGCCCGTCAGCCACCGCCCCGGCGGGAAATACACGGTCCCACCGCCGGACTTGGCACAGTGATCCACCGCCTTTTGAATCGCTTCAGTGCAGAGCGTCTGGCCGTCGGGCTTGGCCCCGAAGTCTTGGATGTCATACACGCCGGCAGACGCTGTCAGCGATGCTGTGCAGACGAATGTGGCAAGAACTGCCGCTTGGGTGAGTCTCGTTTTCATCGATGTCGCCTCAGAGATAGCTTGCGGGGAATTTCCAGGGGTCGCGGTATTGGGGGATGGCCAAGCGGGCGGCCTCCTCGTCGAGGATGCACTCGCGGGCCGGATCGAAGCGGATCGCCCGGCCCAGCTTCATCGAGAGATTGGCCAGGCAGATCGGCACGTCGATCTTGCAGTGGTA
>ENA-OSEO01003501-OSEO01003501.1-sediment-metagenome-genome-assembly--contig:-NODE-3501-length-18464-cov-3.583293_pt1 | contig 18464 bp, 19 predicted proteins | sample MGYA00237883_ERZ534232 | MGnify/ENA metagenome assembly ERZ534232
GACCTGGCGGGGATGTTTGGCCCCGGAAGCCAGGTCTTCTCTAAGCCGGGCCAGGTCTGCGGGGGTGATGTCGGTCAAGAGCTCATAGTAACGGACCATCAGGGTGCCCGATACGGACATGATTTTCCCGAACATGGTCCCGGGGGGCTCATCAATACCCACGTAGTTCCCCAGGGATTTGCTCATCTTCTGGACGCCGTCCAGACCCTCCAGCAGGGGCATGGTCAGCACTATTTGGGGCTCCTGGCCGTACTCCCGTTGCAGGTCCCGGCCCACCAGGAGGTTGAACTTCTGGTCCGTGCCCCCCAGTTCCACGTCCGCCTTGAGCGCCACGGAGTCATAACCCTGGATCAAGGGATAGAGAAATTCATGGATGCTGATGGGCGTCTGGGAGTGGTAGCGCTTATGGAAATCGTCCCGCTCCAGCATCCGGGCCACGGTATAGCGGGCCGCCAGGCGGATGAGATCGTGGGCCTGCAAGGGCTTCATCCAGCGGCTGTTGAAATCGATTACGGTCTGTTCCGGGTCCAGGATTTTAAAAATCTGGCGCTGGTAGGTGGCGGCGTTGGCCTTGACTTCCTCTTCCGTCAGGGGCGGCCGGGTCTCGCTTTTCCCCGAGGGGTCGCCGATCAACCCGGTGAAATCACCGATGAGAAAGATCACCTGGTGGCCCAGGTCCTGGAAGTGTTTCAGCTTCTGGATAAGCACCGTATGCCCTAAATGCAAATCCGGCGCGGTGGGGTCGAATCCGGCTTTGACCCGCAAGGGTTTGCCGGTGGCCAGCGCCTTTTGCAGGCGCTGCTCCAAATCCTCTTCCCGAATTATCTCCTGACAGCCCTGTTTGATGAGGGCCATTTGTTCTGCTACTGGCTTCACTTGTTTCTCCATTGAAGATATTTCTTGAGGGATGATGGTAGGGGCGGGTTTAAAACCCGCCCCTACCATCCTTAGTTCTCTAATATCTGTAAAATCAGGGCCGAACCCTGATCCTGCCCACGCCGGTGGACGTCACTTCCCCGATGATGGCTGCGTCGGTAACCCCCTTGTCCCGGAGCCGGGCCAGGAGCTGCTCCCCCTGCTGCGGCGCGATGGCAATGAACAGCCCCCCGGAGGTCTGGGCGTCGCTCAAGAGATCCACCGCAATGGGGTCCACTTTAGGGTCGACCTGCAAGTGTTTCTCGCAGAAGCGCCGGTTGGCATGGCTGCCTGCGGGCACTAGGCCCATGTTGGCGTATTCCCTGGCCCAGGATAGGACCGGCACCCGGGAGGCATAAATTGTGAGTTCCGCTTGGCTGGCCTTGGCCATCTCCAGGCCGTGGCCCAGGAGCCCGAAACCGGTGATGTCAGTGAGGGCGTGGACTTCCAGACCCTCCAGGGCTTCCGCGGCCGCCCGGTTGAGCTCGCCCATGACCCGGATGGCGGCCTCTGCCGCATCCCTAGAGGCCAGGCGGCCTTTCAGGGCCGTGGCGATGATTCCCGTGCCCAGGGGCTTGGTGAGCACCAGCAGGTCCCCCAGCCGGGCCCCGCCATTGGTGAGAATCCGGTCCGGATGGACGATGCCGGTCACCGCCAGGCCGTATTTCAACTCCGGGTCCTCCACACTGTGGCCGCCCACCAGCAAGGCCCCGGCTTCGTGCACCTTGTCCAGGCCGCCTCTCAGAATATCTTTCAGGACCTCCGCGGGGGTGGTCTGCAAGGGAAAGCAGGCGATATTCATGGCCGTCAAGGGTTTCCCCCCCATGGCGTAAACGTCGCTCAAGGCATTGGCTGCGGCGATCTGCCCGAACTGGTAAGGATCATTGACGATGGGCGTGAAAAAGTCCAGCGTCTGGATGAGGGCGATTTCCGGGGTCAAACGAAACACCCCGGCGTCGTCCGCAGCCTCCAGTCCCACCAGGAGGTCGGCATGCGGCTGAAAAGGCAGGCTATGCAAAACTTCCTCCAGGACCCCTGGAGGTATTTTGGACGCTCAGCCCGCGGCCCGGACTTGTTCCACCAGGGGTATCTGTCTCTCGTCTGCCATTGCCGTTCTCATATCAGGAGGTTAAAGTTCCCCTTGCTCGCAGAGGGGTTCAAGGGACCATTACCGCGATTATCATCCCCCCTGATATTCTTGTGAAAAGGGGGAAAATTTATTCTGCCAACATTCAGGCAACTTCTAAGTGGCTGAGCGCGGTGTAATAGCCGTGGCTCTGCCGCACTTTAACGGGCGCGCCGAAGAGGGCCGATAGGCGCCGGGAAGTGAGCACCTGCCGTTTCCGGCCGTCATGCAATATCCGCCCCTCTTGCAACAAAATCACCCGGTGGATTTCCGGGAAGATCTCTTCCACCCGGTGGGTTACTAAGATGATGGTCTGGCCGTGCCGGGCCAGGTTCTGGAGGGTCCCCAGGAACCGGCTCCGGGCCAGGAGGTCCAGGCCGGAGGTGGGCTCATCCAGGATCAGGGCCCGGGGCTCGTTCACCAAGGCCCGGGCGATGAGGATGCGCCGGGCTTCGCCGGTGGACATGGTTTCAATCAGGGCCTCCGCCAGGTGTTCGGCCTGGACCAGCGCCAAGGCGCGACCGGCCTGCTCCCGCATGGCCGGGGTCACTTCCTGGTGGGGAAAAAGGCCGTAGCTGGCAAAAAAACCGGACAGGACCACGTCCAGACCCCGGGTGCGCCCCGGCATGGTCCGGTTCAGGAAGTCGGCTTGCAGGTCCGCGGAGATGATGCCCAACTGGGGGCGCAATTCAAAGACATTCCAGAGATCTTGCCCCAAGATCAGCAGGGGCGCGGTGCCGTTGGCACGGGGCTCGGGATATTCCTCCCGGGTAATGAGCCGGATAAAAGTGGATTTGCCCGCGCCGTTGGGGCCGAAGATGGCGGTATGCTCCCCCTCCCGAATCTCCAGAGACAGACCGTCCAGGATGCGTCTGCCGTTTTTGGCCACGCTGGCAGCCTGCATTTTGAGCAGCGGAGGCCGCTCCGTATTTGCGTTAATTCTCTTTGACATCTTTATTTCTTGGGTGTTCCGAAAAGATATCCTCACGCCAAGACGCCAAGCCGCAAAGAAAGACGCCAAAATTGATATTATAATGATAAATAATTCTTGCGCGTTTGCGCCTTGGCGTCTTGGCGTGAGATAAATTAGTCTTTGCTGAAAGCTGACCGCTGAAAGCTTTTTTAAAACCCCAGCCAGCGCACTTCCCGGTCCTTGCGGGGGGGCACCGGCGGTTCCTTGGCGGAGTAGCCGATGGGGGTGATGGCCAGGAGCCGCTGGTCTGATTTGCCCAGGTAATCCAGGAGTTGCTTTTCCACAAAGAGGATGCCCGTCATCCAGCAGGTGCCCAGGCCCTCGGCATGGGCCGCCAGGAGGAGGTTCTGCATGAGCGCCGCGCCGCTTTGGATAATGGCCATGTCCATGGTCGCGTCCGGGGGCCTGGGAACGGTGACGGCAATGACCACCGGCGCACCCCCCAGGTTCTTGAAAAATCCCTTGACCAATTTCCGGTTGTCCTCCGGAATCTGGGCCTTCTCCAGGATGGGTTCCATGTAAGGAATGGCGCCGCTGGCCAGTTCCACGAATTCTTCCCGGGCCTTGCCGGCCAGGACCGCAATCTCCCAGGCCTGGGCGTTGGTGCCGGAGGGGGCCCAAAGCCCGGCGTCGATGACCCGCTCCAGGACCTCCCGGGGGGGCATTTCCGGCTTATAGAACCGATGGCTGCGGCGCTTATGAATGGCTTCATACAGGTCCATAAATCCTCCTCTGCCAGGCATTATTAGGGGATCAGGCCGGTAGGCGGCCGGTCCTCCAAGCTTCTCCCTAATCGATGATATTCTTGGGCTTCCGCGGCCTTACCCCGCTTCTTACAGCCCTGGGCATAGATGGCGCATTTGCGCGCCAGGGTGCGGCGGACCGCCCGGCGGTAAGGCTCCGGTAGGTCGGGTTCCCCCAGGAGTTTTTGTAAGGCCCTAATGCGCCAGCGGTCCAGGCCCCACTGCCGGGAGAGCTGATCCGCATGGCCGCCCCGCTTGATGATCAAGGGCTCCGGCAGCAGGCCCACCTCATAACGCCAAGTTAGGCGCAGCCAGAGGTCGTAGTCTTCGGCTGCCGGGAGTTCTTCGTCAAAGCCGCCGTGGTCCGCAAACAGCCGCCGGTGCAACATCACCGCCGAGGGGCTCACCAGGCAGCGCTCCAGGGAACGCAGGAGAATGCGCCCCCCCTCTTTTTTGTGGGTCCGGGGCGGATTCACTTTAACGCCCCGGCGCACCCAAATTTCCTCGCTCTGGCTGAGAAGTAATTGGGGCTTCGCCTCCATGAAGGCCAGTTGCCGGGCTAACTTTTCCGGCAACCAGAGGTCGTCGGAGTCCAGGAAGGCCAGCCACTCCCCTTGGGCCGCGGCAATGCCGGTATTCCGGGCCGCGGAGACCCCGCCGCGCACTGGCCGGGAGAGCACCTGGATTTTCCCAGCAAAAACGGCCAGGGCTTCCAGGGTCCCGTCCGCGGAGGCGTCGTCCACCACCAGGAGTTCAAAGTCCCGGCAGGTCTGGGCCAGCACCGAGGCCACTGCCTCTTGAACCAGCGCGGCCCGGTTGTAAGTGGGGATAATGACGCTGACCCGGGGCACAATAGAGAAAAGTTATCAGAAATTAAGGGAAATTCAAGGTGTATAATCACCGCCTCAGAGCCTTGAAGTTGAGGGCTTGCGGCCCTGCCCGATTTTTGCCATTATTCATTGGCATCCAGGGAAATTTCTGTGATAAGTTTTAATGTTGAAAATATGACTAGTTGCGCCGGAGTACCCCATGCAATCCCGTTATGAACCCCGCCGCCTGGAAGAGAAATGGCAGAAAATCTGGGCCGAACGGCGGCTTTTCGAGGCCACGGAGGACCCTTCCCGGCCTAAATATTATGTCCTGGAGATGTTTCCTTATCCGTCGGGGCGCATCCACATGGGCCACGTGCGCAACTACACCATCGGCGACGTGGTGGCCCGGTACAAAAGGATGCGGGGCTTTAACGTGCTCCATCCCATGGGCTGGGACGCGTTCGGGCTGCCCGCGGAAAACGCGGCCATGGCCCGGGGGCTGCACCCCGCTAACTGGACTTACGAAAATATCGATTATATGCGCCGCCAGCTCAAGGCCCTGGGTTACAGCTACGACTGGCCCCGGGAGCTGGCCACCTGCGACCCGGATTACTACCGCTGGGAGCAGTTGGTCTTCATCGAGATGTTCCGGCGGGGCCTGGCTTATAAGAAAAAAGCTCCGGTCAACTGGTGCCCCCAATGCGAAACCGTGCTGGCCAACGAACAGGTGGAAGGGGGCCTCTGCTGGCGCTGCGATTCCGAAGTGCATTTGCAGGAACTGGAACAGTGGTTCTTCAAGATCACCGCCTACGCCGAAGAGTTGCTGGCCGATCTGGACCACTTGGAGCACTGGCCGGAACGGGTCCTGACCATGCAGCGGAACTGGATTGGCAAGTCCATCGGTGCAGAAATCTTGTTTCCCTTAAAGGACGGGGGCGAGCCCATTACAGTCTTTACCACCCGGCAGGATACCCTGTGGGGCGCGACTTTCATGAGCCTGGCCCCGGAACACCCCCTGGCCCTGAGCCTGGCCCGGGGGACCTCCCAGGAAGCTGCGGTGGGCGATTTCGTTGACCACTGGCGGGCCCAGGACCGGAGCCGGGGCGTCTTGGAGGAACTCACCAAGGAAGGGGTCTTCACCGGCCGTTATTGCCTCAACCCGGTGACCGGCTGGGAAATGCCCATCTTTGTGGCCAATTTCGTGCTCATGGAATACGGCACCGGCGCGGTGATGGCGGTGCCGGTCCACGACCAGCGGGACTTTGAGTTCGCTAAGAAATACGGCCTGCCCATCAAGGTGGTGATTCAGCCGCCGGGGGAGGAACTCCGGGCCGAGAACCTCACCGCCGCCTATGAAGAGGAAGGGACTCTGGTGGATTCCGGTTCCTTCAGCGGCCTGGCCAGCGCCCCGGCCCGGGAGGCCATTGCCGGCTTTCTGGAGGAAAAGGGCCAGGGCCGGGGGGCGGTGCATTTCCGCCTCCGGGATTGGCTGATTTCCCGGCAGCGTTACTGGGGCGCGCCCATCCCCATTATTTACTGCGAAAAATGCGGCCTGGTGCCGGTGCCGGAAAAAGATCTGCCGGTTAAACTGCCCCTGGACGTCTCCCTCACCGGCGAAGGGGGCTCACCCCTGGCCCAGCTGCCGTCCTTCACCGAGGTCACCTGTCCCGTCTGCGGCGGTCCGGGCCGCCGGGAAGTAGACACCATGGACACCTTTGTGGAGTCCTCCTGGTATTTCCTGCGCTACGCCTGCGCCGACTACCGGGAAGGGGTGTTGGACCGCCAAAGGGTGGATTACTGGCTGCCCGTGGACCAATACATCGGTGGTATCGAGCACGCGGTGCTGCATCTGTTGTATGCCCGCTTCTTTACTAAAGTCCTCCGGGACCTGGGCCTGGCCCGAATCGATGAACCTTTTCAACGGCTCCTCACCCAGGGTATGGTCCTCAAAGACGGAGCCAAGATGGCCAAATCCAAGGGCAACGTGGTAGACCCGGAGTATATGATCGACGAATACGGCACGGACACCACCCGGCTCTTCCTCCTTTTTGCCGCGCCCCCGGAAAGGGACCTGGAGTGGAGCGACCAGGGGGTCATGGGCGGCCACCGCTTCCTGCACCGGCTCTGGACCCTGGCCCATAACCTGCTGCCGGATATCCTGAAAGCAACGCCCTATGAAGGCGGTGGTGCCGACCTCCCCGCCGGGCTGGGGGAGTTCCGCCACAAGGTGCACCAGACCATCCAGAAGGTGAGTGGGGATATCGAGGACCGCTTCCACTTCAATACCGCCATCGCCGCGGTCATGGAGCTGATTAACACCTTTTATCAGGCCGTGGAGGAGCACGCCGGCCAAAAGGGAGCCCCGGCGGTCTTCCGGGAGGCCCTGGAGGCGGTGTTGAAGCTGCTTTATCCCATGGTGCCCCATATTACTGAGGAGATCTGGGAGGCTTTGGGGTATAATACATCCCTGCTCCTGGCCCCCTGGCCCCAGGCCCAGGCCGAAGCCCTGGTGGAGGCGGCCCGGACGGTGGTCATCCAGATCAACGGCAAGGTGAGAAACCGCCTGGTGGTCCCGGCCGGCAAGTCAGACCGGGAGATCGAGGACCTGGCCCTTACTGATCCGGTGGTGCAAAAATGGCTGGAAGGCCGCCCTCCCAAAAGGGTGGTGGTGGCCCGGGGCAAACTGGTGAACATCGTTATTTAAGGAAAAGCCGTGACCTGCAGCCGCATATTCGCCCTCATTCTGATCCTGGCCCTGACGGGTTGCGGTTACCGCCCCCTGGGTCTGGAACCCTACCGCCAGGAGGGACGGCCGCTCCTGTCCATCCCCCCCTTCGCCAACCGCTCCACCGAAGTGGGTATCGAAGCTGTCATGGCCAATGCCATGATCCAGGCCTTTGCCCAGACCAAGGCCGTGCGTCTCGCCACCAAGCCTCAGGATGCCGATCTGGTGCTGGAAGGCAAAGTGACTTTTGTGGAAAACAGCTCCGTGGCCTTTAATAACATTCTGCAGTCCACTGTCCGGCGGGTGACCATCAAAGTGGACTACAGCCTCAAGCGCCGGAAAAGCGGGAAGACGCTGTGGAAGGATAGCACGGTTATCCAGGAAGATTATCTGGTGGACCCCAATTATCAAATCGGGGAGACCCTCAAGGATCAAGGCATCAGAAGGGCCGCAGATAAACTGGCCCACCAGGTTTTGGATAAGGTATTATTGGTGATCTAGCTGTCAGCTTTCAGCTAGAAAAGGAAATTTTGAGATAAGCAACCCTGGCAAATCATATTAGCGGGCGCAAGTTAACTTTATAAGAAAAGATTTTTAAAATCGGTTTTTTACTGAAAGCTGAAAGCTGACTGCTGAAAGCTCCACCATGTCCCATCCTTTATTAGAACGCCATCTCCAGCGCCGCACCCTCAAGCCCCTTTATCTCTTCTACGGGGACGAAGAGTTCCTCATGCACCGGGCCTTGGAGCGGCTGGCTCAGGCCATGCAGGGACCTGACACTGAGGCCCCCCTGAAGACCGTGCTGGAGGCCCAGGAAGTGTCGCTGCCGGATTTTCTGGCCCAGACGCGGCTGACCACCCTGTGGGGGCCCGGGCAACTCCTGGTCCTGCGCCGGGTGGAGACCTATCCGGCCAAGTCTCTGCACCTCATCCTGGATTATCTGGAGCGGCCCGCGGCCCGGGCCCGGGTGGTGCTTCTGGCTCCGGGATTGAAGGCCCGGGACCTGGCCAAAAATGCGGTCTGGAAGCGCCTCCAGCAGGAGGAAGCGGCCCTGGGGTTTTTTCATTTAAGGGAAGGGGAATTACAGCAGTGGCTGACCCGGGAGGCCCAGGCCCAGGGAAAAACCCTGACCCTGGCCGGGGCCCAACGCCTGGTGGATATGGTGGGGGATAATCTTTCGGAGCTGGCCTCGGAGCTGGAAAAACTGACTCTTTTTGCTGGCCAGGAAAAGACCCTGACCCCTAACCTGGTGAGCCAGTTAGCCAGCCACAGCCGCACTTACAATATCTTCGCGCTGGTGGACGCGCTGGGGGAGAAGGGGGCGCAAAAGCGGCTTTCCGCCCTGGCCCACCTTTTGGACCTGGGGGAGCCGCCGGCCCGGATTCTGGTGATGCTGGCCCGGCAGCTGCGCCTGCTGCTGCGCCTCAAAGACAGTCCTGCCGGTGGACCGCCGGAGGCCCTGGCCCGGGCCTTGGAGATTCCGCCCTGGAAAATAAAGGATTTGTCCAAGCAAGCCGCCCGCTTCACCGCGCCCATCCTGGAAAACCACCTCCGGCGCCTGCACCATGCCGATCAACAACTGAAAACCAGCGCCGGTAATCCCCGGCTCTGGCTGGAGTGGTGCCTGCTGCAAATGGGGCCTGGGTAAGAAAGATATTTGCCACAGAGACACAAAGAACATCGAGAAGCACAAGCAAAAAAGATTATTTTAAGTTTGGCGCTGGAAGCGCCAAACTTAAAAAGTTAACCTCTCTTTGTGACCCTCTTTGACCTTAGTGCCTTTGTGGTAAGCACCTTAAGCGCTTTTTAGGGCGTTGACCTGGCGGGTGAGGCGGGAGATTTTCCGGGCGGCGGTGCGCCAATGCAAGGTGCCTTTGCCTGCGACCTGAGCGATGATGGGTGCGGCCTTGGTGAGGGCGGTTTCGGCGCTCACCGCGTCCTTCTTGGCCAGGGCCTGGCGCACTTCCCGCACCACGTTTTTCACCCTGGTCTTCCGGCTCTGGTTCCGGACCCGTCGTTTTTTATTCTGTCTAGCCCGCTTCATGGCGGAAAGATGTCTGGCCAAAATATTTTCCTCCGCAAAAAATAATCATTAAATGTAACTTAAGAATTTCTTCCGGTCAAGACTGTTGGATCTCCGGGGGTTGCCGGAAGAAGGTGAGAAAGTACCCCACCCCCGAAGCGATGGTCACGATCATGGCCAGCCAGAGGAGGCCCGTGCCCAACCGCTGGAAATCCAAAGTCTGGTAAGGATAATGCAAAATCAGGGCGGTAAGGGCCGCCATCTGCAGCAGGGTCTTGGCCTTGCCCCAACGGTCCGGGGCCAGGATGATGCCTTCCGCGGCGGCCAGGGCCCTAAGGCCGGTAACCGCCAGTTCCCGGCCGATGATGACAAAAGCGATCCACGCCTGCACCCGGCCCAAGGGGATGAGCATTATCAGGGCCGCGGATACCAACAGTTTGTCCGCCAGGGGGTCCATGAATTTGCCGAAGCGGCTCACCAGCCGGTGACGCCGGGCGTAAAATCCATCCAAAAAATCGGTGGCCCCCGCGGCCATGAAACATAAAGCCACTAAAAAACTGGCCACCGGCCCCGAGAAACACAAAAAGACCATGACCACCGGAATGGCCACGATGCGGGTCCCCGTCAGAATGTTGGGCAGATTCCAGAATTTGGTGTTGGCCGGGTCCATGTCAACGGGTGCGGGCGCGCTCCCAATCCTCCAGAAATTTCTTTAACCCCGCGTCCGTCAGGGGATGCTTAATGAGTTGCAGGATCACCCCATAAGGCACGGTGGCAATATCCGCGCCCGCCAGGGCCGCCTCCAGGACGTGGAGGGGATTGCGTATACTGGCGACGATGATCTCCGTATCAAAGCCATAATTTTCAAAGATGGTGACAATCTGCTCCACGCTCTCCATGCCCCGTTGGGAGATGTCGTCCAGGCGGCCGATGAAGGGACTGACATAGGCCGCGCCGGCTTTGGCCGCCAGGAGGGCCTGGAGGGGTTGAAAAATCAAGGTGACGTTGACCCTGATCCCCTCCTCGGAGAGGATGCGGGTGGCCTTCAGACCGTCTGGGGTCATGGGGATTTTCACCGCCACCCATTCGTGGATCTTGGCCAGATCCCTGGCTTCGGCCACCATGGCCTGGGCCTCGGTGGCCACCACCTCGGCGCTTACCGGTCCCTGGACCAACTCGCAAATAGTGCGAATGTGATTCCTAAACTGCTCCGGTTCGCAGATGCCAATTTTCGCACAGAGACTGGGGTTGGTGGTTACCCCGTCCACCAGGCCCAGATCGTGGGCCGCTTGAATCTCCTCCAACTTGGCGGTGTCGATAAAGAATTTCATGATGACCCCTTATCCTATCATAGTTCATCCCGGCCCACTACGCCGGAAGCGTTTCAGGCAGCCTTCGGAACAGAAAAAGTAGTCCTTGCCGTCTTTTTGGACCTTCAGAGCATCCTGCCGGGGAATAAAGGTGCCGCAAATCGGGTCTTGCACCAGCATCTCGGTGTCCTGGCCCTTTGATTCCTGGGGGGAGGCATGCCGCGCCTCCTTATAGGCCAGCATAGTTTTTTTCACCAGGCGGTAAATCAGATAACCTACCACCAAGCCGAGAATAAAGCGCCAGCTCACAATCCTTCTCTCTCAGTCGGATACGAGTTGCATGGATTCCCGGGCCGCTTTAGCCAACTCCGCTAACAATTCCGCGGCCGTCTTCTCCAGGACCGGGTGCCAGGCCTGGGGAGCAATCTCTGCCAGGGGCACCAACACACAAGCCCGGCGGTGCATTTCCGGATGCGGCAGGGTCAACTCCCGCCCGGACATGATCAGGCCGTCATACAGCAATAAATCCAAGTCAATAATTCGGGGGCCCCAATGTTCTCCCCGGACCCGGCCCAGAGCCAGTTCCACCTGCTGCAAGGCCCGCAACAGCTCTTCCGGCCCCAGGCGGGTGCGCACCTGGGCCACGGCGTTGAAGTACCAGGGCTGGCCCGGAGGACCCTGGGGCGGGTTCAGATAAAACCGGGAGATCTTTAAGACCTCCACCTCCTCCACCGCCGCCAGTTTCTCCAGGGCCTCCGCCAACTGGCGGCGGGGGTCCCCCAAATTGGCCCCCAAGCCGACGTAGGCCAGGACCGGCTTCAACTCGGTTATCGCCGCGTGTCCTAAGGGCATGTTGTGGTGCTTTTAAGGGAGTGGTGTAGGGGCGGGTTTAAAACCCGCTCCTACCGTTCCCCGGCCCCTCAAAAAATTATTAGCCCACCTTCTCCAACCGCGTCAGGGCTTCCTGCATCCGTTCCTTGGGCACGGTGAGGGCCAGGCGCACGTAGCCTTCCCCGGGGGCGCCTAAGCCCATGCCGGGGATGGTGACAATACCGGCTTTTTCCAGAAGGTGGGTGGTAAAGCCCATGGAGGTCATTCCCGGGGGCACCGCCAGCCAGACGTAAAAGGTGGCCCGGGGGAATTCCACGTCATAGCCTAATTTTTTCAGCCCCCCCACCAGAATATCCCGGCGTTCCTGGAGGATGGCGCAGTTTTCCCGAACACAGCTCTGGTCCGAATCCAGGGCCGCGATCCCCGCGAGCTGAATGGCATCGAAGGCTCCGGAATCGATGTTGCTTTTAATCTTGCCCAGCGCCGCCAAGACGTCTTTATTGCCCACGGCCATGCCCAGGCGCCAGCCGGTCATGTTGTAGGTCTTGGAGAGGGAATGAAATTCGATGCCCACTTCCCGGGCCCCGGGCACTTCCAGGAAACTGGGGGGATTATAACCGTCATAGGCCAGCTCGGTATAGGCCGCATCATGGACGGCAATAATCTGATATTCCCGGCAAAAATCCACCATGCGGGTGAAAAATCCCTTGTCGGCCACCGCCGCGGTGGGATTATTGGGGTAGTTAAAGAAAAAGGCCTTGGCATCCCGGGCGGTCAGGGGGTCGATGTCGTGGAAATCCGGCAAAAAAGCGTTTTCCCGGAGCAAGGGCACCATGTGGCTGTAAGCCCCGGCGAAGAGGCTGCCCATCTGGTAGACGGGATACCCCGGGCTGGTCATCAGATTGATATCCTCGGGATTATTGATCCCCAAGGGCAGGTGGGCGATGCCTTCCTTGGAGCCGATGAGGGTAATGACCTCGGTTTCCGGGTCCAACTCCACCCCGAAACGCTTTTGGTACCAACGGGCCACGGCCTCCCTGAAACCCTTCATGCCGGAATAGGCCGGGTAGCGATGGGTGCCGGGGTCGGCCACCGCCGCCTGCATCTTCTCCACGATAAAGGCGGGCGTAGGCAGATCGGGGTCCCCGACGCCCAAATCGATGATGTCCACCCCCCGGGCTTTCACCTCCGCTTTTTTCGCGTCGATTTCCTTGAAGAGGTACGGGGGAATCTGCTTGAGACGTTCTGCCGGCTCGAAAAACTGCGTCATGCGCTTACCCTTTCCGCCACTACTTTATTGCGTAAGGCGCCGATATTTTCCACCCTGATTTCCACCATGTCGCCCACCCGCATGGGGCCGATGCCCGAGGGGGTGCCGGTGGCGATGACGTCGCCGGGAAGCAGGGTCATGATCCGGGAGATAAAAGAAATGAGGGTCGCCACCCCGAAGACCATGTCACTGGTGTTGGAGTGCTGCTTCCTTTCTCCGTTAAGATAGGCCTCTACCGTCAGGTTGTCCGGGGCGGCGATCTCCGTTTCGATCCAGGGCCCCAGGGCCGCGAAGGTATCGAAACCCTTGGCCCGGGTGAACTGGCCGTCCTTTTTCTGCAAATCCCGGGCAGTGACGTCGTTGAAGCAAGTATAGCCCAAGACATAATCCAGGGCTTTATCTTCAGGCACATGCCGGGCGGTTTTGCCTAGAATTACCGCCAACTCCGCCTCGTAGTCCACCCGCCGGGACATGGCGGGATAGATGATGGCCGCATCCGGGCCGATGACCGAAGTACTGGGTTTCATAAAGATCAGGGGTTCATCCGGTACCGGGTTCCCGAATTCCGCGGCATGGTCCCGGTAGTTCAACCCCAGGGCGATGATCTTCGTAGGTTCGCAAGGGGCCAACAGCGTCACTTCCGGCAGGGACAGAACCTCCCCGGTGGTATTGGCCAGTCCGCCGTCATAGGGCAGTCCCCAGAGGACGGAAATTTTCTCGCCTTCCAGGATGCCGTAAGCCTGGCGGCCCTGCATGTCAAATCTGACGATGCGCATCTATCTCAATCATAAAGTATATTGCATTCAATATATACATTTGTTTAGTTTGATTGTCATAAGTAAATCTTTTTAATAGATAATTATACAATATAATTAATTAGTTAGTTAAACTATGTAACTTTGCTATTCACACTTGATGAAACATCACGGATAGTTGTTGCAACCGATTTCTCAGGTTCTTTACATTTAATGGCTTTTAATGATCTTAAAATATCTTCACGGTTTTCTCCTGTCATAAAACCAGAAAAAGAAGTGGTGCCATCTAGAGTTGTCATTGTGAGATGAGGCCTTCTGCGGAAAGGGCCAAACCGGTACCAAAGCCAATTTCCAAAATAACCAGTAATGCCGCCGAGTATAAAACCTATTAAAAATCCTACGGTATTCACAAAAACACTGTACCACGCGCCAACGCCACTCGATGCGCTGATTGGTTCTGTACTTGCCATGATTACCTTCTATTTATTTCACAAGTCTTCTTTTTGATCTGGAATTTCCCCAAATCTTTCCTCATATTTTCTTAGATTTTCTTCAGAAGCCTTAACTATCTTCTTAAACTGCAGCGGTGTTACAATTACACGACTGTTAAGTGTTCCTCCTGAAGGGGTGATGTTTAAAAAATCTATGAAAAATTCAGTTTGGAAGTGACTTATAACAGTCCTATTGGAAAAAACCCCTCGTTTTATTTCTTCCGTTGTTGATACTTCAATTTCTACCTTTTCCTTCTCTTCCTTTTTCTCCTCAGTCATCTTAATACCCTCTACTATGGGTTAATTTATAATTTTTAAATAAGAAGGATGATTATTTCAACCCCAAGACATCCTGCATGTCATACAGCCCCGGAGCCTGTCCCACGATCCAGGTCGCGGCCCGCACTGCGCCCCGGGCGAAATTGTCCCGGCTGTGGGCCCGGTGAGTGATCTCCAGGCGCTCGCCCATGCCCCCGAAGAGCACGGTGTGCTCGCCGACGATATCCCCGGCCCTGACCGTCTGAATGCCGATCTCCTGAGTGGTGCGTTCGCCGATGATCCCCTGGCGGGCGTAAACCCCTACCTTCTCCAGGTCCCGGTCCAGGGCCTGGGCGATGACCTGGGCGAGTTTTAAGGCTGTGCCGCTGGGCGCGTCTTTTTTCAGACGGTGGTGGGCCTCCACGATCTCCACGTCATAGCCGGAGCTTAAAACCCGGGCGATATCCGCCACCACCTGGAACATCAGGTTGACGCCGACGCTCATGTTGGGCGCAAAAACTAGCCGGGTGCGGGCCCCCTGGGCCCGGACCTCGGAGAGCTGCGCCGGGGACAAACCGGTGGTGCCCAGGACCATGGCCTTGCCCGCCTCCGCCACCATCTTTAAATGGGCCAGGGAGGATTCGGGATGGGTGAATTCAATGACGACGTCCCCCTGGGCCAAGACCTCAGCCAGGGAGCCGGAAATGGTGACGCCCTTGGCGGGCAGCCCCACCACTTCGCCCACTTCTTTGCCCACTGCCGGGTTATCCGGCCGCTCCACTGCGGCCGCCAGGGTAATGCCCTCCACGCCTTCCATCATGTGGATGATTCTGCCGCCCATGCGCCCCGCCGCGCCGGAAACAATAGCCCGTACCATAAAGCCTCCCAAAAAGCTTTCAGCAATCAGCCATCAGCGGTCAGCTTTTAAAAAACCCTAAAAACTGCGGTTTCTTTAACTAAACTTTCCGCCAGTTTTTTACGGCTAGTTATTCTTTGCTGAAAGCTGAAAGCTGACTGCTGAAGGCTATTATTAAATCAGTCCGTACTTCTGCATCACGCTCCGGAGTTTCTCTTCGTTGGCGGCGCTCATGGGACATAAGGGCTGCCGCACCTCGCCGGTTATTTTCCCCAGCAGTTTCATGGCCGTCTTTACCGGCACGGGGTTGGTCTCGAAGAACATGGCTTCCGTCAGGGGCCACATCTTGTAGTGAAGCTTTTTGGCTCCCTCCAGGTCTCCCTTGAAGAAGGCGTTGCACATCCCGGCCATATCTGCCGGCACCACGTTGGAGACCACCGAGATCACCCCTTTACCGCCCACGCACATGAGGGGAAAGGTGGTGAAGTCGTCGCCGGAGAGCACGGTAATTTTATCGCCGCACAACTCCAGGGTCTTGGCCCCCTGCTTCAGGTCCCCGGTGGCGTCCTTGAGGCCCACGATATTGGGGAGCGTCGCCAGCCGGGCCATGGTTTCCGGCAGCAGGTTGAGGCTGGTGCGTCCCGGCACGTTATAGACCACGATGGGGATTTTGGTAGCATCGGCTATGGTTTTATAGTGCTGAAACAACCCTTCCTGCGTGGGTTTATTGTAGTAAGGAGTGATCATCAGGGCGTAATCCGCCCCCGCGGCCTGAGCGTGTTTGGTGAGCTCCAGAGATTCAGCGGTGCTGTTGGAACCCGAGCCCGCAATTACCGGTACCCGTTTTTTCACCTGGTCGAGGCAGATCTCCACCACCCGTTTATGTTCGGCGTGGGACAGAGTAGGGGATTCCCCAGTGGTGCCGCAAGGCACAAGGCCATGAATGCCTCCCTCGATCTGGCGCTCGATGAGTTGCCGGTAGGCCTCTTCGTCGAGTTGGCCGTTCTTGAAGGGAGTAACGATTGCGGTGAATGCTCCTTTTAACATGGTGTTACTCCTCCTTACTTGAGTTCATCAACCCACAGTTCGCCCTGGCACACCACCAGGGCTTCACCTTCCAGGTAGACGTCCATAAAGGTCTCGCCCTGGAGTTTAAAGTGCACGGTGAGGACTTCGCCGCCCCGGGTATTAACCGCCACCGGGGAGACCGCGTAGCCTAATCTGGCGGCGATGAGGGCGGCGGCCACCGCGCCGGTGCCGCAGGCCAGGGTCTCGTCCTCCACCCCCCGTTCATAGGTCCGCACTTCCAGGGCCTGGGAGCCCTGGAAGTCGATGAAATTGACGTTGGTCCCCGCGGGCTGGAACATCTGGTGAAAACGAACAATCTTCCCCCAGAAAGTCACCGGCACCTTGTCCAATTCCTTGACCGGCACCACCACGTGGGGCACCCCCACCTTGAGGAAATGGCCGGTGAGGGTCTGGCCGTTGATGGGAATTTCCTGATACAGGCGGAAATCCTCAATCCCCGTCAGTTCCAGGCGCACCTCCCGGTCCTGGACTTGAGCGTGTATCACGCCCGCCAGGGTTTCAAAAGAGAGCTTAGGCGGGGCCATCCCCAACATCACCGCCAGACGGGCGGCGCAGCGGCCGCCGTTGCCGCACATCTCCGCTTCGGAGCCGTCAGCGTTATAGAAACGCCAGCGAAAATCGGCCTTGGTCCCCGGCTCCAGGAGGATCATGCCGTCGGCCCCTACCCCCACCTGCCGGGCGCAGACCCGGCGGGCGAAGCGGGGCTGCTGGGCTTCCGGGATCAGGGCCCGGCGGTGGTCGATGAGCACGAAGTCATTGCCGCCGCCGTGCATCTTATAAAAAGGGAGGCGCTTGGTTTCCAGATCCATATCTTTTTCATCAAAATCCCCCCTCCCCCCTTTAAAAAGGGGGGATAAAAGGCAATACTTCCTTAAAGTCCCCCTTTTCTAAAGGGGGATTTAGGGGGATTTTTAGGGCTTTAATCAGCTACTTCAGGAATTCCGGAATACTTTCCCCCCAGATAAGCTGACGGTGAGTTTCCCGTTTTCTGATAACATAAAAGTCTTGATCTTGCACCAAAATTTCCGCCACCCGGGGCCGGGCGTTGTAGTTGGAACTCATGGAAAAGCCATAGGCTCCGGCGCTCATGGCCGCCACCAGTTCCCCGGGCTGCATGGCCGGCATTTCCCGGTCTTTGGCCAGAAAATCCCCGGATTCGCAAATGGGTCCCACCAGGGAGGCCTTGATCAGGGGCCGCTCCCGGATGGCCACCGGCCAGATGCCATGGTAAGAGCCATAGAGGCTGGGCCGGGCCAGGTCGTTCATGCCCGCGTCCACGATGATGAAGTGCTTGGCTTCGCTCTCCTTGGTATAGAGCACCTTGGTGACCAGGATGCCGGCGTTGCCCACCAGCACCCGGCCGGGCTCCAGGATGAGGGTGCATTCCAGCCCCTTCAGGTGCTCGATGAGTTTCTGGCCGTACTCCGAGGGGTGCGGCGGCGCCTCCTGATCGTATTGAATCCCCAGGCCGCCCCCCAAATCCACGTATTGGATGCGGATACCCAGGGCCCGGAGGCGGTCGATCAGATCCTTCAAGCGCTCCAAGGCGTCCACAAAGGGCGTTACCTGGGTGATCTGGGAGCCGATGTGGCAGGCCACTCCCACCACGTCGAGGTGCGGCAGGTCCTGGGCCCGGCGATAGTCCTCGATGGCCCGGTCGATGTCGATGCCGAACTTGTTCTTTTTGAGCCCAGTGGAGATGTAGGGGTGCGTCTGGGCGTCGATATCGGGATTGATCCTCAGGGCCACCCGGGCCTTGAGGCGCATACGGCCGGCGATGCGGTTGATGGCCTCCAACTCCTGGGAGGACTCCATATTGAACAGGAGGATGCCGGCCTTCAGGGCCGCCCTGATCTCCTCGGGCTTCTTTCCCACCCCGGAATAGACGATCTTGCCCGGCTCCACCCCGGCCTGCAGGGCCCGATACAGTTCGCCGCCGGAGACGATGTCCGCGCCCGCGCCCAGGCGTCCGAACAGCCTCAGGATGGCCAGGTTGGCGTTGGCCTTGACCGCAAAGCAGACGATATGGGGAAACTCCGCGAAGGCGGCGTCGAAGACCTTAAAGTGATGGGTCAAGGTGGTGGCGCTGTACAGATAGCACGGCGTGCCCACGGCCTCGACGATCCGGCGCACCGGCACATTTTCGCAGTAGAGTTCACCCGCTTGGTAATGGAAATGGTGCATTTACTTCAGCCTTTCGAGAAGAAGCTATCAGCGGTCAGCTTTCAGCCAAGACCGTAAACTGTGAGATCAACCCTCTTGGCCAAGGCCATGTTCGGCGGGCACA
>ENA-OSEO01003502-OSEO01003502.1-sediment-metagenome-genome-assembly--contig:-NODE-3502-length-18463-cov-7.814152_pt1 | contig 18463 bp, 15 predicted proteins | sample MGYA00237883_ERZ534232 | MGnify/ENA metagenome assembly ERZ534232
GATTCCCGACAACCTGTTGTTTTTAAATAAGCAAGGTGGATGTCATGCAAGAAGATTTTCACTTTTATGCCGTTTATGCGCTGGTCAGGTGCGCGGGGTTGATTCCCGATCTCGCCCACAAGATTGCTTATGCTACCCATTATACGGCATGATTTTCGGATAAAGCGGGGTTTTTACCCGAACCTGAAATCCATTTTAATTGGTTGGGAGGTTGATAATGGAATGGCTCGAAGCAGGACTGGCCTTTGCGGTCATCATGATGGTTTTTTCAACCATGGTTTCGGTTATCGTTGAAACCGTACACAGGGTGTTTCATTTCCGCCAAAAAGGGCTTCAAATGATTATGACGCATGTTTATCAAGAGGTGATTTGGCCGCGCCTCTCCAATCACTTAGGTGAAAAAAAGGCGTCATCTATCGACATAAAAAACAGACAGGGGGGCGTGGTCAATTTGCGGAAGTCCATTTCGACATTTTTCCTATGCCACGGGGTGAAGGATACGTTTTCGATGAGGCCCTCGTGGGCATGAACGTTCCCCGTAACTTCGTTCCCGCTGTGGAGAAAGGACTGGACGAGGCCAAAAACAAGGGTGTCTTGGCGGGATATCCGGTGGTGGACTTTAAGATCCGATTCTACGACGGAAAGTCCCACGACGTTGACTCCTCGGAAATGGCGTTCAAGATCGCGGCGTCCATGTGCTTCAAAAAGGCCATGGAAGATGCTTCGCCTATTTTGCTGGAACCTGTCATGAAACTCGAAATCACGGTTCCGGATGAAGCCATGGGCGATGTCATCGGCGATCTCAACGGACGTCGAGGAAAGGTGCTCGGCATGGAGGGTCAGGGATCGAACCAGGTGATTACAGCCCATGTACCCATGTCCGAAGTGCTGAAATATCAGCCCGATCTGACATCCATGACCGCCGGAAGGGGCGCTTTCAAAATGGAACTGGATCACTATGAGCCCATGCCGGCTCCCCTGCAGGAAAAGGTGATCGCGCAATCCAAGAAAGAAGAAGACTGACCATTTCTGCGGAAATAGGATAAGAAAGGCCCTCCTTCGCAGGGGGCCTTTTCTTGTCTCTAAGCGGGGAAATGTTTACCGAAACCATTGTTGAACTGCACGATACCCTCACCCCGGCCCTCGACAAGCTCGGTCTGCAACAGCGGGAGCCGGACCGAGTCGTACGTATTCATGCGGTCAAAATCAGCTTAATGCTCCTGTCCGTTCTTATTCTCCGCCATATCTTGTTGTGCCCGCTTCAGTGTATCCCAAAGCTCGGCCACCTGACGCCGGGCATCTTCCATGGAACCGGAGTTGTCGATCACATAGTCCGCGTAACTTACCTTCTCGTTGATGGGTAGTTGCGCTTTGAGTATGTTGGCCGCTTCGTCTTTTGTGATGGCGTCCCGCTTTGCGAGACGCTTGATCTGCGCCTCGGGAGAAATGCACACCACCAGGATCTTGTGGAACATGTACTGCAAATTGAGCTCGATCAACAACGGGACGTCAACCAGGACAATGGCGTTGGGGTCCTTTTCCACAATCCCGTTCAATTGCTCGAAAAACGTTTCAAAGATCCGCGGATGGGTGAAGCTCTCAAGTTTCTTTCTCTTTTCAAAGTCGCGAAACACGATGTCCGACAGCTTTTTCCGATCGAGCTGCCTGTCTTCCTGAAGCACCTGCTCCCCGAAATAGGCCACAATGTCCTTCCAGGCCTGCTTTTCAGGTTCAACCACCTCTCGGGCGATCACATCAAAATCAATAAGGCGTGCGCCCAGCTCCCTCAACATGTTCACGACCGTGCTCTTCCCGGTTGCGATGCCCCCTGTCACACCTAGCAGCAGGCGGTTGTCGTTTCCCCGGATGGCCTCCACCTGGCGGAGACCGCCGTAGGACATGGGAAAAGCCGTTGTGAGATCCTGCTCGGCGCCCGCGTAGCTGATGGGATAACGGATGCCTCTTCGGTAAAGGACCTCCATGCCTCTGAGCGCCTTTCCCATCATGCCGGCAGGAATGGCCATCACCAGGTCCTCATCCTGCGCGTGGCCGTAGCGGCGTTCACCATAGCAGGGAATGGTCATGGAGGGCTTGCCGGTCAGGTAGCACCTGGCAATGGCATCCGAGCAGGATGACTCCCCTACGCAGTGAAAGGACATGACCTCATAGTCCTCAAACTGCAGGGAATTGATGAGGAGCATCATCTGGGCCGGATTGGCATAGATAAGGACCATATCCGGCTCAAAGGGTTTGTACACGAGCGGGGCCATGGCCACGGCCTCGTATTTGCCGGTCGGAAGACGGGGGATCGAAGCCTCATATTTCCTGCCGTCCTCCCTTGTCTTCACCCAGACAATGGAGCGAAATGTGCCGTCTTTATGCATCTCGGGGGTATCGGTCAATCCGATGATGGAAGGACACACGGGGGAAAGAAAATCGTCCAGGTCGGCTCCCACGGTCCAGTCGAAATTCCTGACCAGGGTGATCAATTGGCACATGGTCACTTTATGGTTCATCCGGCGCATAAAAGGAATTTGGTTCAGTTCTTCCTTATGCTCGAGCAGCTTGAAGGCCACGGGAAAGGACTTGAGCCGCATCAATAGCTCCATCCGCCTGATCACTTTTTCCCACTCAACTCTTTTTTCCAAAGCATTGCCTCCTTTCAGGCTTGAGACTGAGGTTGATTTGCCATGCCGGGCGATGGCCGTCCCTACTTTCGGTAAACGACCGGAGCGTAATTCCCTGATCTCAAGGCAGCCACCAGGTCCTCCTCGTTTTTGATTTCCTGGAAAAACTGAGTGGCGTACTGGCCGACCTCATCGACTTCATGAGCGTCGCTGCCGCCCGTGACCGGGAGGTTCAGTCCGGCGGCCACCTCGGCGGCGAACTTGTTTTCCCGCTCCGTGACCTTCCCGTTTAAAATCTCTATGGCGTCCACTAACTTCAAAAGTGGGCGTTCCATGGCCCTTTCAGGGGTCAATCCGATTTGGGTGGCCCCGACCACCAGGAACCCCCTGAAAGGATGAGCCACAATCATGAAGCCGCCGGCCTGTTCCACTTTTCCCCGCAGGTCATCCAGTTTGACGATACCCTTGATGTCATTGTCCAGTCCAAAAACCAGCATGTCTCCCTGGTCCGTGGTGATCTCGTTACCGCGGAGAATAAGAAATCCGTGCTTTCGTCTGAGGTTTTCCACCTCCGAGGCCGACCAGACGTAGTTATGGTCGGTCAGGCAGATGCCGTCCAGACCGATTCTTTTGGCTTCTTCAATCAGGGCGTCCACCGAGGCGGAGCTGCACGGGGAGGCCGGCGAAGTGTGGACGTGCAGATCGATCAAGGTCCCCCCGCGGGCCTTTTCGTGGAGTATCTTGATTTCCTTGGTCTTTGGTTTCGGCCCTTCTGAAACTTCGATTCGCGGCCCTGTCACTTCCGTCCGGACTTCGGACAGGCTGGCGGGCTTCCCGGCCAGAAAGTCCTCAAAGGCCAGATCAGGCCGGTCGGCTTTAGCCGCCTCCCATTGGGCCACCAGGGCCGCTTCCCGGGCCGAGTGCCAGCATTCCAAAAGCAGGTTGGCGTAATGCCGGCAGGACTTGCGGCCGATAATCTTATGGACCTTCTGGCTCAGGCCTTCTTCATTGCGGAATCCGACCGCTTCCTGGAGAAACTGATCCGACCGCCGGCATTCCGGAGTGGTCCACCTATTCCATTTCCCCCTGATGGAAAGAATTTCCAAATCGGCCAGGCTTATGTCCAGGTCCAATTCCAGGCTGTAGATGTCATCGTCCAATATTCCATGAACCGAGAGGGTGTCCTGGTCTTTTCGGTAAATGCTGATCATCTTTTTGCGCATGAATTTGAGCATGGCTTCGAATTCTCCTTGGGTTTACTCAAAATAGTTCTTTTCACGCTTACGGACTATTTTGTCGGCGGCTCGATGCCTTCGACCATCGAACTGCCTGGAGCGAACGCCGCGCAACGGCTGTACAATCTGATGTTGTTTTTGATCATTTTCTGATAATACTCGACGTTCTGGTGCTGTTCAACCGGGGCTTGGGCTAATTCCTCCTTGGTGAAGGCCAGGATGATGCCGTGGCAGCATTCTTCAATCATGAAAGCCAATTGTCGGCATTCGGAAACCTCGCCGACCAGACCCTTGATGATCTTGAGCATACCTGGGCCGACTCGGACCCCGATGACTTTTTTCACCCCTTCGGCCGGAGTGCGGCATTCGTCCTGATAAGTCCGTCGGAATTCTCCCAGAGCGTCTATTATTTCCAGGTCCGGCAGTTTGACCAGGATTTCCACCACGGCGTCGGTCAAGGTGTCCTGGAGGCGGCAAGTCGAACGCATGGTCTGCGCGTCGATTTGTTCCACACTGGTATTCCGGTTTCGGGAATAACAGAGAAGTCTGGGCATGGTTTCGAGCATGAGCCTAATCTCCTTTCCTTGGGTTTGGGGCGGTATACTATCACGGAACAAACCGCTTGGTGCAACATATTCCTGGCCGGGGGGCGATGGAATCCTTTTCCGTCAAATCCCGCCACTAGGGCCGCCGGCCAGTGCTTTTTCCAATCCAGACCCAATCTTTTTTAGAGATTTATATCAATATTATCAAAAAGTCAAATAAGGCAATGAAGCCCGGGATCATTATCTGGCACCACCGTTCTTTTCGGAGAAACAATGAAAGGCAAAATAATCAGAATAGGACGTTTTCTTCCCCGATGACAAGAAAGCTAATGAGCTAGACCCGGCCTGGCAAGCAGTCCGGCTTGGCGCAGGGGAAAGGTGAAGTAAAAATCCGGGTTGGGTCTCCGGAGGTTCTGGAGGCGGCGGGAAAAGGCATGGACTTCGTAGCGGTGATAAAGCCAAACAGCGGGCTGGTCCGCCAAAAGGTGTTCATGAATCAGACCAAGAGGTTCCGCCAACTCCTCCGGTTGTTCGGCGGCCAGAAGGTTTTTGATGCACTGGTCGACAATATTGTTTTGATATCGACCAAAGTTGCCGGTACTCCATGCATTTGACGACCAGCACCCGGCCAGTGATGAAAAAATTCGGGGATTAGTGCCGTGCTGGGTCAGACAGGCCTGAAAGTCGCCCGGCCGGAGATTCTCCTCCACCATCCGGTCAAAGCGTTTATAAACCAGGTGGGCTTTAAGGCCGAACCGGTTGAGGGCCCGCTGAATATACAGGGCTGTTTCTTTTTCCGTCTGAAAGGCCGTAGGTACTAAAAGCTCGAACTCAAAATCGCGGCCGTCTTTGTCACGGAACATGTCCTGATCGTGGTCGACCCAACCGGCTTCGGCCAGGGCTCGTTCGGCTTCTTCCGGGTCAAAGCGGATCGGCCGGGCGTTCTCCGGCAGAAAAGGGGAAAAAGCGCCCAAGGGACTGGGGCAAGGTTCGGCCAGACCGTGAAGTTCTGATTGAATGTGCTTTTCGATGTCCAACATCATGGCTATGGCTCGCCTGACTTGTCGGTCGGAAAAAAGAGGGTCTGCGGTATTGAAGAGTAAAAGCACCGTCGACCTGGACATACCGCCCTCTAAACGGTAATGGGTGGGTTCAAGCCGCATGAAATAGACGTTTTCCGGAGTGGCCGCGAAACAGGCCTGGAGTCGGTTGTTCATAAAATCGGTCCAGATTTTTTCCTTGTCCGGCACATAAGCTACTTCAATGGCCTCGATCCCGGGTTTTTCACCGTAGTATTGAGGAAAAGCCACTAGAACAAATTTCTTCCCGTTGTCGCGGTGGTGAATCCTGAACGGGCCGCTGCCGACAGCCGACTGGTCTTGATCGTATCGGTCGTGAGCCGGTTTGGGGACGACCGGCATGGCGGAGAGATGATACAAGAAAAATGGGAGCGGGTGCTTAAGGGCGATGACCAGTCTGTGGAGGTCGGGACAGCGAATTTCGTCTATGTTCTCGGCCAAAAAAGGATTTGACTCACAAAGGCGTTTCAGTGAATAAAGGGCGTCGGCCGAAGTCACCGGCCGGCCGTCGTGAAAGCGGGCCTCGGGCCTCAAGACAAAAGTCCAGGCCTTTTCGTCTTCTTCGGACCACCATTTGACCGCCAAATCCGGTTCGAAAGAACCGTCCTCGATCGGGATCAGAAGAAAGCTGTATATTAGGGGGAAAATCGTGGTTTGAGCACCGTAACCGAATCTATAGGGATCAAGGCTGAGGATAGGCATCGAAAAAGCCAGCTTAATTTGACTGCCGAAACTTTCCGTTCGGTCCTGCCGGGCCTTGGGCATAAAAATCCACTCCAGGGTGTAAAGGACGAGGATCAGTAAAACCAGGACGAGCAGCCGGAGCGAAAGTTTTTTCAAAGAGGTCAAGACCGGACTCCCTGCTTCACCTTGGTTTTTTTCCTTTCAAGCCGCTGGTCAAACAGTACCTGGCCGCTTGAGCCTTACGGCCGTTGTGCTCCAAAATCCCGGCCTTTTGCAGAGCCTTAAGAATCAGATGAGCCAATTTGTCCCGCCTGAGCGGCTGATGCGGCGGGGAGATGAAGTCGGTCAACTCGCGGGGAGCAAAAGACCGTCGGCCCAGTTCCTCGAAAAACCGAACCAGTTGGATCAAAGAAACGCTTTCCGCCGAACGCCGGGGCCGGCCGGTCGGTCCAGGCGGAAGGGCCAGGGCCTGGGCCACGGCCAGGAGGAGAACTTCACGATCACAGCTTGGTTCGGCGGGGAGGCCGGGTCTTGGCGCCGGAGAAAATCGGGTCACCTCCGGCGGCAGATGCTCAGGACCGATCCAGCCCCGGCCGGTTAGAATCACCGCCCGGTGAATGACGTTCTCCAATTCCCGGATGTTGCCCGGCCAGGGGTATCGGATCAAAAGCCCGGCCGCTTCCTTGGTCAATCCTTTGACGCAGGTGTCGTTTTCCCGGTTATACAAGGTAATAAAACATTCGGCCAGATCGGGAATGTCGTCGATCCGGTCTCTAAGGGGCGGCAGGTTCAGGCGGAAGACATTGAGGCGATAAAAAAGGTCCTGGCGAAAACTCCCCTCGGCCCGAGCTTGCTCCGGATCACGGTTGGTCGCGGCCAAAATCCGGACGTTAACCTGGACGGCCCGGACTCCTCCCAGGGGCAAAACTTTATGATCCTGAAGAAACCGGAGCAGCTTGACTTGCAGGAATGGAGACATCTCGGCGATTTCATCCAAGAAAAGCGTCCCCCCCTCGGCCAGGAGAATCTGACCCGGCTTGTCTTGCCTGGCTTCCGAAAAAGCGCCCCGTCGATAACCGAAAAGTTCGCTTTCCAAGAGATTTTCGGGTATGGCTCCACAATTCACCGGGACGAAGGGCCCCTGGCGGCAGAGACTTTGCCCATGAATAAACCTGGCCAGGACCTCTTTGCCGGTTCCGCTTTCTCCGGTCAAAAGGATAGGCGCCCGGGAACGGGCCGCCGCGGCCGCGGTGCGGACCAGTTCCCGCCAGGCGGCATAGCGGCTCTCCAGCACAGGCTGGTGCGCCTTCTTGAGTTCCTCATAGTCGGCCCGCCGATAGGCCGCGGCCGCTTCAGCGGCTTCCACTTTAAGGTCTTGACAAATCTGCCGCAACCGCTTCATATCGGTCGGCCGTAGAGCCGATTCCGGGAAATATTGCCCGAGGAACCTGGGCAGTTCTTTTTCGCAAAAGCGGGCCTTCGTTCGCCAGGGATCGTCGCCTTCATGCAAACCCAGAAAGTCATGAAACAAGGTATCGACAATCACGGGAATAAAACGTCCGGAAGGTCGGCCGTCTTCCAAGATTATTCGGGGGCCGGAATAGTCTGGGGACGGTGATCGCACTCCTTTCACCACCCCCCGGTCCAGGCCTTGATAATAGGCGAGTAAACCTTGAAAGCGGGCCTGAAATCTGGATGCCGCCGGGGGACAAATCGACTTGACCACTTCAAAGGCCAGGTACTCGGCCTGACGCAATTGAATCTCTTTAACAGGGTCTGTTTCCACTAATGACCGGTTTCGATAAAATTCAAATTCGGCGTTTCGCGGGGTTATCTAGCCGCGTTCGTTCATCCATGGATTCCGACGCTCATCGACCGGTCCGGTTTTGAACAATAAACGGCGATCCCTCATCGGAAAATCCACAACGTCGTCCGGTCCTGGTTACGAGCTGGTCATCAAGTCGAACGGAAGTTGGGCGGACCTCAGAGTTCGGTCCAGTTTGAACCGGGCCGAAACCGGCCGCAGACAAGGCTTCAACTTTCGGACCTGGATACAGTCTTGGACAACTCTGCCGGTCCGTCCGCCGATGCCGATGATGCAGTCATTATTCCCCTTCCCAATCAACCAGCCAGGAATAATGAATTTAAACCGCGCGATCCAAATCTATCCAAGAACGGAAGCGAAAGTCAAGCCGCGCCCCGATGGTTTGATCTGAAACTCCGCTGAAAAAATCAGGGCCGCACCACGACGATTCGAGTCGAATAAACCGTTCCCCGAAACATTCGGCTGTGTTAGAATAAAATAGTTTTAATTTCAGGAGAAACGAATGGACATCCTTAAACCGGAATCGTTTTTCAACCTGGATGATTTGGCTGCGGCCGAACTTTTTGAAGGCTTGGCCCTGGTCTGGGAGGCCCTTGACCGGATCAAGACTTATATTCGAAAAGCGATCAAACCCAATGCCGCCGCCCTGAGGCGAAAAGGGGACGTGCTCCAGAAGACCCACGTTATTTGGCGAGGGGAAATATTGACCGACGGGATCGAACTGCGGCACGGGGACGCCACCAAGGGAGAATTCTTTGTTGGTTATAAAGGCCGGCGTTTGGAAGGCGCGGCCGTCATTTACGCCGGCGTCTGCCTGATGGATGATGAGATAGAAGTAGGTCCCGGCGTGGTGGTCGAGGCCGGGGCCTTGATCAAAGGGCCGACCATCATCGGGCCGAACACCGAAGTCAGGCAGGGGGCCTACCTCAGGGGCTCGTGCCTTGTCGGGCAAGCCTGTGTGGTCGGCCACGTCACCGAGATGAAAAATTCGGTCATGCTTGACGGGGCCAAGGCCGGTCATTTCGCCTATCTCGGGGACAGTCTTCTAGGCCGGAACGTCAACTTGGGAGCTGGGACCAAACTGGCCAACCTGAAGATCGTCCCCGGCCCGGTTCGGGTGCCGGTGGAAAAACAAGTCTTCAAAGTCGACCGGCGCAAGTTCGGGGCTGTCTTGGGTGACGGCGTGGAAACCGGGTGCAATTCGGTCACCAGCCCCGGCACGGTCATGGCCCCTGGAGGGCTGGTTGCGCCGAACACCACCGTCGCCCCGGGCTATTACCCAAGAAGGACCGTGATTCGACATAATTGAACGAGGCCGGCCGAGGGACGGCGGTCAGCGGCGGAGCAGCTCCTTGACCTTGTCCACGATTTGGGGCATGGCCCGGCCGCTCAAATCCTTGATGTACACCTCGGTGATGTCCCGATAAGCGTTCGTGGTCGGATTGATCTCGATGAGCCTGGCCCCTTGTCTCTTGGCTTCATAAGGCGCCCCGGCCGCCGGCCAGACCATGGCGCTGGTGCCTAAAACCAAGAGAACGTCGGCCGACCGGGCTTCGAGAAAGCTTTCCGGCAGTTGCTGCACCGCCTCGCCGAACATGACCACGTCGGGCCTCATGAATCCGCTGCATTCGCACTTGGGCAGCACGCTCAGCAATTCCTCGACTTTGAACGGTTCCTTGGCCAAAACCCCGCTGATCCGATCGAGTATCTCTTCACGGTTGTGTTTCCGGGTCCCTCCGCAAGTCAGACATTTGAAACGATAGAGATTGCCGTGAACTTCAAAAACCCGAGTGCTGCCGGCTATGGAATGGAGATCATCCCCGTTCTGGGTGATGACGCTTTTCAATAAGCCCATTTTTTCAAGCTCGGCCAGACCGTAGTGGGCCGGATTAGGCTGGGCCCGGCCAAAATGGTCGACGGATTCCTGCAAAAGTTGGCGCAGCCGGTCGGGATAGCGCCGGGCGAAAATGGTGAAACCTTCCAAAGTGCCTATTTCATCCGGGTCGAACCTGTCCCATAACCCGCCGGGGTCGCGAAAGGTCGGAATGCCGCTTTCCGCGCTGATCCCGGCCCCGGTGAAGGCCACGGCGGACCTGGCCCCGGCGATGATCCGGGCCGCCTCCTCTAACTCTCTCTCATACATGTCCGTTCCTCCAAAAATAAGGTTCATGGTGTTGTCTGAAAGGACGGAAACGGTTTGCGTCCATTCTTAAGCCGTATCCGCCGCCCCCGGCCTTTTCCGGGCCTTTCTTTTTAGGGAAATACCATTACTCGATAATCATTTTATCTTTTTTGACAACCGCCCTCAAAGCGGTTATGTTGATTATTATTTGATTTAATTCTATCATGACTCAGGCTGTCTGGAAAAATCATGACCGAGAAGGATTTTAACCCGCAGAGCGGGGTCGAACGGTATTTCGAGGAACACTTCTTCCAAGAAGAGCCTTACTACTTGCCTATTAATGACGAGGTGGAACTCTTCCGCACGGCCTTTGCCCTCAAGCTCCCCGTCCTGCTGAAAGGCCCGACCGGCTGCGGCAAGACCAGGTTTCTCGAATACATGGCTTACCACCTCCAGAAGGAACGCCTCGTTGGCGGGTCGACCCCTACCGGGGAAAGGGCCGCACCCCTGGTCACTATCGCCTGCCATGAAGACCTCAGCGCCGGCGACCTGATCGGACGTTACCTCTTCGTGGGTAACGAAACCGTCTGGATCGACGGCCCCCTGACCCGAGCGGTCAAATACGGGAGCCTCTGCTATCTGGACGAGATCGTTGAAGCCCGCAAAGACACCACCGTGGTCATCCACCCCCTGGCCGATTACCGGAGGATTTTGCCCCTGGAGAAGAAAGGCCGGATGATCGAGGCCCACGAAAACTTCCTTCTGGTTATTTCATACAATCCCGGTTATCAGAGCGTGCTGAAGAACCTCAAACCCAGCACCCGCCAGCGATTTCTGGCGATAAGCTTCGATTATCCGCCCCGGAACCTCGAGGCCCGGATCATTGCCCACGAAAGCGGCGTCGATCCCGACCTGGCCTCGGCCCTGGCCCTTTTGGGCGAAAAGGTTAGAAATCTCCGGGAACACGGCCTGGAAGAAGGCGTCAGCACCCGCCTTCTGGTCTATGCCGGCAAACTGATCGTCTCCGGAGTCTCTACCCGCCGAGCCTGCGAACTGGCCGTGGCCCAATCCATCACCGACGACTCTCAAATCGACCGGGCGGTCGTCGAAATCGTCAAGAGCATCTTCGAAGAGTAATGACCGGGACCCGAAGGGCGGCCGAATCCAAAGAGGTCTTTTCGCGGCCTGAATCACTGTCCGGTAATACGGCTGATCCGGAAACATGTCAAGCCATGCCCTTGGCCCGGTTTAAAGGCGTGTTGCAGCTCTTCGCCACCGCCTTGGCCGGAAGGGAATTGGCGGTTAGGAGCACGGCCGAAGCGCCGGGAGAGATGCTCCCCCAGGGAGGCCTTTATCCCCTGACCGATGGAAAAACCATATACCTGCCGCCCCATCTCGACCATGACCTTTCCTGGGAGGAGAGCTTCGCCCGATACAAGGTTCTGGCCGCCCACCAGGCCGGATACGTGGAATTCGGGACCTTCGATTTTGATATTCGCCTGGCGGCCGACCGATTGGGGCTGAACCGCATCGTCCGGTCCAAGATCGAGACCGGCCCTCTCCTGACCCATTTCGAGCTTTTCTTCGGTTGTTTTGATCTGCCGCCGCTGGCCCGGGACCTCTTTTTTATACTGGAAGACGCGCGCGTCGATTTCAGGCTTCGCCGTCAATACCGGGGTCTGGCCGGAGACCTGGACCAGGCGGTCCTGACCTCACTCGAAACCCGTCCCGCACCCGCCGGGTTGCCCCTGAGGGAAGCCCTGGTCGAGGCCCTCCTCCGTTTCGCCCTGACCGGACGGCCCGACCATTCCCTGCCCCTGACCCTATGGCCCGTTTATGAAAAGGCCTGCCGTATTCTCACCCTGGTCCTCCAGGTCGAGGCCACCGTGATCGACGCGGCTGAAGCCGCCGCCCGGATTTACGTCCTGTTTCGAAGGCTGCCCAACGTTTATCTCGGACTCGCCGATCTCCCCCTGGACCGTTGGCCCGAAAGCGAACCGATCGGGTTGCCTTTGAATCTGGAGGCGATCCAGGCCCAGACCCCTCTGGATCAAGACCGGCCTTATCATCAAGCCCAAGGCGTGCCTTTTCACGGCCAGACTGATCCGGAAATCGTTCAACTGGCCTCGGCCCTGGAACTCCTAAAGGAAGCCGCGGTCGGGCTCGAGGGTCAAGGCTCGCCTCTCTCGATGGACCTGATCAAAGAATTGCTTAAAAAAGGGGCTAAAATAACCATCAGCCAACTAAAGACTCAGGAACTGGCCGGCGCTTCTGGTCTTTTTGTCACCGACCTGGAAGACCTGCTCCAGGAAAAAATCGAGGAACTCTCCGCCGAAAACAGGACCGACCGGTCCGCTCGGACCAGCCAGGCTCGTTGGCTCAAATCATCCAGGACCGACCGGGGACGGGTTTTTTATTATGATGAGTGGGATTATCTCATCGAAGATTACCGGCCGGACTGGTGTCGCCTGCGGGAAATCAAACCGGAGAATGGTTCCAATGAAAAAATCGAGCGCATCCAAAAAGAGAATCAAGAGCTCATAACCAGCGTTCGACGCCGGTTTCAGCGTCTCCGGCCCGAGCTGCTCCGCTTGGTCAGGCGTCTGCCCAGCGGCCAGGACCTTGACCTGGATGAGGTCGTCAAGTCGATTATCGACCTCAAGGCCGGCCTGACCCCCTCGAACAGGATATATCAGAACCGTGAGCGCCTGGCCGCCGACGTGGCTACGGCTTTCCTCCTGGACCTGAGCGCTTCGACCATTGAAAAGATCACCGAACCTGGCCCCGACCGGTCTGAACCGTGGCCCCAGGCGGCGGAACTGGATTGGTCTGATTATTTTTCCATGAAGGGATGGGATAAGGTTTCTCGGCCGACCCCTGAAACCGAAGCCAAACGGGTGATCGACTTGGAGCTCGAGGCCGTGGTCATCATGGCCGAGGCCCTTGAGGGACTGGGCCACGAGTTCGGCATCTTCGGTTTCTCCGGTTACGGTCGGGACAACGTCGAATTCTTTACTTTTAAGGATTTCGGCGAAAAACACTCCCTGAAAACCCGGTCCCGTCTGGGGGACGTCAAGCCCCATAACAGCACCCGCATGGGGCCGGCCATCCGCCATACCCTGCTGAAGTTGGCCCGGATGAACAACCGGCTCAAAACCCTGATCCTGCTCAGCGACGGGTATCCCCAGGATTACGACTACGGCCCGGATCGGTCCAGCCGCGAATACGGCCTCCGGGACACCATGATGGCCCTTCAGGAAGCCCGCCGGATGAATGTCCACACTTTTCTGATCACTGTGGACCAGGCCGGTCATGATTATCTGGGCGAGATGTGCCCCGGAGAGAATTACCTGGTGGTCAAACGGCCCGGCGCCCTGCCCCGAGTCCTGCCCCGAGTCTATTCCGGATTGACCATTTGAGGCGGCCGGGCCGTCACCATTCCTGAAGACCGGACCCGTTTACCAGATTTCCCTCTGGAGTCGATGGAGGACCCAATGGAGTTGCTGTTCGGTCAGCTCGCCCACATTGACCATCAGCCATTTCAAATCACCCGAGACAATCGCGGCCTTGGCTTCGCTGGACAGCTTGTAGCCTTCCAGGGCCTTCGAACCCCTCTCCATCAAGTCTCGGGAGAAATACAACTCATCGGCCGCCCGCTCCAAGACCCGGATCACTTCCCTTTTCTGAATGAGCCGCCCTTCTTCGGTCTCGGTCAGTTCCACGACGGACAGGACCCGCTTCCGCTTCAAAGCCTCGTTCACCGTGAATTTGAATTCGTCATCGGTGAAAGGTTTGGGCAGGAAGTCAAAGGCCCCCAGTTTCATGGCCTTCACCGCCGTGGGGACGTTCGAGTACCCGGTGATGACCACGACACCAGTGTCCGGTCGACGGTCCTTGACCTGACGGATCACCTCCATGCCGTCCATGTCCGGCAGGCGCAGGTCAGCCACCAGTAAATCAACGCCCTGGCGTTTGAATTTTTCCAGAGCGCTCCGACCGGTCAAAGCCAAATCCACTCGGTAACCTTCATCACTCAGCACGATCTCCAACCCCTTGGCCACATTAGGCTCGTCCTCCATCAGGAGGATTTGGGGCGGATAAATTTTTTCTTGAACCTGTAACATGGTCAACCCTCCTTGTTTTAAAAGGACTTTGGGGAAGAATTCTTTTACTTATGGGACAGGGCAAATAGTGTTCCAAAACCGCCGAAAAAGGAATAATTATAAAATTAACAATAAACTCATTAAGATAAAGATAAAACTTGGTGATGGGCCGTGAGGCTCTTCAGGGGCGATTCGTATATCTGATTTTAAACCAGGAGGGACCGAAACTGATTAATGTAATATTAAATTATAGTTATCATCGTATAAAAATATATACATCAAAAGCCGCTCATCTACGGCTTTGGTTCGTCCAGATCGGCCGAGGTCACCCCGTGTTTTTTCATCAGGGCGTGAAAATTAGGCCTCTGCATCCCCACTCGTTCGGCCGCTCTGGAGATGTTGCCCTGGCAAGCCTTGAGGGCCTTGATCAGAAAAGCTTTTTCGATCCGGCCGAATCCTTCTTCTAAAATTCGCCTTTTTACTTCCTTGAGTTCTTGAAGGTTGCCGGGGATGGAGTCTTCCCCTGAAGATATTTTTGCCTCCAGGTGGTCGAGCAAGTAAAAAAGATCGAGCACCCGGCGGTCAGCCATAATGACCAGGCGTTCGATTATGTTTTTGAGCTGGCGCACGTTGCCGGGCCAATCATAATTCACCAGCATCTCCAGGGCCTCGTCGGAGAACCCTTCGATCCGTTTGCCCGTCTTACGGGAGAACTGCTTCAAAAAAAAGTAGGCCAGCCTGGGAATGTCGTCCTTCCTCTCCCTCAGAGGCGGAATAAATATGGGAAAGACGTTCAACCGATAGAAGAGGTCTTCGCGGAAGCTCCCCTGCTGGACCATATTTTTGAGGTCCCGGTTGGTGGCCGCAATGATTCTGGCGTTGGTGGTTTTGATATGGCTGGCCCCCACGGGTTTGAATTCATGCACTTCCAGGACCCGCAGCAGCTTCCCTTGAATCTCGGGAGTCAAATTGGCGATATCGTCCAGAAAAAGAGTTCCATCGCCGGCCATCTCGAAAATGCCCGTCTTGTCCCGAAAAGCCCCGGTGAAGGCCCCCTTGACATGGCCGAACAGTTCGCTTTCCAAAAGGTTGGGGGAAAGGGTGCCGCAGTCGACGGCCACGAACGGTCTGGCCGTCCTGGGGCTGTGAGCATGAATGGCCCGGGCGAAAAGTTCCTTGCCCGTCCCGCTTTCACCGTAAAGAAGCACGGTGGCGTCCGTGGGGGCCACCCGCTCGATCTGTTCGAAAATATGCAGCAGATTTGGATTTTCCCCGACGATGTTGCCGAAACCGAACCGGTCGAGTAATTCCTGACGGAGAAAAATATTTTCCGCGACCAGGCTCTTTTTTTCCATGGCCCGTTCCACGGCCAGGATCAGTTCCTCCTCGGGAAAGGGTTTGGTCAAATAGTCGAAGGCCCCCAGCTTCATGGCCTCGACGGCGCTTTTCACCGTGGAAAAGCCGGTCATGATGATACAGTAAACATCCGGTTTCCGGGCCCGGATGTTTTGTAAAACCTCCAAACCGTCTCCATCGGGTAGTTTCAGGTCCACCAAAGCCACATCGTAGGCCTTGGCCAGCGCTTCGGCCAAGCCCTCTCTTGCGGTCAGGCGAACTTCGGCCGAATGGCCCTGGTCGGTCAGGGCCTGGCGGCAGCCTTGGCCGATGAGCGGTTCATCATCAATGATCAGAACCTTATAGCTTTGGTTCTTCATGGATCAAGGCATCCGCGGAGGAATCTTGCGGCTTTAAGGGAAGTTCAATAGTGAAATTCGTGCCTTGCCCTAAACGGCTGGTCGCCTGAATGGTCCCGTGATGATTCTGAATGATGCCATAACTGACTGCCAGGCCCAGGCCGGTCCCTTTGGGCTTGGTCGAAAAGAAAGGTTCAAAAATCTTTTCTAAATTTTTAGGCGAAATGCCCGAGCCGGTGTCGGTGATCTCGACCATGACTCTTTCCGCCCGCGGCTCGAACCAACTGCGGACGGTGATTCGGCCCTCCTCGCCGATAGCCTCGACTGCATTGATCAGCAGATTGACAAAGACCTGTTCCATCTGGTGAATATCCAGGAATAAGTCAGGCAATTGACCGTCCAGGGCCTTCTCCACCACAATGTGATGAATACGAAACTCGTTCTCCAAAATGGTCAGGGCTTTATTTATGGCCTCATTTGGGTTGACCGGGGCCATTTGGGGCCCCTTCGACCGGGAAAATTCCAAAAGTTCCTGAATGATCCGCCGGCAGCGCATAGTCTCTTGAATGATGATCTCCAGACCCTCTTTCAACCGCCCTTCCGAGGGGACTTTTTTGATCAGGTTCGAACTGAAGAGGAGAATGCTGGCCAGGGGGTTGTTAATTTCGTGGGCTATTCCCGCGGCCATCCGGCCTAAAGCGGACATCTTTTCCGTTTGGAGGACCAAGTGGTCATAACGCGACTGCTGGGCTTCAAACAGTCGAGCCTTCTCCAAAGCCACGGCGCATTGCTCACCGATAGACATAACAAAATCGAGCTGTTCCATGTTGAACTGTTTTTTCTCCGGGAAACAAACGCGGATAATACCCACGATGTTGGAGCCGATGCTCAGAGGAACGTCCAGAACCATTCGAATGCCCTGGGCCCAGGCTTCCCGGGGGAACATAATGCGGGGGTCATTTTGTATATCTTCAATAATGCTAGGTTTATTCAACTTCCAGAGCTCGGTGATGATCTTTCGACTCGAACCCGGCCCCTTGGCCAAGTATTCGGGGCTGAACCCGTAGGCCGCGCTCAGTTCCAACTGGTTGGTCTCCAGGTTGAGGACCCTCAAAAGCGTCCCTTTGGCCTCCAAGGCCTCCGTGCATTTCCCCACCGCCAGGTCCATAACGTCCTTGACCTTGGTGCTGGAATGAACCGAGGTGCTGATGTCGCGCAATATCCGGAAAAATGTTTCGAACTGGTTCGTTGAGGTCATCCTGATCCTTCCTTGTTTTTATTGATGACCCGGCCGGAGGACTTAATTTAAGAAAAACAGGAGAGCTCAATGAATGGCCGGATGGCTCACTGCAGCCCTGGTTTCAAGTTAAAGAGCAGCCGAGTAAATCCGTCTATTAAATTATACACCAGAAGTCAAAATCGCTGAAACCCTTTTATTCTTTTACGGTTGCTTCACCCGGTCCACCCTGTATGGCCGGGTGATTTATCATTTTTTTCAGAAGATTCAGGCAGGAATTATATCAAGAATGATATATTTAAATACCTAATATAATTAGAAAAACACCTTGACCACTTCCGGTGGCCGGCATATAATTAAACCAGTTTACTGGCCTAACTCTAACCGGGAGGTGCCGAATGTTTAAAATCCTGCGCGTGGACATGACCAAACAAAAAATCGTTTTTGAAGATATTCCGGAAAAATACCAGGGATTGGGCGGCCGGGGCCTGACTTCGGCCATCGTGGCCGCCGAAGTGGACCCGACCTGTAATCCCTTGGGGCCGTTGAACAAACTGGTCCTGGCCCCCGGTCTGTTGGCCGCGACCAACTGCGCCAATTCCGGCCGGATTTCGGTGGGCGGCAAGAGTCCCCTGACCGGCACCATCAAGGAAGCCAATTCCGGGGGTCAGGCCGGTCAGTATTTGGGCCGGTTGGCCATCCAAGCCATCGTGGTTGAAGGTCAGCCTGAAGCCGGGAAGCTTTTCAAACTGGTGATCGGCAAGGACAAGGCCGAGTTATTGCCGGCCGACGAACTTAAAGGCCTGGGCAACTACGACACGGTGGCCAAGTTGCGGGAGACTTACGGCGATAAACCCGGTTACTGCTCAATCGGCCAGGCCGGGGAGTGGAAGCTGGCGGCGGCCAGCGTGGCCTTCACCGACAAGGAGCTTCGGCCGTCCCGCCACGCCGGTCGAGGCGGTTTAGGGGCGCTCATGGGCTCCAAGGGCCTCAAGGCTATGGTCATTGATCCCACCGGCGGCGAGCTGGCACCGCTCAAAGACCCGGACGCCTTTAAGGCCGCGGCCAAGCGTTTTGCCAAGGCCCTGACCGACCATCCGGTGACCAGCGGGGGGCTGCCCACTTACGGCACCGATATTCTGATCAACATTATCAACGAAGCCGGTGCGTTGCCCACTCGGAACTTCAGCGCCGGCCGGTTCGAGGGGGCGGAAAAGGTCGGGGGCGAAGCCCTCAACGAGATCACGGTCAAACGGGGCGGCAACCCCACTCACGGCTGTATGGCCGGCTGCATCATCCGTTGCTCCGGCAT
>ENA-OSEO01003503-OSEO01003503.1-sediment-metagenome-genome-assembly--contig:-NODE-3503-length-18457-cov-3.231012_pt1 | contig 18457 bp, 15 predicted proteins | sample MGYA00237883_ERZ534232 | MGnify/ENA metagenome assembly ERZ534232
GAGGCCCTGAACACCGCCCTGATCGTTTCCGTTTTCGGCGGATTTTTCGGAACGGTCGCCCTGATCTTCCTGTCCATCCCCCTGGCCAAGGTCTCCATGAAGTTCGGGGCCCCCGAGCAGTTCTGGCTGGCCATCTTCGCCTTGACCATCATCGCCGGGCTGGCCTCGGGAAACGTGATCAAGGGGATCATCGGGGGGCTGTTCGGGCTGCTGCTGAGCACGGTGGGGATGGATCCGGTCACCGGGTTTCCCCGCTTTACCTTCAACACCCTGCAGCTGATGGGGGGCATCGAGATCATCCCGGCCCTGATCGGTCTTTTTGCCATCCCCCAGGCCCTGCTGCTGCTCAGCACAAAAGGGGGAAGCCAGGTGGGGGCGTTCAAGCCCAAGCGGGGGCTGTTTCTAAAGACCCTGATGGAGGTCCTCAAGCGGATGCGGGTCTTGATCCAGTCCTGCGTCGTGGGGCTGATCGTCGGGATCATGCCGGGTGCCGGGGGGAACATCGCCACCTTTATCGCCTACAACGAAGCCAAGCGGTTTTCCAAGAACCCGGATGAATACGGCACCGGAATCTATGAAGGGATCATCGCCCCGGAAGCCTGCAACAACGCGGTGGTGGGGGGCGCCCAGATTCCGCTGCTGACCCTGGGAATCCCCGGAAGCGCGCCGGCTGCGGTGCTTCTGGGCGCCCTGATGGTGCACGGCATGCAGCCCGGGTTCAAGCTTTTTTCCGAAAACGGGAATGTGGTCTTTACCTACATGATCGGCCTGTTCGTCGCCAACATCCTGATCCTGATTCTGGGCTCCTTGCTGGTCAGGGGCTTTGTCCGGGTGCTGCAGGTCCCCCGCAAATTCGTCGCGGCCGCCATATTCTGCCTGGCCATGGTCGGCTCCTATGCCATCCGGAGTGCAGCCATCGATGTAATGACCATGACGGTTGCGGGGATCGCAGGGTTTTTTCTCATCCGGTTCGGCTTCGGGGTCGCACCGGTGGCGTTGGGATTGATCCTGGGCACCATGGCCGAGGAAGGATTCAAGCTGAGCCTGATCATCGGTGCGGCCAAGGGCCCCACCTGGCAGTATTTTTTCAGCCGCCCGACCAGCATGATTCTGATCGCGCTGACCATCGCCTCGCTGATCTATTCGCTGCTCCAGGAAAAAAGAAAAAAGGTCGTCAAGACATGAACGCGCGCACCATCGACAGGATCGTCTCGGTATTGATCATCCTGGGGGCACTGATTCTCTTGCGGGAACTCAGAGACATCCCCCGGGAGGGGTACATCTTTCCGAGCATACTTCTCTACGGCATGATGGGATGCAGCGGGATCCTGCTGGCCCGGACGACGGTAAAAGGCAGGGGGAAAGACAAGATCCAGGTGTTCAAGGACGTGCCGGTGTCCCGGTGGCTGGCGGTGGTGGCCATTTTCATCCTCTATGTGATCGGGATCTTTCAGCTGGGATTCTTTGCCTCGACCTTCGGGGTGTCTTTTGCCATCACCACCGTGCTGTCCGAGGACCGCCGGATCAAAACGCTTCTGTCCAACATCATCTTTTCTTCGGGGCTGATCGTCTTCTTTTTTATCTTCTTTGTAAAGCTGATGAAGGTGCGATTCCCCGACGCGTTGCTGATGTGAAGAAAAACCGGTCGGGGGGCGGACCATCACCCGACCGGCCCCAAAGGAGAATTCCATGACAGATTATCCCTATCGAAGCGGTGTTCTGGATCGACTGGGCGTAAGATCCTGGATCAATGCCCGCAACTGGTCCACCGTCATCGGCGGGTGCTGGATCGATGCGCGGGTCCTATCCGCCATGAACGAGGCGGCCGCAACCTTTGTGGATATGCACGAGCTGATCGCAAAGGCCGGTGAACGGATCGCCCAGCTGTGCAGCGTGGATGCGGCGCATGTCACCACCGGGGCGGGGGGCGCCATCGAACTGGCGGTGGCCGGATGCATGGCCGGGGACGACTTCGGCGCATGGATGCGGCTTCCCGAAACCGCGGGGATCCCAAACGAGGTGGTCGTCCCCAGGGGCCACTACATCGCCTATACCCCCCAATGGACCGCACCCGGCGCCAGGCTGGTGGAGTACGGGCAGGCAGGGGCGCTCAAGTCCTTCAAGAAGGAGCTGGAAGCGGCCATCACCGAGCGCACCTGCTGCCTGTCCTATACGGTCTCCTACAATACCGTCCCCCGGGGAACGGTACCCTTCGAGGAAGTGGTCGAAATCGGGCGCAAGCATGACATCCCCGTGGTCGTGGACATGGCCTCGGACATCCCGCCGGTGGCCCATCTTCACAAGTACAGCGATCTTGGGGCAGACATCGTGTGTATCAGCGGGGGAAAGGCCATCCAGGCCCCCAACAACACCGGCATCATGCTGGGAAAGGGGAAGGGCACCCGGATCATCGCGTCGGTTCGGAACCATTCCTTTCCGCATCCCGGCTGGGGCAGGGGGCACAAGATCAGCAAGGAGCAGATCGTGGGGCTGGTTGCGGCCCTGGAGATTTTCATCCAGGAGGGCGATGGGCTCTATGAAAAACAGATGCGCACCGCGCGGTATTTCACGGATGCGCTGGACGGGATTTCCGGGCTGAAGGTCAGCGTCGTTCCCAACGACGAGACCTATCATGAGCATCCGGTGATGCCCCATGTGCCCCGGGTGTTGATGGAATGGGACGCCCGGCAGATGGGATTGACGGCAGAAGACCTGGACCGGGCCATGGCCCAAGAAGACCCGCCCGTTTTTCTGCGGAACGCCCATTACTTCAACTACTATACAAACAGCCAGTGGCGGATGATCGATACCTTCTTTTTGCGGGACGGGGAGCCGGAAATCATCGCCCGGCGGCTCAAAAGGGTATTCAAGGGGTCTTGATCCGCATCGGCGCGGTCCGGTGATCCGAAAAGCCTGGGATCGGTCCTTACATGGGTCGTACGATCAGGGCGTAGACACTTTCCGCCTTGAAAAAAACCTGCTCGATATCATAATCCAAGCGGTCGGAAAGGCTCACCGCAATCCGGGTCTTTTCCGAATCCGTTTCTATTCGAATCCCCCGGACAAGTCGACCGGTCCCGGCGATGTTCCGGTTCAGCCCGATCGGGGGCCGGACACCGAAAAAGTCGCAGAGGACCATCGGGGAATCCCCCCCGATGGTGGCGGTTATCGGGGTAAAAAAGCCGTTCAGCCCGATGAGGACCTTTTCTTCATTTTCCGAATAGACCACGACCTGAACCGATTTCAATTTTCCCGCCGCATCCCCCGGAGAATCCCCCGATTGTACCGGCGGGTGGAACAGGCTGGTGTGAGCCCATCCGGGTTTTTGATCCGGAACTGCGACCTGGTACCAGGAACCCTCCCGGGTGAGCAGCGGCACCGTGTCCCCCCGGTACAGGACGAAAACCACGGCGGCCTCGGCAGAGGGTCGCTCGCGAACCTTGCCGCCTTCGGCTTTGAGGGTTACGGTCATGTTCCCCGTCGGCCACTCCTGGGGTGCAGGCGGGGTTTGGCTGAACAGGACCCGGTGGGCCCAACCGGTATTGCCGTCGGCCAGACGAACAAAATACCATTTTTCCTCCTGCCGGAGAAGGCTGACCGAGTCCCCCTGTTTCAGTTGAAACAGGACGGGGGCTCCGGGGGACGGCTCGGACCGGACGTTACCTTGCTGAACCGTTACCGAAGCGGTCCGGGGAAAGGATGGGTCGGCGGCAGACGGACAGGGCGCCAACAGGATCCACACGCAGGCTGCGATTCCAACGAAAATCGGCATTTTTCACCTTGGCCGGTCGATGTCGTTTTGTTCCGGAAATATATAAAATCCGGTGGGCTTCGTCAAATCGAAACCCCCATTACCATCCCCCCACCGTCCAGGCCACGAATCGGGCCGGCACCAGCTTGGGCATCAGCAGATGGGGCAGCCACAGGGAGAGCGCGGGGACATAGGTGGTCAGAAACACCACGGGGATGGAGCAGGTGAAGATAAAAATCAGCTGGGGTTTTATCAGCTGGTCGATGGGGCAGTTTCCGATGCGGCCGGCCAAATAGAGGATGGGCGCGGTGGGCGGGGTCTTGTTGCCCAGCCCGAGGTTGGTCCCCAAAATGGCGGCGAAATGGACGGGGTGGATCCCGATCTCTTTCATCAGGGGGAACAACAGGGGTGCGGCCAGCAGGGTTCCGCTGAAATCATCCATGAGCATCCCCAGGAGCAGCAGAAACACGTTGACCATCAATAAAATGGCATATTTGTTTTCGGTCATTCCGATCAGCATGGAAATGAGCCGCTGGGGGACCATCTCCATGATATACATCCGGCTGAGGATCATCACGAAAAAAACCATCAGGATGATCACCCCGGTGGTGGTGATCGTTTCGGTGAAGGCCTGCTTGAAACGGTTGAAATCAAGGGTTCGATAAATGAAAAAACCGACCAGAAGGCAGTACAGGGTTGCGATGCAGGCCGCTTCGGTGGGGGTGAACACCCCGCCGTAGATTCCCCCCAGCACGATGAGGGGCATCAGCAGGGCGAAAAATCCCTTGTAGACGGCACCGCCGAAATTTCTGATCGTTTCGCCCAGCGGCGCGGCGGGCAGGGTCCGGATGGGCAGGTTTCTGCACATCATCCAGTTGACCCCGCTGTAAAGAAACACCATGATGATTCCCGGCACCACCGTGGAAAGAAAACAGGCCGCCACCGATTGCCAGGTCACCCAGGCGTAGAGCACCATGGGCACACTCGGCGGGATGAGCTGGCCGAGCACCGATGGGGCGGCCACCAGCGCGGTGGCCTGGCCGCGCGGATATCCGCGATCGAGCATCCGGGGGATCATGATGCTGCCGATGGCGGCCACCGCGGCGCTGCACGTACCGGCAATGGCCCCGAAAATGGCGCAGCTTACGATGGATACGGTTCCCAATCCGCTTTTGGTTCTGCCCAGGATCGAATCGGATATGGCCACCAGCCGGGCGGCGATGCCCCCCGAACTCATGATGCCGCCCATGAGGATGAAAAACAGGATGCACAAAACGGCCATCGAGTTGATCTTGTGGAAGCCGGTGGCCATGATGAACATCGGATCGTAGTTTCCGAGAACGAACAGAAACAGCACCGCCGCCATAAAGCAGAAGGGAACCGGAACCCCCAGTACGATCAGCCCGACCAGAATGACGATGTCCAGCACGATCTCCATGGTACGGAACTCCTAGACGGTTATGTTTTTAAAAACAGCGGTTTTGCCCAGGCTTTCCAAAAGATGGTCGATGAACTCGGCGAGAAAATAGAGCGCCATCAGGATGGCTCCGACAAAGATCGCGCTTTGGGAGAGCACCATCGGCAGCAACAGGGCCTGGGAGGTTTCCCCTTCGGTGATCCCCCACACGAAATACGGAAAGCTCCAGCCCACCATGATCAGGGCAAGGGACAGGGTGATCAGGCTGCTCACCGAATCCACCGCAGCCCGGGATCGGGGCGTCTTGAACCAGAGGTGAACCAGCTCGGCCTTGATGTGACTCCGTTCAAAGGCACCGTAAGACGCCCCGATGAAATAGAGCCACATGGCGATCATGCAGACCAGTTCCTCGACCCCGAACAGGGGGGATCCGAACACGTAGCGGAGCATCACCTCGATAAAGATGAGCACCGCCACCGCACAACCGGCGATGATCATAACCGCGCGCTGGAAATAGATCAGCCCCTTCCAGATGCGGATGCCGATGGATTTCATCCCTGCACACCCTATGGGTTTGTCGTATTCTATTGCATCCCGCCCGGGCAGAGCGGGATGCCGGCCGTCTCTATTTCACCTGCATGCCCACGGATTCGCGGCACCGATCCACCAGGGCTTTTCCCATCAGCGGTTCCATCTTCGGCCACACATCTTCCCGAACGGCCTTGGCAAAGTTTTTGAGTTCCGCGTCGGTGGGGATCAGCACCTTCAGCCCGTAATCCGCCAGCTTCTTCCTGTAGTCCTCGTCTTCCTTCAAGAAATAGTCCCACCGGCCGACCACCTGCTTTTCGGCCGCGGTCATCAGCACCTTCCGGTCATGCGCCGTCAGGCTGTTGAATTTCTTGAGATTCATGAAGAACCACCAGGGCTCCAGATAATCGTTGTATTGAATCCAGACCTTTTGAATGTCCCGAAATTGGTAACCCTGGTACGGCGGCCCCCCGGATTCGCCGTCTGCAACCCCCCTTTCGATGGCGCTGAACGCCTCGGCGTAGGGAATGGTTGAAGGGATGTACCCGAGCCGCTCCCAGGTCAACTCGCATGCCTTCAAAGGCATGACGCGGATTTTCATCCTGTTGGGTTTCATCTCCCGCCAGCCCTCCGGTTCCTCCCTTGCGGTCATTCCGGCCCAGCCCACGGGCAGCAGTGCCAGGCCTTTGATGCCCTGCTGGGTCAGGAGATCCGAAACCATGGTGTACACCCAGCCGCCCTGTTTGTATGCCGCCTTGGCTTCCGCCGTGTTGGTGAAAAGATACGGCATGTAGTAGGCGATATTCAGCCTCGGGTCGTAGGTCGGGGCGAGCGGCTGCATTCCAAGCTCATAATCCCCCCGCATGATGCGCTCGTAGCACTCCACCCAGTCGCAGAGGACGCCGCCGGAATAGACGGTAATATCGATCCGTCCTTCTGTCTGTTGTTTGACCTCCTCGGCAAAGGCCGTTGCCCGCCGGTGATAGTCCGAATCGACCGGCATGACCTGGGTCATCCGCCACTTGTATTTATAGTCGGCCTTCTCGGCGGTTTGCGCGGTCAGCGGAGCGAACAGGAGGCCGACGGCGGTCAAAAACGCGTAAATGGCCTTGGTCCGTGCTGCATCGGTGCTCATAGGGGTCCTCCTTTCTTGTGGGTTGGGGTTCCGGTCAGGGATGGGTTCCGGGTGCCCTGGCCGCTGGACGGCAAGAAGAAAATGTTGCCGCAAAAAACCATGGAAAATACAACTTCCTTAATGGGTCGAAAGAATTTGAGGTCGGAACGCCACGGATCCGGGGCGCGTTTGCATTTGAAATCAATCGCTGGAAAGGTAGCACCCTGCAGGGCCCGTCGTCAACCTTTTTTAGGGTGCTTCTGGATTCCGGGGGGTTCAGATCTATTCAAAAACCTTTCGATCTCAGAGGGTTAGCCGTAAAAGTGCGGGAAGTCCTGGACGAGGCCGTGGCTGCAGGGGAGGGGATGGAAAGCGGTTCGGAAAAAAAACACTAAAGTTCTAGCGAAAATTTCCGATAAATATAAACAGCTGTATGTAAGGGGTGCATGCAGTGTATCGTTAATCTCTTTAACCGGGGCGGTTCCCTTGGAACCGCCCATTATTTTGGTATTCACCGGCCTCACTCATCGTCTCTGAAATCCTCTTCGTCCTCTTCGTATTCCATAACCTCGAAGGCGACAACGGAAATGTGGAACACCCCCTCCGCATCTTTTGAAACCGTTCCGGTGACCTTCACCTCCTGATCCAACAGGTTCATCAACCGTTTGGCCTGCTTGTTCATCTCCACGAGATATTCTTGGCCCTCATCGGTTGTGATCATGATTCCGGCTTCTTGGTCATCTTCGTCCACGGGATCGACATAACCGGTGAGGGTTATTTTTTTACCTTCGGCGGTTGCTTTTCCCATTTCTTTTCCTTTCATCGGACCCCCTTGTGCCGTCATCGAATTCAAAACACCCATCCCAAAGATGGGGCCTTTCCGGTCAAGACAGCAACGACCGTGCCGATTTTATAACATCATGGAAATATGATTCTTTTTATATTTTACGGTCCGGCGGAGCGAATCAGGCGTTCCGATTCGACAGGGAGGGGAATGGGTTTTTTGCAGCAGGGAATCGATCGCATCCGTTTAACCGCGCGGGGTTTCGACGAAAAAGCGCTGTCCGGACCCGCGGATTCCGTTTCCGAGCCGGATCGGAATCCGCGGGTCACGAAACGGGTGCGATCCATCCCGATCTTTCCGGTTTGCTTGACAGATCCCCGGAGAACCTCTAAGAACACGTCGGCATAAACAGGATCACGGTGAGTATGCCGCCGAATGTATACCGGAAACGGTCCGGGTGTAGCCGACCCGATGGGCCGATGATAAACCGTTTTCAAAGAAGGGGGGGCGCCATGAAGGTCAATGGGGTGTATCCGATTTTTGACGGTCACAACGACACGCTGGAGATGCTCTATATCGACGAAAAGAGACGGGAGCATTCCTTTCTGGAGGAAAGCCCCAAGGGCCATATCGATCTTCCCCGGGCCCGCACCGGCGGTTTTGCCGGCGGGTTCTTTTCCGTATTTGTTCCTTCACCGGCCACGGTACGCATGCGGCCCGGTGAGGGGCTGTCCGCCACCCGGACCCGTTATGCCGTTCCCATGGCGTCCCCGGTGGATCATGCAAAAGCCCAGGGGGTGACCCTGAAAGCCGTCGCCGATCTTTTCCGGCTGGAGGCCGGTGCACAGGGGCTCATCAAGGTCGTCGCCGGGGTTGAAGAAATCCGTGACTGCTTTACCCGGGGGATCCTTGCGGTGGTGCTCCATTTTGAGGGGGCCGAAACCATCGATCCGGATCTGGACATGCTCTACGTCTCCCACCGGGCGGGCCTGCGCTCGCTCGGGCTTGCCTGGAGCCGCAACAACCGGTTCGCACACGGGGTTCCGTACCGATTTCCCCACGCCCCGGACACCGGTGCGGGGTTGACCGATGCGGGCAGACGCCTGGTCCGGACCTGCAATGCGCTGGGGATCGTTGTGGATGTCTCCCATTTAAACGAAAAAGGATTCTGGGATGTTGAAGATCTTTCCGACGCCCCCCTGGTCGCCACCCATTCCGGGGTGCACGCGATCTGCCCTTCAACCCGCAATTTGACCGACAGGCAGTTGGACGCGGTGGGGGCTTCGGGGGGTATCGTGGGGGTTAATTTCCATGTCGCGTTTCTTCGCCCGGATGGTCGTCTGGATGCGGACACCCCCATTGCCGAAATCGTCCGGCACATGGATTATATCGTCGATCGGATCGGAATCGATCATGTGGCGTTCGGGTCTGATTTCGACGGCGCCACCATGCCCCTGCAGCTTAAGGATGTCGCCGGGCTGCCGAGGCTCCTGGCGGCATTGCGCGAGCGCGGGTACGACGATGCGGCATTGGAAAAGATCACCCATGAAAACTGGCTGCGGGTTCTGGAAGGGACCTGGAAAAATCCGTCCCCTTCGACTCCCCCCGCAGGTTGAGAACCCGCCGGCTCCCCTCCGTGGGACCTCGGACGATCCCCCCTGCCCGGGGAAGGATCCAGAGGGGGCGAGCTTTGTGCGGAATCTTATCAATTGTCTCAAAATAGTATTTACCGGTTCGGGCCTGCTCACTCCAACCCTCTCCCCCATTTTGGAGGAGAGGGCAGGGTGAGGGGGGTATCTGTCAAGCCAATGATGAGATTGTTAATTTGGGGCCGGCGGGTGATCCCGCCCGGGTCGCCCCGGTGATTTTCTCGTCCAGATAGGCCTGGGCTTTTACGCACACTTCTACGATCGCATCGGGTTTTCGGGGTAGGGCGGATTGTATCCTGTCCAGATACTTCCTCTGGCTGATCCGCCGGAACGCGGGAGGAAAATTGATATCATACACCCATCCGATGAAAAAGAGTTTCAAATCGTTCAGGTTCTGAAGATGATCAAAGGGTACGATTTGTTTCCGTGACAGCGCCGAATACACCCCATCGGAAATCCCCGGGGTATCGGGAAGCGTTACCCCGATGCCATACCCCTTCCCGTTTTTTCCGTCCAGGTACGTATCGATGACAACCTGCCAGATGTCCAGTTTATCCGAATCCCGCAGCAGCCTGGAGAAGAAAAGAAGCCTCGGGGTCTCATCACGGGGAAGGGCCCGTCGATTGTGATACAAAACGGCTTTTACGATCAGGTCCCTGGCTTCGGGATCGAAGCGGTCCAGGATATGGTTTTCATCAATGATCGTAACCCCCAGCTCGGCATGGTCCACCGAGACGCTATCGATAAAGGTGCGATGCCGGGCGAATTGTTCGAAACGACCGATATCGTGCAATATGGCCATCATCTGGGCCAAACGGAGATCCTCCGGGTTCAACTGAAGCGCCTTTGCCATCGCCGTGATCTCTTTACAGACCCTGAAGCTGTGCCTGAGCTTCAATTCGACGGCGTTGCGTTGATGGGCATCGCCGCAGGCAAACGTTCTTGCGTAACGGATGAAGCGTTTTTTGAGACCTGTCACCGTGGCGGTATCGATCACCGCGGATTTCGGATCCGCCGCCGCCGGCATCGCTTCCTGATCACTTAACCGCATGGTTCCCCCTTCATGATTCGGGCAGGCAGGTCCATCCCGCATGGTTGCGTCTGGACCTGACGTCATCGTCCCGCATTCGGGCCGTCTGTAGGGCATGACCCGGCCGGTTTTTGCGGGAGCCGAGAAAAATCTTCACCTTGTTCCGCACGCAATTACCAGCGGAAGCGGGCCACCACGATCTCGAGCCGGTCGGACCGGACCGCCCGGCTCAGGACCGCGTGCACGGCGGAGGAGTTCCGGGGATCCTCGATGCGGCTGACAAACGGCGCCCATCCGGACAGTACCTGGTCAAAGACCCCTTCGGGGACCGGTTGACCCCCCGTCGCCATGGCGCCGCCGTTGTCCATCACCAGCACTTTCAGCGGGGCCCGCCGCGCCAGCGCCTCGACCAGCCCCATATGGCCCGCCGCCAGAAAGGCGTAGTCACCCGTAACGGCCCAGGCCTTCCCCTTGCCCCCGAGGTGAAAGCCGAGGGCCAGCGGGAGGCTCCCGCCGTAGTAGCTGCACGCATCGATGCAGGAAAAGGGGGCGAAGGCGAAAAGAGAGGAGAGCCCCGTATCCCCGCAGGCAAAAGGGATCTGCGTGCGCAGGTTGCGGAACACCTCGAAGACCGGAACGAAGCGGGCGGCCGCCGCCCGCCATGCCGGCGGCAACCCCTCCGGCACAGGGGGCAATGCGGGTTCCGGGATTTGCCGCCAATCTTTTCTGGCCAGCCGCGCCTCCAGGACCTTGCGCTGGTAGGCCGCCAGGGGCGGGCAGAGGACATGCCGCAGGGGGTCCCGCCGATAGGTCGCTTCGGGTGGGGGAAGAGGCCGGCGAACGCCCGCGGTGTTCCGCAAGACCCAATCGGAATTCACGAACAGCGCTACCGGGGTTTTGAGTTCCTCGGACCAGAGCACGCATTCGAGAAGATCGGTGTAGAGCGTGTCGGCCCCCGCCTGCTTGAAGGGCATGCCCGTTCCCCTAAGGAAACCCTCCAGATCGAAGATATTGTCCGAGTGCCTGCCCGCCGGGTCGTCCAGCACGACGGCCACAAAACCTGCCGTCGTGCCCAGGGTGAGGGAATCGATCACGCTGTTTGCGGCTTTGGCCAGGCCGTGGGATTTTATCACCGCCGCGGACCGGGCGCCGGCCAGGGCCGCGCCGTGGGCCATGGTGAAGGCCAGCTCTTCGTTAAAGGCGTACCGGGGCGGGATGCCCCTCAGCGTGCTGTAGGCGTCGAAAATGGCCGTGGCGCCCGTGGCGGGAACGTGGGTTACGACCCCGACCCTTGCGTCCTGCAAGGCCCATGCGATCGCCCGGTCGGTCCGGACAGATCCGGGGGCGTCTTGGGCCGCCGAACCCCGCCCAAGCGGGTGGGGAACGAGCAGCCCGGCGAGCGCCAACCCGGTCAGGGTCAGAAATCTCCGGCGCGACCGGTCGAAATAGGTCAGCTCGGCCTGCGCCGCCGGAGCCCCGGGCGTTTCGCCGTCCCCCGGTTGGGTCGTGGATCCTTGGGTTTTCATAACGGTCTGGTCACCTCCTCATGGAATCGTCTCTGCCTTGAAAAGACAGTTTTCTCCTCTCCTTTTCCTTTAAAGGGGCCCGGTTAGGTCCGGGCGGGCGATCTCGCCGGCAAAAAAGCACGCGGCGAAATGATTCGGCTCGATTTCCCTGAGTTCGGGCTCTTTCTGCCGGCAGGGGTCTTTTGCATAAAGACAGCGCGTATGAAAGCGGCACCCGGGCGGGGGGTCGATCGGGCTCGGTACATCCCCCGGCAGGACGATCCGTCTTCGCTTCTGCCGGGGATCGGCAATGGGGGCGGCGGAAAGGAGGGCCTGGGTGTAGGGATGCAGCGGTTTCCGGTAAAGCGATTCGGACCCGGCCGTCTCGACAAGCATGCCCAGATACATCACGGCCACCCGGTCGCTGATATGCTGCACCACGCTGAGGGCATGGGAGATGAACAGGTAGGTCAGGCCGAATTCCTCCTGAAGGTCCTGGAGCAGGTTGATGACCTGGGCCTGGATCGAAACATCCAGGGCGGATACCGCCTCGTCGCAGATGATCAGCTCGGGCTGGAGCGCCAAGGCCCGGGCCACGCCGATCCGCTGGCGCTGCCCCCCGGAGAATTGATGGGGATACCGGCGCATGTGCTCTTTTCTCAAGCCCACCACCTCCAGGAGTTCAAGCACCCGCGCGTCCCTTTTGCGGCGGTTTTTCATGCCGTGGACAAAAAGCGGTTCGCCCACGATGTGCGCCACGCTTTTGCGGGGGTTCAAAGAAGAGAAGGGGTCCTGAAAGATGATCTGCATTTTTCCCCGCAACGCGCGCAACCGCCCGGCCTCGTAGGCAAGGATGTTTTCCCCTCGAAAGAAGATTTCCCCCCGGGTCGGTTCCTCGAGACGGAGCACCAGCCGGCCCAGGGTCGACTTGCCGCAACCGGATTCGCCCACCAGTCCCAGGGTCTCTCCGGGGAAAATCGCCAGGCTCACCCCGTCGACGGCCTTGACCGAACCGATCTGCCGAAGAAAAACCCCTCCGCGGATGGGAAAATGTTTGACCACATGCTGCAATTCCAGCAGGGGGCCGTTCTTCTTTCCGGCGTTGGTCATGGACCCCGTCCCCTCCTTGCGCCCCGGCGCCGTATTCCAACCGGCATTACGCATATTTGAGGCACCGAACCGTATGCCCCCCGCCCAGATCGATCATCCTCGGCTCCAGGCGCGCACAGTCCGCTCTCCGTTCGGTGCACCGTTCGCTGAACAGGCACCCTTGGGGAAGATTGAAAAGCGAAGGGACCACCCCCGGAATCGTACGCAACCGTCTCTGTTTTTTATCCGTGCCGACACCCGGAATGGAATTCATCAGCCCGACGGTATAGGGATGCCGGGGGGCTGAAAAGAGTGTGTCCGCATCCGCCGCTTCCATCACCTTCCCTGCATACATGACCGCCACGGTCTGGGCCATTTCGGCGATTACGCCCAGATCGTGGGTGATGAAGAGAATGGAGGCCCCGGTTTCGGCTTTCAACCGGTTCATCAGCTCCAGGATCTGGGCTTGAATCGTCACGTCCAAAGCGGTTGTCGGCTCGTCGGCGATCATCAGCCTGGGGTGGCAGGCCAGCGCCATGGCGATCATCACCCGCTGGCGCATGCCCCCGCTCATCTGGTGGGGGTAGTCGTGGATCCGGGACTCCGGTGCCGGGATGCCGACACGCCGGAAGGCTTGGATCACCCTTTCCCGAACCTGCCTTCGGGTCAGCTTTTCGTGAAGCCGGATCACTTCGGCGACCTGCTCGCCCACGGTAAAGACCGGGTTGAGGGAGGTCATCGGTTCCTGAAAGATCATGGAAATTTTTTTCCCCCGGATGCGCCGCATTCGGGATTCCGGAACCTTGAGCAGGTCTTCGCCCTCAAAAAGGATTTCGCCTCCCGCGATAAAACCGGGGGGGATGGGAATCAGCCCCATGACGCTGGCGGCGCTGACGCTCTTTCCGCAGCCGGATTCCCCCACAAGACCGAGGGTTTCACCGCTGCAAATCCCCAGGCTCACGTCATCCACGGCCCGGAGCACCCCGCCCCGGACGCGGAAATAGGTCTTCAAGTTTCGGATGATCAGCAGCGGGCGGGTATTCCCCATCGGCGTCAATCCCTCAGCCTCGGATCCAGTGCGTCCCTCAGCCCGTCCCCCAGAAGGTTGAAGCCCAGCACGGCCAGCAGGATCGCAATGCCCGGAAAGGTCATCACCCACCAGGCCCGAAGGATCATGGCCCTTCCCTGGGCGATCATGGCCCCCCACTCCGGTGTGGGGGGCTGGGCGCCCAAGCCGAGAAAGCTCAGCCCGGCGGCATCCAGGATGGCCGCACCGAACCCCAGGCTGGCCTGGACGATGATGGGGGCCAGGCAGTTGGGGAAGATGGCGTTGAAGATGATGCGACGGTCCGATGAGCCCACCGCCCGGGCTGCGGTGACATAGTCTTTTTCATACTCGTCGAGGACCGACGCCCGGACGATTCGGGCAAAACGCGGTATGTTGATGATGCCGATGGCGATCATGGCGTTTCTGAGTCCGGGCCCCAGGTAGGCCACGATCACGATGGCCAGCAGGATATGGGGAAAGGCCAGGACGATATCCATACACCGCATGATCAGGTTGTCGAGCCATCCTTTGTAATAGCCGGCCACCGCTCCCAGGAAACCGCCGAACATCAGGGCGATGCCCACACTCACCACACCGAGGGTCAGGGAAACCCGAGCCCCGTAGATGAGCCGCGAGAGGATGTCCCGGCCCAGATCATCGGTGCCAAGAAGGTTTTTGGTGGTGCCCTCCGTGTGCCACACCGGCTGCTTGAGCTGATCGTAGAGGGCGTTTTCCACGGGATTGTGCGGGCTGATGACCGGTGCCAGAACCGCGGCAAGGGAAAACACGGCGATGATGACCAGGCCGGCCACCCCCGTCCGGTTTTTGAACAGCTTTTCGATCTGGTCGAAGAAAGGGTGCCGGTCTTCGGGTTGGGTGATCCTTTTCAAGAATCGTTCTATCCGCAGGGCTGCGCTTTGCATGGTCTACTTCACACTGATCCGGGGGTTGATCACGGCGTACAGAACATCAACGATCAGGTTGACAAGCACAAAGGTGCTGGCGACCAGCAGGGTTCCCCCCTGGATCACCATGTAGTCGCGTTTGACCACCCCGTCGTAAAGCCACTTGCCGACACCCGGCCAGGCGAATACCGTCTCTGTAAGAATCGCACCCCCCATGAGGATGCCGAACTGGAGGCCCACCACGGTCACCACCGGAATGAGGCCGTTTCTGAGCGCGTGCTTGAGAACGATTCGGATCTGGCCGAGCCCCTTGGCCTTTGCCGTCCGGATGTAGTCCTGCCTGAGCACCTCCAGCATGGAGGATCGGGTCATCCGGGCGACGATGGCCAGCGGGATGGTGCTCAAGGCCAGGGCCGGAAGGGCAAGATGCATGAGCACGTCCTTGAGCGCGGCCCCATCCCGTGCAAGAACGGCATCCAGAATATAAAAGTTGGTGATGATGGGAAGATCGACGTCGATTCCGAGCCGGCCGGACATGGGAAACCAGCCCAGCCCAAGCGAGAAGATGAGCATCAGCATCAGCCCCAGCCAGAAAACCGGCATGCTCACCCCCAGCAGCGAGGTGACCATGGACAGGTAGTCGAACCAGGAATACTGTTTGGCAGCGGAAACGAGGCCCAGAATGATCCCGAAAAAGCAGCTGATCATCATGGCGACCACGGCCAGCTCGATGGTGGCCGGAAACCGCTCCTGGATTTCAATGGAGACCTTTTGGCGGCTCCATATGGTCTCGCCGAGATCCAGCTTGACCGCCCGCTTGAGAAACATGCCGTATTGAACATGCAGGGGTTCATTGAGCCCCAGATACTCCCGCATGGCCTCCAAGGCCTGGGGTGTCGCCCGCTCACCGAGGAGAAGCTCGGCCGGGTCCCCGGGGGTGATTCTGAGCATGAGAAAGACGATGACCGTCACCCCCAGAAGGGTGGGAAAAACGACGAAGATTCTTCGGATGATGAAACTGAGCATAGGCCGCCACCGCTTGAGGGAAAAGGCCGTCCCTTTCGGATCGAGGACGGGCCGGCTAAGGCCCCGGGGCGGTCCCCGCCCCGGGGGGGGACGGCTATTCCAGCCAGACGCTTCTCATCCGCACCGATCCGGTGGGATGAAGCTTGAAGTTTTTGATTTTCTTTGAGCCGGGCCACATCACCATGGAATGCGCGATGGGCACGACCGGCACTTCATCGTACATCAGTTGCTGCGCTTTTTTGTAGATTTCGGCGCGTTTGGCCTGGTCGATGGTCTGCTTGCCCTCGAGCATCAACCGGTGGTAGGCCTCGTCGTGCCACTGGGTCCGGATCGCCTCCGAGGCCATACCGTCAAAGAGCACGGCCAGGAAATTGTCCGGGTCCCCGTTGTCCCCGGTCCATCCCAGCTGGAACATGTCCATGTCCTGGGGCTGCTGTCTCTGGCGCTTGAGATAGGTGCCCCAGTCGTAGCTGGTGATGCGGGCGGTGATGCCGATTTTGGAAAGATCGCCGATCATGGCCACCCCGACCTTCAGCCCTTCGGGGTTGTAGGGCCTGGGAACCGGCATGGACCAGAGGGTGAGCTCGGGCAGCCCCTTGCCCTCAGGGTACCCCGCCTCGGCCAGGAGCTTCTTTGCAAGCTCGGGATTGTACTCGTACCCGGGGACATCGGTGTTGTAGCCCCACATGGTTGGGGGGATGCAGTTTTTGGCCACCTCCCCCATGCCCTGGTAGATGTTGTCCACGATCGCTTTTCGGTTGACGGCATGCGCCACGGCCTTTCGCAGGGCCTTGTTCTTCCAGAGTTCTTTTTTGTGGTTGTATCCCAGATACCCGATGTTCATGCCCGGCTGGGTGAAGATCTGAAGATTGGGGTCCTTTTTGGCCATCGGGATGTCCGCGGGGTTGGGAAACTGGCAGATGTGGATATTTCCCCCCTTCAACTCCAGAAAGCGCACCGCGTTTTCGGGGATGGCGCGAAAGATCAGCCTGGCGAGGTAGGGGCCTGCGGTCTTGTCCCAGTAGTCGGGGTTGGCTTCAAGCACGATCCGGTCGTCTTTGATCCAGTTGACAAACCGGAAGGGTCCCGTGCCGACCGGCCGGCGGACAAAGCCGGCCGGATCTTTCATAAAGGCCGAAGGGCTGATGATGTCGGCAAAATCCATCCCCAGGTTGGCCAGAAAGGGCGCCTCCACGCGTTTGAGTTTGAAAACCACCGTGTATTCATCCACCGCCTCGATGGCATCCACCGTGTTGTCCATTTCCATCGAAACCCAGTATTCGGGGGGTCTCTCCTGCTTGGGGATCTCCCATCCTTTGCCGAAAAACTTCAGCTTGCGGTCTTTCATCATCCGTCCGATGGAAAAAACCACGGCATCGGCGGTAAAGGGGGATCCGTCATGGAACTTCACCCCTTGCCGGAGTTTAAACGTGTAGGTGAGGCCGTCCGGGCTGATGGTCCACGAGGTTGCCAGGCCCGGCTCCAGGGCGGTCGATTCGTCCTTGTAAAAGACCAGGGCTTCGTAGAGGTTGTCGCAGATCATGAATGAATTTCCGTCCGTCTCATAGGCGGGATCCAGCCCGACGCTGTCCCCGCCCCTCCCGAACACGAGGGTTCCGCCTTTCTTGGGGGTTTGGGCGAAAGCGATGCCCTGCAAGAGCAACAAGGCCATACACAGTCCGATCAGGATTTTTCTCAACATGGCAAGCCTCCTTCCGGTTAAGGGGTTTTACGCGGTTTCTACCCTGTCAACGGGGATACGTAAACGGGCTGGGTATCCCGACACAGAACGCTAAGGAATCTCAGAGACATCTGGTTTTATTCGACTTTAATCGGGGTCGCTTTTTTTTGCTTCTTTGATTCGCCTCCCTTCTCCAAATTCGCGATTTTTTCATCCACCAAACAACGGATGGCTTTCAGAAACTCAATCCGTGCCGTGTTCATGTGGCTGGAAAACGCGGATTTTCCTTTTGAAAGCCGCTGCAACTCCCAAAAGAATCGTCCCACAGGGCATACGAAGGGTTCCGGGTTATTTTTTTCTTTGCTCATGACACCTTCCTTCAAACGCGATGACCAAATGCTGGTTTTTCAGTTCGGCTTTTTCAGGCCTGGCCGCAGCCACCTGCCTGGGCAGCAGCATGTGCTTTTTAAACCCGCCCACGCGAATGATCAGTTCATCAGACACCTTGTGGATTTCCACGTCATCTTTCTCGATGAAAGGGAGTTTCAGGGTTAGTCGGTAGTTGCCGTTGACCTTTTTGAGCCGGTAGGGTCGGCCTTTATGGAACCGATCCAGGGGATTCCTGCCTTCATAGAGCTGTTCGGCCAGGGACTTGAGCCGGTCATACCCGAGCACTTCCTGACCGAACAGGGTGACCGGAAAGATGGGGATGGGGCTAAAATATTCCCGGGCCTTTTGCATATACTGCTTCTGACTCACCTTCCAGTCCTGGAAAAACCTATCCTCAACGCTGTCCGGCAGCATCCGATTCATCACGATCCCATCGATGGTCATCTTATAAAGGCAAAAATACATCAATGCCCGTTGCGTCTCTTTTAGGACGATTTTTTCCGGATTGGTAATCAGACGGACACTGGTCATTTTCGGATC
>ENA-OSEO01003504-OSEO01003504.1-sediment-metagenome-genome-assembly--contig:-NODE-3504-length-18447-cov-3.838106_pt1 | contig 18447 bp, 10 predicted proteins | sample MGYA00237883_ERZ534232 | MGnify/ENA metagenome assembly ERZ534232
CGGTGGTCGCTGCATCACACCAAGACGCTCAACCGCCGATTTTTATCCTTGTTCGGCGGGTTCACCGAATTGACGGGCAGTTACAGCGCCGGTGCGGTAAAATACACCGCCCCCTTCCTGCTGGGCACCCTGATGGCAGGATCGGATCCCCAGACGCTGGCCGATACCCGTTTCATCATCCTTTGGGGGGCCAATGTCGCGGAGTGCCGATTCGGCCCCGAGCTGGGGTATCGGATCCGGGAGGCAAAGAAAAGGGGGGTTGCGGTGGTCGTCATCGATCCCCGCCGCAGCGCGACGGTGGATGCCATGGGCACCGAATGGATTCCCGTCTTTCCGGGCACCGATGTCGCGCTGATGATGGGGGTGATGTATGTGCTGATCACCGAAGAGCTGATCGACACGGCCTATATCCAGCGGTACAGCATCGGTTTTGATCCCCTCAAGGCACACATCCTCGGAACCGACGGACCGGGGGAGGCACCGAAAACCCCGCTTTGGGCGGAGAAAATCTGCGGCACCCCCGCGGAAACCATCCGTGATCTGGCCCGGCGATACGCTCGGAGCCGGCCGGCCGCGCTGATTCCCGGCCTATCCATCCAGCGGACCCTGGGGGGGGAAGAGGCGGTCCGGATGGCCATCGCGCTGCAGACGGTTACCGGAAATCTCGGGGTCAAGGGGGGCTTTTCCGGGTACCGGGCATCCCACGGGCTGCCCCATCCCGGGGTGGGAACCCTCGAGATCCCCCCCAATCCCGTCGATGCGCGGGTACCGGTGTACCACTGGGCGGACGCCATCCTGGAAGGAACCCGCGGGGGGTGGCCCGGCGACATCAAAGCCGTATACAACATCGGGGGCAACTATCTGAACCAGGGATCGGATGTACGGAAAAATATCCGGGCGCTGGGAAAGTTGGAATTTTCCGTGTGCCACGATTATTTTCTCACCCCGACGGCCAAATATTGCGATCTTGTCCTTCCCGCGGCCACCTTTTTGGAAAGAAACGACATCGTTCTCCCCGTGGGGGGTAACTATCTGCTGTTTTCGAACCGGATCGCTCCGCCTCGCGGGGAATCCCGCACCGATTACGACATTCTGGCCGCGCTGGCCCAACGGCTGGGGTTTGAAAGTGGCTTTACCGAGCAAAGAGACGAGGCCGGGTGGTTGAACCATTTTATCCAACGGTCCGGGATTCCGGATGCCGGGGAATTTATGCGCACGGGGCTGTATATGGCGCCGGAGCAGCAGCGGGTCGGGCTTGCCGAGTTTATCGCCGATCCGGAAACACACCCCCTCGATACGCCCTCCGGGCGGATCGAACTGTCTTCGGACGCCTTTGCACGCACCGGATTTTCCCCCGTTCCCGCCTGCAGGGTCTTGCCCACAGCGGATGACTATCCCCTGCGGTTGATTACCCCGAAATCCCGGTACCGTATCCATTCGCAGAATTTCAACCTGGCCTGGGCCCAATCCATGGAATCCCAGGATCTCTGGATTCATCCCCGGGACGCGTCGGAGCGGAACATCACCGCCGGGGATCGGGTGCTCATCCATAGCCGGGAGGGGCGGGTGATGATCCCGGCCAAGGTCACCGATCGGATCATGCCGGGGGTGGTCTGCCTGCTGCAAGGCGCCTGGCCGTCCTTTGACCGGGACGGGGTGGATACGGCAGGCTCGGCCAACGTGTTGACCTCCACCGAATCGACCCTGCCGAGCCGCAGCTCCAGGACCCATTCGATTCTGGTTCAGGTCACTCCTGTTTGACCCCCCTCATCCGGGTCCGCCCCCACGATCTCGATGCGATCCGCGTTTCGATAGCCCCGGGGGAGTTTTTTCCCGCGACGGCCGCGCTCGCCGAGATAATCGGCGATGAGGCTCGGGGTTAAGCGGAGAAATTTCTTTCCCGAGTGGATTTTCACCGTTGCGCCCGCGGGAACGACCGCTATCTGAGCGACATATTCTTCACGGCTTCGCACCCGTATGGGCGGGATATGGATGATTTTGTTCCCCTTTCCCCGGGCAAGTTCCGGCAGCAGCCGGACCGGAAACGCCAGCATCCGACCCCCGGTCGTGATGGCGATCAGAAGGTCCGTCTCAAGGCCAGGGACGACCAGCGGGGGCAGCGGTTCGGAACCCTTCGGAACCGAAAGCATCGCTTTTCCCTTGGTGTTTTTGGTCACCATATGGGATATTTCGGTGACAAACCCGTACCCGGCATCGCTGGAGAGCAGCACCTTGCGCTCCGGCGGGCCCATGACGACCGCCAGAAACCGTGCCCCGTTTGAAGGGGTGAGCCGGCCGGTCAGCGGTTCGCCCTGCCCCCTGGCGGAAGGCAGACTGTGCGCGGCCAGCGCATAGGTTCTGCCTGCGGTGTCCATAAAGACCGCGGGTTGATTGGTCTTGCCCTGGGCGGCGCTTAAAAAACCATCCCCGGATTTGTAGCTCAGATGGACGGGATCGATCTCGTGGCTCTTGGCGGCCCGGACCCAACCGCCCGCGGACAGGACCACGGTCACCGGTTCGGCGGGGGTGATGTCGATGGTCTTGATCGCCCGGGCTTCCCCGCGCTGGACGATGCGGGTCCTGCGTGCGTCCCCGTGGGTTTCGGCATCCGCTTTCAGTTCCTTCTTGATCAGGGTTCGCAGCCGCTGATCCGAGCCGAGGGTCTTTTGGATCCCGTCCTTTTCCCCGACCAGTTCCTCGGTTTCACGGGTGATGCGGATTTCTTCAAGCCGGGCCAGCTGCCGCAGCCGGATCTGCAGTATCGCCTCGGCCTGCAGATCGCTCAGGTCAAACCGCTCCATCAAGGCCGGCTTGGGCGCGTCGCTTTCGCGGATGATCCGGATCACCTCATCCAGATGAAGGTAGACGACCCGCAGCCCTTCGAGGATATGCAGCCGCTCGTTTATCCTTTCCAGGCGGAATTCGAGCCGGCGAACCACCGTCTGCCTTCTGAAAACGAGCCACTGTCTCAACATTTCCAGAAGCCCCAGGGTTTGGGGCTTTCGGTTCAAGCCGATGACCGTCATGTTGACCTTGACGCTTTTTTCAAGGTCCGTGGTGGCGAAAAGATGGCTCATGAGCCCCTCTCTGTCCACCCGGTTGGAAGCGGGCTGGATCAGCAGGCGGGTGGGCTCCTCCTGGTCGGAAAGATCCCGGATGTCCGCCACCATCGGCAGCCTTTTGGCCGCCATTTGGCCGGCCACCTGCTCGATGATCTTTGCGGAAGACACCTGGTAGGGCAGGGAGGTGATGACGATATCCCCATTCTCATCGGTGAAGGTCGCCCGCATCCGGATCATCCCCTGCCCGGAGCGATAGGCATCGAGGATTTCCTCCCCGGGGGTGATGATCTCGGCTCGGGTGGGAAAATCGGGCCCCGGGACGATGCGGCAGATCTCCTCGAGGGATGCTCCGGGGTGGTCCAGCAGATGGATGCAGGCATCGACGATTTCACCCAGATTGTGCGGGGGGATGTCGGTTGCCATCCCGACGGCGATGCCGGAGGCGCCGTTTAAAAGGACGTTGGGCAGCCGGGCCGGCAGGGTATGCGGCTCTTTGAGGGTTCCATCGAAGTTGGGCACCCAGTCGACCGTTCCCATGGAAAGCTCGGACAGAAACAGATCGGCATAGGCCGAAAGCCGCGCTTCGGTGTACCGCATGGCGGCGAACTCCTTTGGAGACGCGATGGACCCCCAGTTCCCCTGCCCGTCGATGAGCCGGTAGCGGCAGGAAAAATCCTGGGCCATGAGCACCATGGCTTCGTAACAGGCGCTGTCCCCGTGGGGGTGGAATTTTCCCAAAACGTCGCCCACCGTTCTGGCCGATTTTTTGTGCTTTGCCGTGCTGCGCAGGCCCAGCTCGCTCATGGCATAGACGATGCGGCGCTGGACCGGTTTGAACCCATCCCCGATAAAGGGGATGGCCCGGTCCATGATCACGTACATGGCATAGTTCAGATACGAGGGTTTGACAAAGTCCCCTAGGGAAACCTGTTCGATCCCCTCATAGGAGATGGTCTCTATTTCAGGCATGTCGGTCGACTCCACTGGGTATCCAGCATCCGGAAGCCCGTATCCCGCATCAGGTGACAGGATCGGATGGGATGCAAAGAAAACGTGCCGTATAAAAGGTCACGGAAATTACCCTCCACCGTCTACATCGTTTCCGGTTCGGCCAGGTGGCCTTCTTGTTCCAGCCAGCGCTTCCGGTCATCGGAGCGCTTTTTGGCCAGCAGCATGTCCACGATTTCAAACACCCGGGGTTCATCATCCAGCCCCAGTTGGATCAGCCGGCGCGTATCGGGAAACATGGTGGTTTCCCGGAGCTGGGCGGGGTTCATCTCCCCCAGCCCCTTGAATCGCTGAACCTCCGGTTTGGACTTTTTGCCCGTGGACTCCAGCCGTTTCAATACGGCCTCCTTTTCCTGTTCGTCCAGCGCATAATAGACCTCTTTCCCCTGGTCGATTCGAAACAGCGGGGGCATGGCGACAAAAATGGCCCCTGCCGAAACCAGGGGTTTGAAGTGCTTGAAAAACAGCGCGCACAGCAGCGTGGCGATGTGCAGCCCGTCGGAGTCGGCATCGGCAAGAATGATGATCTTTCGGTAGCGAAGGGTTGAAAGATCGGCGGAGCCGGGATCGACCCCGACGGCCACCGAGATGTCGTGAATCTCGTTGGATTTCAGGATGGATTCGGTTTCAAGCTCCCAGGTGTTCAGAATCTTTCCCCTCAGGGGCAGGACGGCCTGGGTCTGTTTGTCCCGGGCCTGCTTGGCGGACCCCCCGGCCGAATCCCCCTCCACCAGGAAAAGTTCGGTCTCGGCGGGATCCTGGGAGATGCAGTCGGCAAGCTTTCCGGGCAGAGTGGGGCCGGCTCCGATTTTTTTTCGAACGACCTTTTTGGCGGCATTGAGCCGTTTCCGGGCGCTTTCAATGGCCATCTGCGCGAGCCGTTCGCCCGATTCGGTATGGTGGTTGAGCCACAGGGCAAACGCATCCCTGACCACGTTTAAGATAAACGAGGCGCACTGGCGCGAGGAGAGCCGCTCTTTGGTCTGGCCGGAAAACTGCGGATCGGTCATCTTTGCCGACAGCACATAGCAGCATCGATCCCAGATGTCGTCTGGGGTGAGCTTGATCCCGCGGGGGACCAGGCTTCGAAACTCACAGAACTCCCGCATAGCCGCCAGAAGACCGCTTCGAAAGCCGTTGACATGGGTGCCCCCCTGGGGGGTGGGAATCAGGTTGACATAGCTTTCGGCGATCGCCTGCCCCTGCTCGGGCAGCCAGACAACCGCCCAGCTGACCGCCTCGTCCGCGCCCTGATGGTCCCCCATGAAGGGGTCTTGGGGGATTCGATCGTATGGGGCGAGGGTGTCAAGCAGGTAGTCCTTGAGACCGTCTTCGAAATACCAACTGACCGCTTCGTCCGTGTTCCTGTTGGTGAAGGTCACCGTAAGACCCGGACACAGGACGGCCTTTGCCCTGAGCGCGTGTTTCAAGGCCGTCACCGAAAATGAAACGGTGTCGAAATACCTTTCGTCGGGCCAAAACCGCACCATCGAGCCGGTGTTGCGCACCCCCACGGTCCCGATGGGTTTGAGGTCGGATTTTTTCCATCCGTTTTCAAAGGCGATGGCGTATTTTCCGCCCCCCCTTTTGATTTCCACTTCGAGCCGCTTGGAGAGGGCGTTGACCACCGAAACCCCGACCCCGTGAAGCCCCCCGGAAAACCGGTAGTTTTTCTGGTCGAATTTTGCACCGGCATGAAGCATCGTCATGATCACCTCGACCCCGGTCACCTTTTCTTCAGGATGCGGGTCGATGGGCATCCCGCGGCCGTCATCGCTGACCTCAAGGGATCCGTCGGGGTGATAGACGACGTCGATTCTCTTGGCGTAGCCGGCGATCGCCTCGTCGACGGCATTGTCGATGACCTCCTGGGCCAGATGGTTCGGCCGGGAGGTGTCGGTGTACATGCCGGGCCTTCGCCGGACCGGATCGAGCCCCTTGAGCACTTCCAGCGATGCGGCGTCGTAGTCGGTTTTCCGAACCTTATCCAAAAGACCCCCGCTTTTGATGGTACCCCTCCTTTTCGTGATCGAAGCACAACCTCCCGGCCGATGCGGTTCGCCGGTTTTTAATCAAAAAAAAGGTGCAGGCTCACCCGGAACACCGCACCTTGTGATTTTTTTGCGTTTTCACATCAGATCGGATAAATCCAATTTTTTAAGGGTGTCGGGCAGCGGGGCGCCCGTGGCCGGATCCCACCCCATCAGCGAATAATAGTTGCGCACCATCTCATCCCATTTTTCCATGATGTTGACCCCCCTGTTGGGACCGTCCACCGGTACCGAACCGTAACGAACCGAGGGCCGCTCGTTTTTTATGTCCAGCCCGTGGGCGAGATTAAAGATCCGAAGCAGATTGACGATGCGACGGCCCAGGACAAAGGCCTCTTCAAGGCCCCAGCGCCATCCGGTGGTCGCATTGAGGCATTCGAGCAGCATCTTGGGGGAACAGCCGACAAATCTGCAGATGCCCAGACAATCGTAAAACAGCCCGATTCCGTTGTGCTTGGCGTTGAATGTGGAGACCTGCTCATGGGAAAAGTCGTCGCTGGGCTTTTCCAAATCGACCAGTTCCGGCTGGATCGGGCCGTGGGTCGCTTCCAGGGTGCTGGTATTGGTCAGGCAGGTATCGAAAAGCTCGTACCACCGGCCGCGATGGTCATGGCCCCGGGGGGCCGAGCCCTTCCGGCCGTAGATGGCCCAGTCGGCCGCCTCGCCGCCGATCTGCTGTGAAGCCCGCATCACCCCCTCGGCCAGAAGGTTGCCCAAATACCCTTCTCTTCGGGCGATTCGGTTCATCAGGGTTTTGACGGCCTCCACATTACCCCAACTCAGATCGAGTCCGTCGGTTTCTTTGAGGGTAAACACCCCTTTTTCGAAACATTCCATGGTCCATCCGACGATCCAGCCGGTCTCGTTGCAGTCCATGCCCAGGGCGTCCACCTCGTTGGCCAGCACGACCACCCCGCCCAGATCCGTATTTCCGATCTGGGGGCCGAAGGCGGCCAGCAGTTCGTATTCGGGCTCTTCGCCGACAAATCCCGTGTAGGGGCCTTCGGTCACGGTGACCTCCTTGACGTGGGCGATGGCGCACTTGTAACAGGGCCTTGAGCGAATCTTGAAGTGGGTCCGCATATACTGGCCGTTCATTTTTTCATGCTCGGGAAAAATGTTGGTGGTATAATTCTTCACCGGCAGGCTGCCGTCCTGGTGCCGGGCCGAAAACCCCCCCCCGGTTCCCCAGGTGTAGGTCCCGCGTGTTTTGGCGAATGCCACCAAAGCATCGGTTTTTTCTTTGAGCAGATCCGGATCGTGGACGGTGAAATCCGGCTTGGATTTGAATGCCACCACGGCCTTGAGGTTCTTGGCGCCCATCACCGCGCCCAGCCCGTTGTGGGCCGCGGCATGGCCCCCGTCACCGGTGATGCACGCGTGGCGGACCCTGTTTTCACCGGCCGGACCGATGCCGAATACGCTGGCCCCGTAGCGATTGACCCCCAGTTCCTTTTTTAGAAGGGTTTCGGTCTCCGCCACGGTTTTTCCCGCAAGGTGCCGGGCGTCTCTAATTTCCGCGGTTCCCCCGCGGATCAGCAGATAGACCAGATGGGGCGCTTTTCCCTGGAAGATGATGCCGTCGAAACCGGAAAATTTCAGGTAGGCCCCGAAGTAGCCGTTTGCCTGGGAGGATCCGGCCGTATGGGTCATCGGCCCCTTGGCCATGATGTTGATGGTTCCGGCCCCGGCAACACCTGTTCCGGCCAGAGGACCGGTGGTCCAGATCAGCCGGTTTGCCGGATCCGACCACTGGGTACCGGGGGGAACCTCCGCATACAGGTATTTCGCCCCCAGCCCGACGCCTCCGACCCACTTTCCAATCGTTTTTCCGTCCAGATGTTCAACCCCGATCGTGGCATCGGAAAGATCCACCCGTAAGATTTTCCCTGTATACCCCATGGCTTGTAGGTTCGGCATGATGCTTTTCCTCCAGGCGGCCGCATTGAATTCGACCTAATTTTTAACTGAAAATGGAGTGTAATGAAAATGCCGCCTTTTGTCAAAGCGGTAGAAGTCTGGCGCCAGGGCAAAGCCACGTATTCCGATAGTTCGAGGTGCAGCCCGGCAGACGGGGTATCCGGTTTTGGAATCGGGAAATTGTCTGATCCGCACCCTTTAAAAATCCCTCCCGGCCTCCCTTTAGAAAAGGGAGGAGAATCATCCGCCTCCGGCGGATTCCCGATGGAAGAACCGGATACCTCCCGGCCTGACTCACGGGTTTTGCCGTTCGCCGGCCGTATCCACGGCCGTCTCCAGAAGGTCTTTTTCGGCCCGGATCAGGTGCTTTGCTACCCTTGCGGTGGCGGTTTTCGGAAGGTCCCTTCGGAACTGCACGTATCGGGGCACCTTAAAGCCGGCCAATCGCGCCTTGCAAAGATCCACCACCGCTTCGGCGGTCAGGGTCTCGCCTTGCTTGGGCACGACCGCGGCCAGGATCTCATCCTCTCCGAGCACAGCGGGTACGGCCACCACGGCCACCTCTGCGACTTTTCCGCTGGATTCGATAACCGCCTCGATCTCCCGTGCCGAGATGTTTTCCCCTTTTTTCCGGATGATGTCCTTTTTGCGGTCCACGAAAAAGAGGTACCCCTCGGCGTCCCGATACACGATGTCGCCGGTATGAAACCAGCCGTTTCGGAGGGCCCCCCGGGTGGCTTCGGGATCCTTGTGGTAGCCCTGGGTCATCACCGGGCTTTTTACCAGCAGCTCGCCGCTCCGGTGGGGACCCAGGTCCCTGCCCCCCGCATCCACGATTCTGACCTCTGCAAATTTGAGGCAAGGGTCCGGGTGCCGTGCGGGCAACCCCATGCTGCCCGGCTTGATCTTGCCTCCGATGGGGTTCTGGGATACCCGGGGGACTTCGGTCAGACCGTAACCGTCGATGACATGGGGGATGCCGAAGCGCCGGGTAAAATGCGTATAGACGTCATCGGTCACCAGCGCGCCGTAAGCGGTTTTGATCGCATGTTCGGGGCGGAACTCCCCGGCGGGCCGCCGGCAGAGAATCCGGCCCACGGCGCCGACGAAGTTGAACTGGGTGGCGCCGTATCGCACCGCCTGGTTCCAGAAGGCGCCCGCGCTGAACCTTTCGATCAGGATCAGGCAGGCGCCGGCCGCCAGCGCGCCCATCACGCTGTAGTACTGGGCGTTGGCGTGGAACAGCGGAAGGATCACCATCATCCGGTCCGCCGGGGTGAGGCCCGAGCAGAGCGTAAAGGCTTCTCCGGCAAGGACCATGTCCCGGTGGACGTGGAGCACCCCCTTGGGAAACCCGGTCGTTCCCGAGGTGTAGATGATCTGAACCAGGTCATCCGGGCAAAGGTCTACCGGCTCCAGGCGGGTCCCACCGGTTTCGAAAAACCGGTCAAAAGCGACGATATCCGCCCGGTCTGCGGGAAGCCGGCCGGTGCAGGCGATCCAGGAAAGACCACCCCCCCGGGCTTTGAGCCTTCGCGCGAGGGGAAGAAACGCGGGGGAAACCACCATGCCCACCGAATCGGAATGGTCGACCACATAGCCGGCCTCCGCGATGCCAAAACCCGTGTTGACCGGCACCATCACCCCCCCGATTTTTGCAAGGCCGAACCATGCATAGAGAAACCCCGGCACATTGGGCAACATGAGCGCGACCCGATCCCCCTTTCTCAGCCCCATTTGCAGAAACCCGTTGGCCGCCCGGTTGACCCTGGCGTCAAACTCACCGTAGGAGACGGTTTGGTCTTCAAAGCAGACAAACGGTGCATCCGGGTTTCTGCTGGACCTGGTTTCGATTAAGCGCCGAAGATTCATACGTGCAAAGCCCCTTGCCGGGAAGCGGACCGGATTTCAAAAAGGCAAAGCCCGCCGTTTCGGGCAGGCTCTGCTTCTGTCGGGAATCGATCGATTCAGTTCAGGGACGACGGCTGCCGGGGCTGGGGGGGCTGCTGAATTTCGGTTGGGATCTGAAACTGCATGTCGTCTTCCTTGAACAGCTTGTCGTTTTCCCCCATGATCAGCGCATGGGTCAGCACCTCGTCCATGTGTTCCACCAGCGCGATGCTCAGCTGCTTGGAGATGCTCTTGGGAATGTCTTTAAGGTCTTTTTCGTTCTCCTTCGGGATGACCACCTTTGTGATGCCACCGCGATGGGCCGCGATGATCTTCTCTTTCAACCCGCCGATGGGCAGCACCCGCCCCCGCAGCGTGATCTCGCCGGTCATCGCCACATCCCGGTGAACCGGCCGCCGGGAAAGGGCCGACACCAGCGAGGTGCACATGGATATTCCCGCGGACGGACCGTCCTTGGGAATCGCCCCTTCGGGGATGTGGATGTGAATATCGTATTTCCGGTAAAACTTGGGATCGATGTTGAGCCGTTCGGCCCGGGACCGCACATAGCTGACCGCTGCAAGGGCGGATTCCTTCATGACATCCCCCAGCTTGCCGGTAACCTTGAGCTCGCCCTTGCCCGGCATGATCAGGGTTTCCACGGTCAGCAGCTCACCCCCGACCTGGGTCCAGGCAAGCCCGGTCACCATGCCGACATGATCCTTGTCCTCGATCTCGGTGGTTCGGAACTGGGGGGGCCCCAGGTACTTCATGATGGATTTTTCGCTGATCTTGTTCGGGGCCTTGCCCTTCTTCTTGGCGACCTGCCGGGCGATTTTCCGGCAGATGGATGCAATCTCCCGCTCGAGGTTTCGTACCCCCGCCTCCCGGGTATACCGTCGAATGATCATGTAGATGGCATTTTCGGTAAACAGCGGGTCGAGTTCCTCCAGCCCGTTTGCCTTGACCTGTTTGGGGACCAGAAACTGCCTTGCGATGTTGTATTTTTCAAACTCCGTGTAGCCCGGCAGGCGGATGATCTCCATCCGGTCCTGGAGCGGCAGCGGAATGTCCGGAAGGGTATTGGCCGTGGTGATGAACAGGATGTCGGAAAGGTCGTAGTCCAGATCCAGATAATGATCGTTGAAGCCGTAGTTCTGTTCCGGGTCCAGCACCTCGAGCAGGGCCGCGGAGGGGTCCCCGCGAAAGTCCATGCTCATCTTGTCCACCTCATCCAGGCAGAAGACCGGGTTGTTGACCCCGACTTTTTTCAACGACTGGATGATCTTACCCGGCATCGCCCCGATATAGGTTCGGCGGTGGCCCCGGATTTCGGCCTCATCCCGCACCCCGCCCAGGGAAAGCCGCACAAATTTGCGGTCCGTGGCCCGGGCCACCGATTTGGCCAGGGAGGTCTTGCCCACCCCCGGCGGCCCCACGAAGCAGAGGATGGGGCCACGGATTTTTTTGACCAGGGCCTGAACCGCCAGGTATTCGAGTATCCGCTCTTTGGGTTTTTCCAGCCCGTAATGATCCTCGTCCAGTATCCTTTCCGCGGCTTCCTGGTCGGAGCTCACCTCGGTCTTTTCCATCCAGGGCAGGCTCAATATCCACTCGATGTAATTTCGGACCACGGTGGCCTCTGCCGACATGGGGGTCATCATCTTGAGCTTTTTGAATTCCGCGCGTACCTTTTCCTCGGCTTCCTTGGGCAAGGTTTTGGCTTCGATGCGCTTTTCCAGCTCGCTGATGTCTTCGGTGGCCTCGTCATCGGCCCCCATCTCTTTTTTGATGGCCCGCATCTGCTCGTTCAGGTAGTAGTTTTTCTGGGTTTTTTCCATCTGCTCCTTGACCCGGCCCCGGATCCGCTGGTCCATTTTGAAGATGTCGATCTCCATTTTGATCAGACTCAGCAGGAAGGACAGCCGTTCTTCAAGGTCGACGGCCTCGAGAAGCTTCTGCTTGTCTTCGAGCTTGAAGGAAAAATGCGCCGCGACCGTATCGGCGAGCTGGGAGGCGCTGTCGATGCTGGTTACGCTGCTGACAAGCTCCTTGGAAATGTTCTTGTTCAGCTTGGCGTATTCCTGAAAGATATCCAGAATCGCGCGTTTGAGGGCAACCGCGGCCGAATCTGAAATCGGGGGTTCGACGACCGGATCGATCTGGACCTGGAAAAAATCATCACCGGGGACAAACTGGGATATGATCGCCCGAAACTTCCCCTCCACCAGGGCCTTGACCGTACCGTCCGGGAGCCGCAGGAGCTGAAGCACGCTGCCGATGGTTCCCAGCCGGCTGATGTCTTTTTCATCGGGATTGTCGATCCCGGGCTTTCGCTGGGTGGCCAAAAACACGGACTTGTCCTTGTTCATGGCATCGGAAAGCGCGTTGACCGATTTTTTCCGCCCCACAAACAGCGGTGCCACCATGTGGGGAAAGACCACAATGTCCCGGAGCGGGAGCATCGGATAGATGCGCGCGGGCATCTTGGTGTCGTCCATATTGAATAGTTTGGGTATGTGTATCATTTTCTCTTTTTATGCTTGTTTTTTGGTTTGTTCATACAACAGGATCGGTTCTTCCTTGTTCATGACCACGTCTTCGCTGATCACGCATTCTTTCACGTTCTGAATGGAAGGCAGGTCATACATGATGTCGAGCATGCAGCTTTCAAGGATCGCGCGAAGCCCCCGGGCACCGGATTTTCGCTTCAACGCCCCACGGGCAATGGCCGCAAGGGCGCTGTCGGTAAACCGCAGGTTGACCCCCTCCAGCTCGAAGAGCTTCTTGAACTGTTTGATCAGCGCATTTTTCGGTTCCGAGAGAATCCGGATCAGGGTGGCCTCGTTGAGTTCGTCCAGCGTGGCGATGACCGGAAGCCGCCCCAAAAACTCGGGAATCAACCCGAATTTGATGAGATCCTCGGGCTGGACCATCTTCAGAATCTCGCCGACGCTTCTTTCCTTTTCGCCGACGATCTTGGCGCCATACCCCATGGCCTTTGCGCCCAGGCGGCGCTTGATGATCGGTTCCAAACCCGTGAAGGTCCCCCCGCAGATAAAAAGAATGTTGGAGGTGTCGACTTTCACGAAATCCTGCTGGGGATGTTTGCGCCCCCCTTTGGGGGGTACGCTGGCGGTGGTGCCCTCGATGATCTTGAGCAGGGCCTGCTGAACCCCTTCGCCGGAAACATCCCGGGTGATGGAGGGGTTGTCGGATTTGCTCGCGATCTTGTCGATTTCATCGATGTAAACGATGCCGCGTTTGGCCTTGTCCACGTCATAGTCGGCGTTTTGAAGCAGAGACAGGATGATGTTTTCGACATCCTCCCCCACGTACCCCGCTTCGGTCAGGCTCGTGGCATCGGCGATGGTAAACGGAACATTGAGAAATCTTGCCAGGGTCTGAGCCAGCAGGGTTTTACCGCAGCCGGTGGGGCCGATCAGCAGGATGTTGCTCTTCTGGATCTCCACATCCCCGGTCATGATGGACGATTCCAGGCGCTTGTAGTGGTTGTATACGGCAACGGCAAGGATTTTTTTTGCCCGTTCCTGTTCAATGACATAATCATCGAGCATGGCCTTGATGTCCTTGGGGGTCAGTGTACGCTCCAGCACCCCCGCGGTCTTTTCGTTTTCTTCTTCGATGATTTCGCCACACAACTGGATGCATTCGTCGCAAATGTAAACCGCGGGTCCCGCAATCAGTTTTTTGACTTCTTTCTGACTCTTTCCACAGAAAGAACAGAAGAGGTTTTCATTGTGGTCGTCTTTTTTGGCCATGCTATTTCTCCGTTTCCTCTAAATGGTCAAGATCGTCTCTGCTGGTGATCACATGATCCACCAGACCGTACTGCCTTGCCTCATGACCCGACATGAAAAAGTCCCGGTCCGTATCGGTCTGGATCTTTTCCAGGCTCTGCCCGGTATGGTGGGCCAGGATGTGATTCAGGGTATCTTTCATCCGGATGATTTCCTTCGCCTGGATGGCGATATCGGAAGCCTGCCCCTGAAATCCCCCCATCGGCTGGTGGATCAGGATCCTGGAGTTGGGCAGCGAGTATCGCTTTTTGCGGGTGCCGGCCGCCAGGAGCACCGCACCCATGCTGGCGGCTTGCCCGATGCATACCGTGGCGATGTCCGGTTTGATGTACTGCATGGTGTCGTAGACGGCCATTCCCGCGGTGACGATACCCCCCGGAGAATTGATGTAAAAATTGATGTCCTTATCCGGATCCTCGGACTCCAGAAACAGCAGTTGAGCGATCAGCAGATTGGCCACTTCGTCGTTTATGGCCGTACCGAGAAAAATAATACGATCCTTCAGCAGCCGGGAATAAATGTCGTAGGCACGCTCGCCCCGGCTGCTCTGTTCGATGACCATGGGAATTAAGGGCACAGAATATCCTCCTCTGATGGTAGTGTCACTGCCCCGGTGGGGAGCTGCATCCCCTCGGGTCCGGGCTGTTTAGACCGGCTTGTCGGCATCGTTTTTCTGTTCGACCGGGGTCTCCGGTTCGACCATTTCGATTTTGCTGGTATCCATTATAAGGCGGATGGCCTTTTTTTCAAGTAGCGTCTGCTTGAGACCTTCGAGCTTGTCCTCATTGCGGCCATAATAATTTTTAATTTCTTCAGCAGGTTGCTGTAAGGATGCGGCCATTTCCGCAAATCCGGCATCCTGCTCTTGATCGGTGAGATCCAGATTTTCCTGTTCGATGATTTTCCGCAATACCAGGTGCCGCTTGACCTGCTTGACCGCCGTATCCCGGTATTTCTCGGACAGCGATTCCCGGCTCACCCCGGCATCTTCCATCTGAACGTTGTGGTACGAAAAGTAGCGCTCGGCATCCGAAACGATGTGCTCAAGCTCGTATTCTACAAGCGATTCGGGGACTTCGAACGACACCTGGTCCAGCAGGGCCTGGAAGATCTGTTCATTGAGCTCCTGTTCGGTGCGCTTTTCATACCCCTGGGTGAGATTGTCCCGGATGGCGCCTTTGAGGGCCTCCACCGTTTCATACTTGCCCATTTTCTTTGCAAATTCATCGTCGATATCCGGCAGGACCTCTTTTCGGATTTCCTTGAGGGTCACCTGCAGGTCGACCGAAAGCCCCGCAAGCTTCCGGTTGTAGAAGTCTTCGGGAAAGGTAACCGCCACCCGTTTGGATTCGCCCGGTTTCATGCCGGTGAGGCTTTCATCCAGGGTCCGGGTCATGGTGGCCGCTCCGACCTTGAGCATGTAATTTTCCGTTTTCTGAAGGCTCTCAAAGGGTTTTCCCTCCTTGAATCCCTCATAGTCGATGATCGCGTAATCCGCCATGGCCAGGGGCCGGACCTCTGGGATGGGTTCGTACTGGGCCGTGTTGCGTTGAAGAAGTCGAAGCTGGGCGTCCACCTCCGCATCGCTGACCGCATACCGGGTCTTTTTCAGTCGGAGGTCCTTTAGGTTGAGATCGCCGATTTCGGGCCGGATTTCAACCTCTGCGCTGAACTTAAAGGGTTCCTTTGCCTTGAGCGCCGGCGGATCGATCTTGGGGGTCCCGACGATTTTCAGATCGGTCTCCTTGATCGCATCCACAAAGGATTGCTGGATCAGCTTTGAAGAGACATCCGCATGCACATCCTTTTTGAAATACTGTACCAGGACATCCCGGGGAACCTTTCCGGGACGAAACCCTTTGAGTTTGACCTTCTTTTTGAGCTCATCATAGGCTTTTTCCAGCTCATCGGAAATGGTGTCTTCGGGAATTTCGATGTGGAGCATTTTCCTGACGCTGCTCAGGTCTTCGACTGTAACTTGCATAAGCCGTCCTCTCTCTCTGTACGATAGTCTAATGCCGAGGTATCCTCCGGCATGGTGCCCGAAATTGGTGCGAGAGGGGAGACTTGAACTCCCATTCTGTCTCCAGAGCTGGATCCTAAGTCCAGTGCGTCTACCAGTTCCGCCACTCTCGCAAGCGTCTTCGCCAAAAAAGGCGTATCATGGTGGAGTATACAATGAAACGCCTTTCCCGTCCATCCGGCAAAGGTTTTTCAATGATCGGTCCGAATCCTACGGGGCCCATTGAAAAAAACAGGTCGACGTTTGTGCGGGTTACGCTTGACAATCTGCTCGATTCAATTAAATTTCAACCGTGACCGGCCAAAAACCATAATATCGATCCTGCGGGGTGTCAAGCAAAATTGCTGAAAACGCTTGTGATGTTGGCATATTGCGCAATTTTCCGAATGCGGGTGGCCGCCGCCGGGCTGGCTCTGGTCATGGGGTTTGCCCCCGGAGCGGTTCCCCAGGGGTGGGCACAGGCTCCGGCCCGCCGGCAAACGGTGGTCGTCGATCCGGGCCACGGCGGCATGGATGCCGGCGCCCGGGGGCCGGAGGGGACGCTGGAGAAAACCCTTGCGCTTGCCATGGCCCAGGCGATCGCAGCCGGTCTCGAGGCGGACCATCGGGTCCTTCTGACCCGCACCGGGGACTACCAGCTGGACATCCCGAGTCGAACCGCCGTGGCCAACCAGGCCGAGGCCGCGCTGTTTATCAGCATTCACGCCGGCGGAAGCTTTCTGCACCAGGCAAAGGGGTTCAACATATTCTATTTCAAAGAGCTGACGGCGATTCCGGACGCCGGGCCGGAACCCGCGGGCGCCGCCCCGGGACGGGTCTGGGATTTTCTTCAGCAGCGGCACCAGACCGGCAGCCGGCACCTGGCCGGACTCTTGGAGAAACACCTGGGCCGAGGCGCGGTTTTTCCCGTAAACGGCGTTATGGCAGCGCCTCTGTTGGTTCTGAGAGGGGCGGACATGCCGGCTGTTCTAATTGAAATCGGATATTTGACCCATCCCCTTGAGGAAAAAAGATTGCAGGATCCCACCGTACGCCGGGAGCTTTCGGAGCGGATCTGCTCGGCGGTAAAGGAGTTTCTGGCCGCCCCGCCCTGATCGGTGCATTGCGGTGCATTGCGCTTGTAACAATTTCCGGGGCATGATAGGAACAGCCCACAGGTTCGGGGCGTGGCGCAGCCTGGTAGCGCACCTGCTTTGGGAGCAGGGGGTCGGTGGTTCAAATCCACTCGCCCCGACCAATCAATTTATTCCATTTAAAAAGAGCTTAGAAGGAATCTAAGCTCCAGGGGTACAAATTGGGGCACAAAAATCTTAATTTCTTGATCCACAAGAGTACTGAAAAAAAATTGAAGAGTTTCGATGAAGGTTCTCTTTGTTCTGAGAGGAGGGATAGGCATCCCTATGCCGGACAATGTGATGAAAGTTGCCATTCTCTGACAAAATACAGCTTTCTTTACATAAAAATACATAATTTAATGTATTCCACTCCTATTTGCCTTAGATGAAAATGGCATATATTTATATTTGCCATTTGCTGTGCGAAAAAGGTCAGCAATCTTTGTTGCTGTTAAAAGGATGATCCCATAAGTAGCTGAATTTATAAAGATTCAGATTTTTGCTAAGTTCGCACATTTTTTGCATTTTCTCTTGACAATTAAATTTAAATGCCTTATGGGTAACCCATAACATAAATCTGATTCTTACATGGAGCTAGATTTCCTAAATAACCCTTAGGGTATCTATCCCAACACAAAAAGAAGGATTTATGATTGTAACGCATATCGAAGCTGCTTCATTCCATTTTTATGGATTTGAGGCAGCTTTTTAAATTGCAAGGATTCGCAGTTTCCAAATTTAATGATCTTGTAAAAAGCGACGCTGTCAATTTAGGAGCTAATGTTTTAGAAAGGGGAGGCTATGCTTAAATGTTTATCGAACAGTGAAGAGGCCTTTGATAGAATGAAGAAAATAGTGCGCTCTTCAGTCAACTTGTCGAGTTCTGAAAAAGTTATTGAATACTTTAACTCTCCAGACGAGGGTGATTTTATTTTGGTAGCTAAATTAAGGAAGCTGGATGAATTAAAAGCAAGTTCAATGGGTAAGGGTGGAAACAAAATCGCAAGGTAATAAAAAGATTAAATGGTAATTTCAAAAAAACAGCGCTTTAGGGCGCTGTTTTTTTATTTGGATAAGCTCAAAAAATTTTATAGAAACAGAAAATCCATGGGTACAGATATGGAAACATTTGGTTCTCTGGGCAGCTTCGATCTGGTTCAGTTTATATCTGTTCAAAGTTTATTAAAAAGTAAGATTTTTAATATAGATATTACTTTAGATTATTCGTTTATTCAAATATTTAAGTATTTAAAAGAGTATCATCATGCAAATACGATAATTGTTGAGCATAACTATATTGATAAAGATTTTACAAACGAATTTAGTAATCTATATTCTAAGACTTTTAGGTTTAGGAGCGGGTATTGCGATAGGCTGCATTTCTTTAGAGATAAATTCAATGATAGAGATGATTTTATCAATAAATTTCATAAAGATCAATTTGTATATTTAGGCTTTTTGGTAAAAAGGCCGCTGGAAATTGGAAAGGTGGGGCGGACAATTATACTGCCAAAAAAAATTGAAGATTTTTTTTATTTATGTACAATAAAAAGGAAT
>ENA-OSEO01003505-OSEO01003505.1-sediment-metagenome-genome-assembly--contig:-NODE-3505-length-18442-cov-19.246883_pt1 | contig 18442 bp, 18 predicted proteins | sample MGYA00237883_ERZ534232 | MGnify/ENA metagenome assembly ERZ534232
CACGGTGGTCCCCCCATGCCCGGCGGCGGTATGGGCGGCATGGGCGGTATGGGCGGAATGTACTAAAATTCCCTCCCCAATAGCCAAAAGCCCCCGATTCAGGGGGCTTTTTTTGTTAAAGGCGGGTAATCTATCATTGAACGGAAGCATTTTCCGGGTCTTTCTGTTCGGTCGGCGGAAGTTGATTCTTACTTTCGAAGAAATGACGCATAGTTATAAACGTCATTCCCGCGCAAGCGGGAATCCGGACCACCAATAACTGATAGATCGCAGAGATTCTTGCCTTGTCCTTGAAGGCCCCTTATAATGATAAGTTAAACCAAACAGGCGGAGGAGGATCGGGGCCTTGAAGGCTTTTGTTTATACCGACGAATATTTTCAATACGACTATGGGCCCAGTCACCCCCTGCGGGTGGAACGATTGAAGCTGACCCACGACTTGATCCAGGCCTACGGCCTCCTTGATCTGCCCGGCTTGCTTGTCTTTAAAACCATCCCGGCGACCAGGGCCGAGATGGAGACTTACCACCGGCCGGATTACCTGGATGTTCTTTATCGGTGCAGTTGCGGCCGCCATGACCTGACTGAAGCCATGACCTTCGGCTTGGGGCCGGGGGACAATCCGGTCTTTCCGGGCCTGTGGGAATGGTCCCTGCTGACCACCGGGGCTTCCCTTCAGTGCGCTCGTTTGGTCGCCGACGGACGGGCGGAACTGGCTTTCAACATGGCCGGCGGACTCCATCACGCCGTGGCCGCCCGGGCGTCGGGATTTTGTTATATCAACGACGCCGTCATTGCCATCAAGGAGCTGCTTCGGCGGGGTTTATCCGTGGCTTACGTCGATATCGACGCCCATCACGGAGACGGGGTCCAAACGGCTTTTTATGATACGGACCAGGTCCTGACCGTCAGCATTCATCAACACGGCCGGACCCTGTTCCCCGGCACCGGTTTTGTTTATGAAACCGGAAGCGGACGGGGGCAGGGCTTTTCCGTCAATGTGCCGCTTTATCCCGGCACGGACGACGCGGTTTTTCTCAAGGTCTTTTTTGATCTGATCCCCGATCTAGTGGCCTCATACAGGCCGGACGTCCTGGTCACCCAACTGGGCGTGGACTCTTTTTACACCGATCCCCTGACCAATCTGGACTTGACCAACATCGGCTTCAGCCGCGCGGTCACGGCGTTTAAAGAAATGGGACTGCCCTGGGTGGCCTTGGGCGGCGGCGGGTATCATATCGTCAACGTGGCCCGGGCCTGGACTTTGGCCTGGGCGATCATGAACGACCTCGAGCCGGCCGATGAATTGCCGGAGGCTTTTACCAAGGTTCTTCGACCGCTGGGCTATCGGGAGGAGTTTCTCCGGGACCGGCCTTTGGAGAGGGCGGGAGGCTCTCGACCAGATGTGGAAACCGTGGCCCGGCAGGTCGTCGAAACCGTCCGTCAAACTATCCTGCCGGTGATCGCTTCGAGCAGAGGCAGGACCGCAGGCGCCTCTTGCCCAAGGTGACCACCTTGTTTCCCGAAGAGTCTGCGGAGGACGATGGTCTTGAGTTCAAAAGTGTTTCCGGCAACAGGCATGACCGCCGGAATTGACGGTAGTTCTGGCGCTGAAAGATTTCCTCGAAAGGTCTTCTGAGCAGACTTCCAAAAAAGACCGTTTCCTGCTGTTCTTCTCGGCCATGATAAAAACGGGTGAACTTGCCGTTAGCCACGGGCAGGGCCGTGTTCCGGCAAGGGGCTATCCGGCCCCGCCGATTGACGAAAACGGTTCGATCAGGGTTGCAGGGACAAATGGTCTCGACATCCGGTTTGACCGGCTGGTTGATCATGTCCAAATAGGCTGATCGGGCCATGGATTCCAAGGTCTCGTCCACCCGCCGGATCAGGTCTTGGTCCATGTCCCCGGGCAACTGGGCCGCGGCGTCGATCCGGCGGACGTGAAACCCCGGCTGATAGAAAACGACCCGGTCAGGATTAAGCCTGATGGCCGTGTCCAGGTAGGTCCCCAATTCATGCAGGGAATATCTGTTCTTGGCGAACTGGATAACCACCCCGGGCTGATCGGTTTGATTGGTCTCCCGCCAGTGAAGCACCTGGCTGATGTTGAAAATGCTCCGGTTGAACTTGACTCCTGGATTTCGGCGTTCGTAGGTGGAGGCCCGACCGTAATCGAGGCGGAAAATGATGGCCTCGAAATACGGCATCAGGTCCAGATTGACCAATTCCATGCCATTGGTGGCCAGAACCAGGCGCGCGCCGCTTTGGTAGGCCAGGCGGATCATTTCCGGGAAAAAGGGATTGAGAAGCGGTTCGCCCCAGCCCCGAAACAAAAGCCCTTCGAAAAGATCGAAAGCCGGATATATTTTGTAAAAATAGTCCAAGGGCATATCCTCATCAACCCAGGACTGACGGAAAGCGACCCTGGGACATGAGGGGCAAAAGAGGTTGCAGCGGGTGGTCAGTTCAATTTCCAGACAGGAGAAAGGCCGGGGGCGGTAATCAACCAGTTGACCCAGCTTCCGCGACGAATAGTCGTGGTCGGGCCAAGAATTGATGCCGCTTTCAGGAAGGAAACCCAACTCCATTTCCGCGCCTTCACTCCGGAGAAAATGTCTTTGTTGTTGTTCTTCCGCCTGGACCTAAATAATTTATCACAAATTCTCAAACCAGTAAATCTTTTTCCGGGTCTCTCCGCATGAAACCGTAATTTTCGCCAAATCATTCAAAAACAATCTTTTTTGCTCCGCCCTGAACCTCAAGGGGGCCTAAATTTTTTGATATTACTTAAATCATCGACCGAGTCTGATTGACACCGCCGGTGTATTTGCAATAAACTGTTTAGTATCTGGTCGCATTATAATTTGAAATTCCAGGAGGAAAAATATGACCGATGAAACATTTAAGACCAACTCGACCCCTTTGAAGGTATTGGATACTACTCTACGGGACGGCCACCAATCGCTTCTGGCCACGCGGATGAAGACCGAGGACATGATCCCCATCGCCGAGCGCATGGACGAGGTGGGGTTCTGGGCCTGTGAGGTCTGGGGCGGGGCCACTTTCGACACCATGCACCGTTTTTTAAAGGAGGACCCCTGGGAAAGGCCGAAAACATTAAAAAAATACATCAAAAAAACCCCTTTTTCCATGCTGTTGCGCGGGCAGAACCTGGTCGGCTACCGCAACTACGCCGACGACGTGGTCCGGGCTTTCGTCGACAAGGCCTGCGAAGTCGGCATCGACGTTTTTCGAGTCTTTGATGCCCTGAACGACTTCCGCAACTTCGAGACCTCGGTCGAAATCATCAAGAAGAACGGCAAGCATTTTCAAGGGACCATCTGTTATTCCCTGACCGAGCGCCGCATGGGCGGTGAAGTTTTCAATCTCGAGTATTACCTGAACAAGGCCGGACAGCTTGAAGACATGGGCGCGGATACCATCTGCATCAAGGACATGGCCGGCCTGATCGCCCCTTATGATGCCTACAATTTGATTTCCGCTTTGAAAAAGCAATTTAAAGTCCCGATCCAACTTCACACTCATTATACTTCGGGCATGGCCTCCATGAGTTATCTCAAGGCGGCCGAAGCCGGAGTGGACATAGTCGACTGCGCCCTGGCTCCGTTCGGCCTGCGCACTTCCCAGCCGGCGGTCGAACCGATCGCCGCCGCTTTAATGGGCACGCCCCGAGACACCGGTTTTGACTTGAACCTTTTGGTGGAATTAAGCCAGAAGCTGGAAGAAGTAGCCAAGAATTACCGCAAGTTGCTCGATGACACCAAAATGGCCGTGATCGACACCGGCGTCCTGCTTCATCAAGTCCCCGGCGGCATGATTTCCAACCTGGTCAATCAACTTAAAGAGCAGAAGGCCATTGACCGCTTGGCCGATGTTTACAAGGAGATCCCCAAGACCCGCCGTGAATTGGGAACTCCGCCCCTGGTCACGCCGACCAGCCAGATCGTCGGCGTTCAGGCCGTTTTGAACGTGCTCCTTGGGCCTTATAAGTTCGTCACCCAGGAGACCCGGGGCCTGGTCCAGGGCCTCTACGGCAAAACCCCCACGCCCATAAACCCGGAAGTGGCTGAAAAAGTCCTGAAAAAAGGCAAAGAAGGGCGGTACGAACAATACGAGGTTCGGCCGGGTGATGTCTTGCCGCCGGAGCTGGACAAGGTCAAGGCCGAGACGGCGGCCTTTGCCGAGACCGATGAGGAACAGCTCATCTGCGCCCTGTTCCCTTCAACCGGCAAGGCCTTTTGTGAGGAACGAAAGGGACAAAAAGACTAGCCTCACGATTTCGGTCCAATTTCAAGGCCGAGAGAAAAGCCAGGCGGGTCATCAGGCACGGCCCGCCTGGCTTTGGCCGATATATCCGCCCAAGTCAATTTTATGATGATCAACTATCCTGGTCTGGCCGGGGGTCCATTTCCGACAGACGGGTTTCCGCGCCGGCCAGGTCTTCCAGGACCCGGCGGGCCAATATCCTGATCCGGGGGCCGTCGGCGGCGATCAGTTCCTGTTTAATCATCTTGCCCAGAATGCGCGAAAGCGTTTCGGGGATGGTGCCCAGCAGGCCGGCCAGTTGGCCCTTGGTGATGTCCAACTCGAATTCGGAGTGGCCGCCGTTCTTTTCACTCAGATAGAGAAAATAGGCGGCCAGGCGGCCGGGTACTTCCTTGAGGGATAAATCTTCTATAAGATTGGTAAATATCCGTAAACGGATGGACAGCATACCCAGCATGTTCAGGGCCAGGGTCGGGTTCCGGGCAATCAAATCCACCAGGGCCTGGCGGGGAAAAAAGATCACCCGGGTCTTTTCCAAGGCCTCGGCGTAAGCCGGGAAGTGGGCTCCGGCGAAAACAGCTACTTCACCGAAGGGTTCGCCCGGCCCGAACAGGTGGAGTATCTGTTCTTTGCCTTCAAACGATAATTTAAAGATTTTGACCCGGCCTTCGGCCACCACGTAAAAACCTTTACCCTGGTCGCCGTCGGAAAAGATGATTTCGCCCCGGCTGAAAAACTGCTCCTGGACGATGGCGGTCAGGTCCTCGATCTGGTTCTGAGGCAAGCCCTGAAACAGGGGGATGGCGCCGATGAATGCCGTCAATTCGGTCATGATTGCTCCCTGAAGAAAGGCCATAACACTTTTTTTCGACTAAAGTCAAGGCGCGGCGGCCCGGGTCAAAGTCTCCAGCTTCCTGGTTCGCCTGAAGTCAAAAAATAGATCATCAAAAAAACCGTTTTTGATCTAGGTCAAGGAATTTGGTCACCGCAAGTTCTATGCTTGTCGTCAAACAGTGAAACGAGCCCAAGCCTCAAATCGAAAAACCAGAAAGGAGAAAGACCATGTTTTGTTTTCAATGTCAGGAGACGGCCAAGAATCAAGGCTGCACGGTGAAGGGCGTGTGCGGGAAACCGGAGGAGACCGCGGACCTGCAGGATTTGCTCATTTACGTGTGCAAGGGCATCTCGATCTACGGCGAAAAGTTGAAGGAAATGGACGCGGTGGACAAGGACGCGGCCCGTTTCCTATGCCAAGCCCTTTTTACCACCATCACCAATGTGGCCTGGGACGATGACGTCATCATCGACCGGATCAAGGCAGGCCTCAAGGTGCGGGACGCGGTCAAGGCAAAGGTCGGAACCGCCATGTCCGGCCCCCTTCCGGATTGCGCCGTCTGGGCTTCGGAAGACAAGCAGACCATCCTGGCCAAGGCCATGTCCGATGAAATTCGCATTACGGCCGCCCCCAACGAGGATGTGCGGTCCCTGAGGGAACTGCTCGTCATCGGCTGCAAGGGAATCGCCGCCTACGCCGATCATGCCGCGATTCTAGGTCACGAAAAGGACGATATTTACGGCTTCCTCATGGAAGCCCTGGCCTCCACCACCAGGGACCTTACCGTGGACGAGATGATCAATCTGGTGATGAAGGCCGGAGAAACGGCCGTCAACACCATGGCCCTCTTGGACCAGGCCAATACCGGCGCTTACGGCCATCCGGAAATCACCGAGGTGAACATCGGCGTGGGTAAAAACCCCGGCATCCTCATTTCCGGCCACGACTTGAAAGACATGGACGAACTGCTCAAGCAGACCGAGGGCGCCGGCGTGGATGTCTACACCCACGGGGAAATGCTGCCGGCCAACTACTACCCGGCCTTCAAAAAATACAGCCATTTCGTGGGCAACTACGGCGGGTCGTGGTGGCATCAAAACAAGGAATTCGAATCCTTTAACGGTCCGGTCATTTTGACCACCAACTGCTTGATTCCCATCAAAAAGGAAAACACCTATCTGGACAGGCTCTTTACCACCGGACCCGTGAATTATCCCGGGGCCAGGCATATCGCCGACCGGCCGCAAGGCGGGACCAAGGATTTCTCCCCGGTCGTGGCCCTGGCCAAAAACTGCAATCCGCCCGAAGAGATCGAGACGGGCAAGATCGTGGGCGGGTTCGCCCATAACCAGGTTCTGGCCCTGGCCGACAAGGTGATCGAGGCCGTGAAATCCGGGGCCATTAAGCGCTTTGTCGTCATGGCCGGGTGCGACGGCCGCCAAAAAGCCCGGAGTTATTTTACCGAGGTGGCCGAGAACCTGCCTCAGGACACGGTGATCCTCACCGCCGGATGCGCCAAATATCGTTACAACAAGCTGAACCTGGGCGATATCGGCGGCATTCCCCGCGTCTTGGACGCCGGGCAGTGCAATGACTCTTACTCCCTGGCCGTGATCGCCCTGAAACTCAAGGAAGCCTTCGGCCTGAACGACATCAACGACCTGCCCGTCTCTTACGACATCGCCTGGTACGAACAAAAAGCGGTGGCCGTGCTGCTGGCCCTGCTCTTCCTCGGCGTCAAGGGCATGCGCCTGGGCCCCACCCTGCCGGCCTTCCTGTCTCCCAACGTGGCCAAGGTCCTGGTGGAAAAATTCGACATCAAGCCTATCGGCACCGTGCAGGATGATATTGCGGCCATGATGAAAGGAGAATAATCCGGTCTGAATGAAAAATATGATATAACAACCGGAGGCCTTGATTTGCTGTCAATGGAGCGATAGCGCTGTAAACAAAAAGGTCCCCTTTTTAACGGATGTTCACATTCGCGGAAGTCCAATTATTAAAATATAGATGTAAAATCAATTATTTGATATTTAAACGCTGGTGACTGCCCTCAACGCTTTTTAAATGAAATGTTCGACCTTTAATGATAGTCCTTCGTCTTAGTGTTTAAAAATTCTATAGTTTTGAAAGGAAGTTAAAGGCAGTCATTAACAAAATTATGGATTTCGTTTAAAATTTTATCAAAATCAAATAGTTGACCATTTCTATCTCAGTGAACATCCGTTTTAAATTAGGAGGGGCTTGTTATGGGCATGATGAAAGAATTCAAGGAATTCGCGGTAAAAGGGAATGTAGTCGATATGGCGGTCGGCATTATTATTGGCGCCGCTTTTGGTAAAATCGTTTCCTCGTTGGTAGGTGATGTGATTATGCCTCCCATCGGAGTTCTTTTGGGAGGAGTCGATTTCTCCAATTTGGCCCTCACTGTCAAAGCGGCGGCGGGAAAAGCTCCGGCTGTCGTCATCGGCTACGGCAAGTTCATTCAGACGGTCGTAGATTTCACGATCATCGCCTTCGCTATTTTTATCTTTGTCAAGGCCATTAACTCGCTCAAGCGAAAAGAGGAAGAAGCCCCGGCGGCCCCCCCGGCCCCCCCGGCTCAGGAAGTATTACTGGCGGAAATACGTGATTTGCTGAAGGATAGAAAATAAGTTTTTCAAGAACCAAACCGTCTGACCAGGCTGATTCAGCCGATGCAACCAAGGCGCCCCTGCCCGGCCGAAATCAGCCGCCCCGGCGGTCAAGCAAGCCCGGCTTCCTTGACCGCCGGGGCGGCCCTTTTTTTTAACCTTGACATTTTTATTCGAACATCTACAATATATAGCATTAATTACTAAATTTAATACTATATGGGGGAGGTTGGGTCGAGCGAGGCGAAACCCAACGATTCTTGGCCATCATCCGGATATGAGCCATTAAAACCGCCGTTCCCGAATGCGTAATGGAGAAACACCGAATCACCCGGTTAAACGCCATTTGCTTGAAACGCCCCAGGATCGGCCCTTCGTATTCGAGGCCGGGTGCCCCACCGCCCTGCTGTGGGCTGGTTGGTTGGCGACCACAGGCTCAAGATCATGCCCGGTTGCGGTCTGCTATCAAATCCGCCTCAATGCCTACTCAAAAGGCCGAAAGCGGCGCCAAAAGGCCTGAAACAAGGAAATCTCGTCGCATGCCCCATAATTCGAATTCAGGAGAATGAACATGTCCGAACCGCCCGCCGACGATCAATCCAGGGAAAACTTGGCCGCGGCCTGTGGTCTTTTTTGTCCGGCCTGCACTGTCTATATCGGCGCCAGGGAGGACCCGGCCAGACTTGAGACCTTGGCGGCCAGGCTTAAAAGGCCGGTGGAACAGCTCCAGTGTGACGGCTGCCGGGCCGAGCGGCGGTCCTTTTATTGCCGTGAGTGTAAACTGGCGGCCTGCGCGGCCGAACGAGGTTTAACCTTTTGCGGGGATTGTCCGGAGTATCCTTGCGATGAACTGAAAAGGTTTCAAGCCGAAATGCCGCACCGAATTGAGCTTTGGGACAGTTTGGCCTTCATCTCCGAATTCGGGTTCGAGGCCTGGTTCGAACGGATGCTGAAACATTACGCCTGCGAAGAATGCGGCACGATCAATTCGGCTTACGATTTTTCCTGCCGGAAGTGCGGACACGAGCCCGGAAACGAGTATGTAAGGCAACACCGGGCGATCATGGAAAAAAATTTTAAGGCCAAATTGGCTTTAATGAGGTGTTGAAGGTGGGGGAATGAATATGGTTTCAGCGCTTTTCAAGGCCGCCTCTTTTCGAGGTGCACTTCTTCATTCTCCACCAGTTCCACTTGATAGTATTCCTCGGTGTAGGCGCGTTCAATAATGCCGCCGCCCAGGACGGCTTCCAAGGGCCGGGTGAGTTCCTCGCATTTTCGGCCTTTGGCCCCTTGGACTTTCAGTTCCACGGAACCGTCGGTGCGAATGAAGACCTCCACTTCTTCCACGATTTACCTCACAAATCTTCGGTTTTTGTCTTTTTGGCCGGTTTAACCGCCAGCGAAGGCCGATTTCTTTTAGGAGCAGAGCGCCCCCTCGAAGTCGGCCACAATATCCAGATTGAAGAGTCTTCCCAAATCGAATTTTTTATGACCCGCGGCAGTGGACGAGGCCTCCCTGATAATTTTTTGGTTTTGTTGTGATTACAAAATATCATCAAAGGCCTCGTCCTGGTCCAAGTGCCCTTTCTTGGTGGATTTTCCGGGTTAGTCGTAATCTTCGAAAACCCATTTAATCATGCGACCGTCGGCGTCAAAAACCAATCGGTACTGCGGAGATTTCCAGCTATGCCGATAATACCACCGGTAATAAAAGTTGCCGTCCATGCCCTGGCCGTCGTAAGTGGCGGAAGGCTGACCGAGAGCCCTGGTCACTTCCGCCTGGGATGCCCCGCGCAGGCCGTCCAGCACGGAGTGGTCAAGCCACTCCCTCGAACTGGTAAAAGCCATGTAGAAAAAGAACAGGATCAGGGCCAGTATGGCGGTTCCACACATCACGCCGATGAGATGTTCCATCACCTTGCGGGCAAGGCTTTGCTTCTGTGGCGTGGTATCTCCTGTCTGCATTTTGGTCACGCGCTGCTACTTTTGGGATGGCTTTTTTACGGCGGCCGACTGAGCCGGATCCCCGGCTGGACCGCCTTTTTTGAGTGAGGCTTCCCAATCCACTTCATCAAGATCCAGATGGATACGTTTATTTTTAAGGTCTTTTTTTACCTTGCTCTTATCCCGGCTATCGGTGGTTTCGGGATCGGAGGACGGCAATACAGACGCAGGCGGAGGAGCGGGCCAAGGGGCCGGGGCTTCAAGACCTTCCAGAAAGTCCGAAATCTTGGTTTCAGGCGCCGATACCGGGCCTGGCTCGTCCACCCCAAAGGCTTCCTTAAGTTTTATTATGATGGCCTGATCGCTTTGATGTTGAGCCAGGCAACGCAGGGCGGTCTCACGGTTCTCCGACCCAATCGGAAACATCCGGTTGAATTTAATCCGGGCCTTTTCCACTTTTTTCGCTTCAAAGCCGGCGTATAGTCCGATAATTACAACGCCCAGAGCGATCGGGAACCCTATCGACGCCCAGACGGTGTTCCAAAAACCCAGGTCATACTTATAGTACAAAATAAAAAAGATGATAGGGGCGAGCGCCAGGGACACACTGCATCCCCAATTGGTGCCTCGCTCCCCAAAGGCGTGCAAAGGCCTTATAATGTCCTGACGCAGCCTGTCTTCGACCTGATTGGGAGGCATCAAACCGGCCGGGCCGCTCATGCCGACCTCCGTAAAAGCAGCCGAATGGTTCCGTCTTCCTCGACCACCTGTTCGGAGACATGGAAATGACGTTCCGAAAGGGTGTCTATCGCGGCGTGGTAGGCATACCTTTGAGCCAGAGCCAACAGAAATTTACGGCGGTCGAAATCGGGCAGCCCATACCAGTCCCCGACCAGCAGGTAGGAGCCTTCCTGGCAGACGAAACCTATATCATATATCGGATTGTTGGTCTTTATCTTGACGTCCACTTGGGTGGTTTGACCGGCGAAACCTCGGATGGACTGGCGGCCCGCCGAATAATTGACCTTTAAATCATCCAGCGCTTTTTGCAGGAAAACCAGGCTGGTAAACCGGGTCTTTATTTTAGTGAAATGGGACATAACCGCGCCCTGGCCTATATTTCCAGTTCCGGCTCGATCCTTAATCGAGCAACATTATCCTGGGTGTTTTCCAGGTCGGGTAAAGAAGCCGATTTGCTGCGGCCTTCCCGGAGCCATTGTCTCAGCGCTTCCACCGTTTCAGCCTGGGAGCGGCTCATGGGCACCATGCGCCTCACGGCTTCGGCCACATCTTCGGTGTTAAACTCCCGGCCCGGCTGATCTTCATCGCAAAAGGCAATATACATGGCGTCAATCACGGCCTGTTCTATCTCCGCCCCCACATAATCGTCTGACAGCGCGGCCAGTTTATCCAGGTCAAACAATTCCGGATCCCGGCCGCGCTTGCGGATATGCACCTTGAAAATCTCCCGGCGCTCTTCGGTATTGGGCAAATCCAAAAAAAATATTTCGTCGAACCGGCCGCGCCGGAGAAGTTCCGCCGGCAGCAGAGAGATGTTATTGGCCGTGGCGGCCACGAACACCGGCTTTTTCTTTTCCTGCATCCAGGACAGGATGCTGCCGAGAACCCGCATGGAAGTCCCCGCGTCTCCCCCGCCCGCAGCCAGGCCCTTTTCGATTTCATCAATCCAGAGCACGCACGGGGCAATGGTTTCGGCCAGCATCAGCGCCCGCCGGGTGTTTTCTTCGGATTGGCCCACCAGGCTGCCGAAGAGAGCCCCGATATCCAGGCGAATCAAGGGCAGGCCCCACAGCCCGGCGATCATTTTAGCCGTAAGCGATTTGCCTGTTCCGGATATGCCGATCAAGGCGATCCCTTTGGGTTCGGGCAGACCATACCGGCGCGCTTCCTGGCTGAAGGCTTGACCTCGCGTCTTGAGCCAATCCTTGAGCCTCGCCAGCCCGCCCACATCCTTCATGGTCTCCTGAGGCGTGATAAATTCCAGGGCCCCGGATTCGCGGATGATCTGCTTCTTTTCCGACAGGATCAGGACAAAATCGTTCTTGTCCAGCACCCCGCCGCTGACCACGGCCTTGGCGAAAACCCGTTGAGCCTGATTGGCGCTCAATCCCAAGGCGGACCTGATCATTTGATGGTAATCCGTTTTAGTCAGCGTCATTTTGGCCCCGGGGGTGGTGGCCAAAGAGCGCAGAATCGCCTCCAGCTCATCCTCACCCGGCGGGGGCGCCTCATAAATGACGATGTCGTCTTTTAGCTCCTCCGGGATCTGGACCGACGGGGCGATGATAATGACGGTTTTCTTTATGTATTTGAATTCCCTGGCCAGATTGCGCAACTGACGAATCAGGCGCGGTTGGTTTTTCATGACTATATGAAAATCCGGCAATAGGAAGACGCCTTCATCTTCCAGGCCGGACAGCGCCGCCAGGGCCTGGTCCGGAAGTTGAGCCGAAGGTCTGGCCTTGTCACTGGTGGCAAAAAGCGATTTGAATCCGTCCGCCAAATCCCAGGACCATAGCGGCAACCGTCTTTTTTCGCACAAGCTCAGAAGCAGCCTGGTGATTCGCTCCTCCTCCGTGGTGACCAGGTAAATTAACGTGGCCCGGGAGCGGATATGCATATCCAGTTCTTTTATCAGTTCCACGCTCACCAATAAGCCTCCCCAACCTCGGTTCGAATCCTTATCCTTGAAATGACTGGAAATACAGGGTCCATGGATCAATACCGCTTGAAATTATGTTGCCCTCCGGATCGATAACGATCTCGGCCGGCGGAGACTGGTCCAGGTCTGGCAAGTGATAACGATCGGTTAAAAAATGAATGTTCTGGTTGGCCGAGCCGCGCAGGCCCTTGGAAAGGCGCAGCTCACGCACATAAGGCCCATCGATCAGCACATCGGTCAATTCAAGGATCTCGGACCCGTGGGCAAGAGACCGGATTTGATCGATCTCATAACCGGAAAACACCAGGATCGAAAGATCGGTCTGATCCCGCACCATCGTCAGGAGGTCCAACAGCCCGGCCGCCTGCTGGAAAGGCTCCCCTCCGCTGACGGTGAGTCCTTCGACTCTGGCGGCGTGAGATTGAATGTCGCGGAAAACCTTGGGCACGCTTTTCATGCGTCGGATTCCGGGATCTTGCAGGTCCGGGTTGAAACAGCCGGGGCACCTGATGGTGCAGCCTTGAAGCCAGACCACATACCGCAGACCCGGACCGTTGCTGGCGCTTTGCGGCAATGTGGCATGGATGTTTAAATAGGCCTTGCGCACCACCGCTTCCAATAGAGGTATTTTCACTTACATACAGTATATTTAAGGGAGTGTCAAATCCGGCGTAAGGGATTGGGACGGGAGTGCGAAGCGGCGCCGGGTCCCCGATTTTTGAATCAAGCAGGCTTCGGTCTCTTTGCCCGGTAAAACTCACCTTAAACGTCCCGTCTCTGGATACCCCCCGGCCGGCGGGCCTAGAAACCGTAAGTGACGATCCTCCGGGGATCGCCGACGTCCAGACCCCTTTCCCGGGCCAGACACACCATCTGCTCCCTGGTGTCGGCCGGGGGACAGCGGTGAAGTTCCTTGGGTTTGGGGACAAGGCTGATGGCCTCTTCCGGGCAGGTGGTCACGCAAAGGCCGCACCCGATACATCGGTCCAGGTCGACTACAGCCAGGTTGTCCTCGCCCAGGCTTACGGCCTTCATCTGACATCTGTCCAGGCAGATTTCACAGCCGGAGCATTTGTCTTGATCGATCCGGGCCTGATAATTGGAAAAAACAACCTCCGCCGGCCGGGGGTGTTTGTTGAGGGCCCGCAGAACCGCGCAACAGTCGCCGCAGCAATTGCACATGGCAAAGGGATTCCAGGCCGAGGCCGGTTGAGTGACCAGACCGGCTTCCTGGACCTTGGTCAGGATAGCCAGCGCCTCTTCCAAATCGATTTGACGTCCCAGGCCGTGATCGATGTAGTATTGGGCCATGGGGCCGAACATAAAGCAGGTCTCTATCGGCTTGCCGCAACCCCGGCCGACTTCGACCATCTGTTTGCGGCAAGCGCAGTCGGCCACCACGATCTGGGCCTGATTCTTGAGTATTTCTCGGGCGTCGTCATAAGCGGCCACGTGGTGTCCGACCGGAATCGCTTGCTGAACCGGCACCGTCCGCAGAAAAGAAGCGCTGTGGTCAGCCAAGGTTTGGCGGAACTTGTTTTTAAAATATTTTCCGATCAGGGCCACCGTGTTCTTGTCGGTGCGGCCCACTCGGAATTCCAACAGACCGTGGACAAAGGGAACAGCGCTGTATTCGACGGACTCTCCCTTTCTCCGGCTGAAGGCCAGCCCTTTCCGGGCCATATCAGCCAAAAGGGCGGCCACTTCCTCGATCGGGCGGTTTATCCTCCGGGCCACCGCGGCCGGTGTTTCCAGCTCCCCGGTCAAAGCCGTGAACATAGCCGCCTCTTCCTCGGTAAACATCTGCTTGAGGATATCTATTTCGACACCCGTGTCCGTGGCCGGGAAACCCATCGAGTATTGATCCAACTGTTCCCGAAGCCGATGAAAAACGTCTTTTTCCATACCATCCCCCTTTTTAGGAAGGCCCTTGGGTAGGGGCGCACCGCTGTGCGCCCCACTGTCCTAAAGTTACCGGGATTGACTGAAATTGTAAACCTTGAAATCCGGCCGGCCGATAAGGTGTCTTCGCCTGTTTCCCTGGCTCCCAAGCTGGGTGCCGGGTGCCCGGCTTGGGGTGGCCCCGACAACTCGTTGTCGGGGCGGCCGAGGCCGACAGGCCGAAGGCCGCAAGAGGCCTGGTCAACGGTGGACCGACGCCTTGGCATCTTTAATGTAAACCCCCCGGCTGAACCTCTTGCGCCTGTGGCGCTCCGACAACAAGTTGTCGGAGCCACCCCGACCTATAATACCAGGGCGCAGCCGGAAACGAGTCCGGAGTCTGTGGTAGCCGTTCATGAAACCTAGTGCAAAACCAACTATCCCACAGCAGAGCTGTGGGGCACCCAAGCTGGGGCCTGGAACCAGGGAAGGGGACTGCTTGAGGATGGATTCGGGTTATATTTGACTTCAGGGTGGCCACGACAACTCGTTGTCGTGGCGCCGCAGGCGCAAGAGGACCAGGTACGAGAATAGCCTCACTAGAGAAACTTTGTCGGCCTCTCCATCGAATTCTCCGTCTGGACCTTTTGCCTCCCTCTAGAGGAATTGTCCGCCTCACCGCGAACCCGGACGCTGTCCTGGCCACGCGGCCGGCTGTTAGGTGTCCTTTTTATACTGCCGCCAATTGGTGGAGATTTTTTGAATCTACAACTTTTATCGCTTCATCATAAAGCTTGATGAGCTCTTCAGCCTTGAGGCAGTTGCGTTCAAACTCTTGCCTAAGCTTCTCAGAATCATCAATCTTGCGCATCTCCGCCGCATTATCAAGACCGCGATTTATTTCCCCAGCCATGCCGAAAAATCGACCTATTGCGGAAAACTCACTTTGATCAACCCCGCCATCAGCAAGCAGAACAGGAAAGGAAACATGATATGTCATTACGGGAAGCCTGTACAAGGGTGACATTATCTCATCTCTTAACAGAGTCTCAGCTTTTGCCTTGCACTCAGCGATTTCCGCTTTTAAGGCACACCAGTGAGTTTTAAGTCTGCGCTTTCGTATATACCATGAAGGAACGAGTCCTAGTAGGAAACCAATGATAACAAATAGAAGTTCCTTCATTATTTATTCCTCGACACCCAACGGCCTGGTCACCGACAGTCTTTTGAGCAAAGCGAAAAGGCCGGGCCGGTTCGGGTTTCAAGGCAGAGCGGATAAATTTGAGAACAGGCATGAGTCACCGCCCTTTCTGGCGAAAGGTTTCCGGTAGAAGCCCCGAATAATTTTTACAGCAATTTTGGATGAAGGTCAATGATTTTGGGGAAGCCGCATGTGACCGTTCACTGAACAGGGGCCATTTCCCGGGGGGAGGCGTAGGCCCGAAACGGGCCAAGGAGCCCTCACCCCAACCCTCTCCCAGGGGGAGATGGAGAAAGATTATAAGATTCAGAGTAGTTGGGTTAGGGACGGAACATGTTAATTCGATGCGGCGAGGGGGAAAGGCCGAGGGGGGTGAAGGTGACGGACCGACGGTTTGAGTCCCGGCAACGGTTTTGACCCTAAATTGGACTTGACAACCGGGCCCAAACCATATATCAACTGACTGACACGTCAATCAAAAAGGACATTTTGAGCCATGCCCAAACCAGGCCCGGCCAAGACCAAACCCGCCGACCCCCCGGCCTCGATGAAACGCGAACTGATCATCCGGGCCGCCGTCAAGGTTTTCGCCCGGCGCGGCTATTTCAACAGCCGGGTTTCGGACATCGTTCAGGAAGTGGGGGCGGCCCAGGGCCTGTTTTATTATTATTTCCGCAGCAAGGAGGATATCCTCCAGGGTATTTTCCGGAACGCCTGGCAGACACTCCTCGACCGCGTCGACCAGATCGACGTCCAGGTGGAAGGACCCTTGAACAAGCTTCGGTCCGTGGTCGAATATATCTTCCAGACCTTTCGCCGCAACCCGGACCTGATGAAAGTCCTGATCATGGACGTGCCCCGGCTGGACCTGTTTTATAACGAAGAAAATCAGCAGCTTTACAACCGCTTCTTCTGGCGGCTGGCCGACCTGATCAAGGAAGGACAGGGCCAAAACCTGGTCAGCCAGGAAGTTTCGCCCCTGGTGGCCGCCTATATTCTGCACGGCTCGGTGGACGCCCTGATCCGCCACAGTCTGTATAACCCCAAGTTCGACACTGAGGCTGTGCCCATCGAAGCGGCCATTGACCAGGTCATTCAGTTGGTTTTCAAAGGGCTGGTTCAGGTTGAAGTTTGATTTTTAATTCAGTTATAACCACAGGGAGTAAAAACCATGGCTGATTGGTTGGAGCAGACCGAAGACCTGACCCTCAAGGGCCGAATCGCCGTGCCTTACACTTGGTGGGTCGGAGAAGTGGGCAGCCGTTTTCTGATCGCCCTGCGGGACGAGGGCAAAATCCTGGGCAACCGCTGCCCCGAGTGCCAAACCGTTTACGTCCCCCCGCGCCGGAACTGCGGCCGCTGCTTCGTCGACATAGACGAATGGGTCGAGCTGCCGGATGAAGGCGTGGTCACGGCCCATACCATTGTCCGCTATGAATACGAGCTTCAACCGGCCCGGCCCCCCTTCGCCTACGCCGTCATTAAACTCGACGGCGCGGACGTGGGACTGGCCCACCTCGTCAAGAAAGACCTGGAACGGCTCAAAAACGGGGCCCGGGTCAAGGCCGTGTTCAAAGAGGACCGTTCGGGCCACATCCTGGACATCGATTCGTTCAGGCTCCTTTAAGCGCGGAGGTCGCGGATGGAACAAATCGCCATAGTCGGGGTCGCTCAGACCAGGTACGAGCGGCGTAAGAAGGACAAGACCTATTACGACCTGGTCTACGAAGTCACGGTCGAGGCCTTAAACGACGCCGGTCTGGGCCTCGAGGACATCGACAACGTCATCACCGTGTCCAACGATTTTTTTGACGGCCGGACCATTTCCTCGATGGCCGTGGGCGAGGCGGCCGGGGCCCACGACAAGAACATCTCCACGGTCGAGGGCGACGGGACTTTCGGAGCCTTCTACGGGGCCATGCGGGTCTGGGGCGGATACCGTTCCACCCTGGTCGTGGCCCACTCGAAGGGCAGCGAGGGTGACACCAAGGTCATCACCAACGGCATGTTCGATCCGATCTACCAGCGCCATTTGGGGCTCGAGTCCATCAGTTCGGCGGCCCTGCAGGCCGATGCCTACATGGACCGGTTCGGCCTGACCGAGGAACAGTTCGCTTTGGTCTCGGTCAAAAACCACGCCAACGCCAAAAACAACCCTTACGCCCAACTGCCTATGGACCTGACCGTCGAGGAGGTCATGAAGTCCAAAAAGCTGGCCGATCCGATCAAGCTCCTGGATTGCTCGCCGGTCAGCGACGGGGCCGCGGCGGTCATCATCGGCAACCGGGAGATCGTGAAGAAAGCCAAGACCAAGCCGGTCTGGATCAAGGGCGTAGGCCATTGCGCCGAAGAATACTTCCTGGGCGACCGGGACCTGGCCGACCCCAAGGCCCTCAAGGACGCGGCCCGGCGGGCCTATCGTCTGGCCGGAATCGATAATCCCATCAAACAGGTCGACCTGGCCGAAGTTTATGACGCCTTCACTTATATGGAACCGCTGTGGCTGGAAGGTCTTGGGTTTTGCGAACCCGGACGGGGCGGCCGGCTGACCGAGCAGGGGGTCACGGCCCTGACCGGCCGACTGCCGGTCAATCCTTCCGGCGGGGTTCTGTCGGCCCATGCCGTGCTGGCCGCCGGGCTGGCCAGGATCATCGAGGGGGTTTTGCAGATTAGAGGCGAAGCCGGGGGCCGTCAGGTCGAGGGAGTCAAAACCGCCCTGGCCCACGGCCTCAACGGGCCTTGCGGCCAAAGTCATTGCGTCTGGATAATCAGCGCGGATTAGCGGGAGAAAAGATATGCCGCGAAAAGTAGCCATAGTCGGCGCCGGACAGACCGACCATCGCAGCCATCGGCCCGACGTCAACGGCCGGGAACTGATCCACGAAGCGGTCGCCCGGGCCCTGGCCGATTGCGAACTGACCATCAGGGACATCGACGCCATCGTCATCGGCAACATGGACCATTTCGAGTCGATCAAC
>ENA-OSEO01003507-OSEO01003507.1-sediment-metagenome-genome-assembly--contig:-NODE-3507-length-18430-cov-6.467335_pt1 | contig 18430 bp, 17 predicted proteins | sample MGYA00237883_ERZ534232 | MGnify/ENA metagenome assembly ERZ534232
AAGGAGACATAGTCACCCTGGGAGACGAGTTTCTCCGCCCCGTCCTTGTCCGTGGCGCCGATGTCGATGACGGCCTTGGACATGTCGGGCGCCTTGGCGCGCTCGGCCGCCGGAATCAGGTGGATCGGCGCATAGCCGATCACCCCTGGCACGGCGTCGGCGCCTACCAGCACCTGTTTGGAGAGCAGCACCCGGTCGTCGATGCCGCCGATCTTGTCAAAGGACAGCGTGCCATCGGCATTGATGCCGGTGACGATCAGGCCGATCTCGTCCATGTGGGCGGCCACCATGACCTTGAGCGGCGTTGCACCGGTCTCTGTCCCCCGGGGTCCTTTGTGGCAGATCAGGTTGCCCAGCGCGTCCACGCGGTGATCGTCGATATACGGGCGCACCGCCTCCAGGATGACCTCACGGGCGGCGTCCTCGTTGCCCGAGACGCCCCGGGCCTGTGTGAATGCCTGCAGGTTCATGCCGGCGCTCCTTCCTCGAGCCCAAGTTCACCCACCGCTGCGGCATCCAGGCCGGCGATAAAGTGGGCCAACAGCCGCCCGGTGCGATCGATATCGCGCAGGCAGATCGTCTCCACCGAGGTGTGCATATAGCGCAGCGGAATCGACAGCACCAGGGTGGGGATGCCCTCGCGCGATACCTGGATGGCCCAGCCGTCGGTGCCCGAGGCCCCGGCGACGACTTCGCTCTGCACCTTGAGCTCGAGCTCTTGAGCGGTGGCCATCAGGCGGGCGCGCATTTTCGGATGGATGTTGGGGCCCATCGCCACGGCCGGGCCGGTGTCCATCTCGATCACTTTGCTGTCGTTGAGGCCCTGCTGTTTGCCAAAGCCCACATCCACGGCGATGCCCAGGTCGGGCGCGAGACCAAAGGCGCTCACGGTGGCGCCCTTGAGCCCCACCTCCTCCTGGGTGGTGGCCACGGCGTATACGTCCCAGGGGTGGGCCATGCCGCGCAGCGTCTCCAGGCAGACCACCAGGCTGGCGACGCCGGCGCGGTCGTCCATGGCCTTGCCGGTGGCATAACCGCCCGCCAGCTCGGTGAAGGCGCGGCGCATGGTGACCAGGTCGCCGATGCGCACCTGCTCTCGCAGACCCTGCTCGGTGAGGCCGGTGTCGATGAACAGTTTGTCCAGGGGCACTGGCTGGCTGCGCTCCTCGGCGGTGAGCACATGGGGTGGCCGGCTGGCGACGATCCCGGGCAGGTCTCGGCAGCCGTGCACGGTCACCTCCTGACCCACCAGCGTGCGCAGGTCCACGCCGCCGACGGGCGCGAAACGCAGAAAGGACCCCTCCTGGCCCGAGACCATCAAGCCGATCTCGTCCATGTGGGCAGCCAGCATGATGGCACGCCGATGGCCCTCGAGCCCGCTGCCGCGCTGGAGCGCGATCAGGTTGCCCAGGGCGTCGGTGCGGATCTCATCGGCGAAGGGGGCCATCGCCTCCTGCACCAGGGCGCGCACAGTCTCCTCATGGCCCGAGATGCCCTGGGCCTCGGAGAGGCGGTGCATCAATCCAACAGTATCGACCATCTGGCTATTCTCCTTGCTGCTGATCAACGAAAATCGCTCCGCGCATTCGTCAGGGCCGGGGCGTCAGCGTAGGATACAGGGTACTGCGAGGGGTCAGGGTAGGAAAGGGCGTCGCGCTGGCGGGCGCGGCAGGCAGTGCCGTCGCGGGCGGCACCGTAACCGGCGGCGCCGTAGCGATCACGGTGACAAATATCGCGGGCGTCTCAACCGAAGCAGTGGTGTCAGGGTCAAGCCAGGCCCGCATCAGAAGTGAGAGTGCACCTAGGAGGTAGAGGGTCACCACAAACACCCAGAACAGGGTGTGCAGCGTGGCGTGGCGGGGGTCACTCCCGGCATCCGTTCGATCCTGACTCGGCAAGGTCACGTAACGACACCGCTTTCCAACAAAGGCCCTATCGGTGGCCGTTTGGGGCTGTCCCTGCGGCTTGAACCCGGTCAGCTGCGGCTGGACCGCGACAGGACGCTCTTTAGGTCGTCGCGCGCACGCAGCAAATAGTTGAGGTTGGCCCACGAGGACCAGACCTCCTCAGGCAGGTGATCCTCCAGCGCGGACGGGTAGGGGGCCGCGCTGTGGCGCTCCAGGCTCGCGATGATCCCGTCGATCTGGTGCTCGACGACAAAGAGCCGGTAGGTCAGGTAGCGGCCCATGGTCTCGGGGGCCATGTGCCAGTCCACGTGGGGCTGCGCCAGGCCAGCCAGTCTCTGTTGTTCGCGCGTGAGATGCCGTCGGGCCATGGTTGATGTAAGACCTCCTGGATGCCTCGGGGATGATATCACCGGGGGAGGGGTGTGTCAATTGGCGCGGGCGGCTGCCGATGATGACAATGCTTCCGTCCCGGATCGGACGGATTTCACAGCGTTTTTACGCGTGCGTAACGCGCTCTTATGTGCTATAATGCGGGAAGTAGAGGAATATGTTTGGTAGAGGTCCGGCAAGGGCTGAGAAGAGGTAACTATGACACTCCGCAGTAATTCAGGGACGAGGGAACGCGGGCAGTCGCTGGTGGAGTTTTCCCTGGTGTTGCCTGTGGTGCTGCTGTTGATCTTTGGGCTGCTCGAATTCGGGCGGGTGATCAATGCCGAGATCACGGCGGGGCACTGCGCGAACGAGCTGGCGCGGTATGGGGCGGTTGCGGGCCGGACCGAGGGTGATGTGCGTAACTGGGCCACTGACCCCGATAACCCGGTATGCCCGACGTTCGACCTGGCCGGGGAAGGGGAGACGCTCATTGAGGTGGACGTGGTCTTTCCTACAGGGCAGATCGGCACCAAAGGTATCGTCGTTTCGATCACGTATCCCATCGAGATCGTGGTGCCTGGACTACGGAACCTGTTCCCTGCCAGCGGAATCTGTCCGGCGGGGTGGCATTGTGCTGAGGGGCGAGCCATCGCGGAGAGGGAAGCGACCAACCCCTGATCCCCTGACACCCATAGCTGTGATGGGTGTCTTCAGCTTCGTGCGGAATCTCCAGTGCGTCGCTCAAGTGCGATCTGGTCACCGATGGCCGTTCCGCTTGAGGCGATTGTGCCCGCCGGCAACTCGATCACGGACTGTGCGCCCCGTACAAAGCGCCCTAGTCTCCAGGGGCGCATATCTTCGTCCAGACCTACCACGCGTAGGTCGCTGCCCAGGTAGACCACATCGATCGGGAAAGACATGAACATCATGTGTATCCCGTTGCACGGAGTGATCCAGAGGCCCTGACCGGGCGAGAGCGGCAGACTCCCGATCAGCCCCCGCATCCTTGACCAGGGCCGGTTCGCGATCCGGCCCTGGTTCATAAGGTCGCATTCCCTGCTCTCGTTTCGCGCCAGCAGCATGTGCCGCCTGAGCTTATCGTCGTGCGTTCTTGCTATGTGTGTGGAGCTACTCAACTAGGCTCACCGCCTGGACGCAGGTGGGATCCAGTTCCCCGCCAGACGTGCCAGAGCCCGAGTAGATGGTGTAGCAGAGCCTCGTCACCAGGACTGCTTTTCTGTTGGTCACGGCTGTCGAATCCAGGTCGCAGTCTGCATTGAGGCACAGATTCGTTTTGTTTTTGCATTGGACACTAAGGGGGTCGGCCTCGCACTCCGTCCGGGCGGCTTCGCAGGCCGCACTGAAGGGGTTATCGATCAGGTTCTTGAGCGTAAGCTGAGAGTAATCCGGTGGCGACTGCAAGTAGATGCGCTCGATGTGAACGGCACCTGTACCGGCGATGCGAAGCATTTCGGCATCAGCACAGTCTTCGAAGGTGGCCTCTGCTATCTCGCACGTCTCGTCATCGTGGTCAAACAGTAGAATGTTGACGTCGCGCAGCAAATTGTCTGTGTAGGCTTCCAGGCCCTCGCCCAAGGCGGAGGCCACGTCACCTTTTTCGGTAGAGATGCAGGCGCCCTCGTCGATCAGACCAGGATAGCCCCAGTACATCCAGGTCTTGAGCGTGTTGGCTCCGTTGCACTGCAGTCCCTCCAATTCATCGTTGGCCAGATCGCCATCCGGGCTACCCAGTTGCGCCCAGCCGCGGTTACCTGATGTGAATGGATTACCCCCAAATGCCACTACCGACGTGACTCCGGTCGCGGCGGTAATAGGCTCACAATTACAGATGGTGCACAGATCCTGATCGACATAGGTGTCTGCATTGCCGTCTGCCCACACTAAAAAGTGCGGCGACTTGTCCGAAGGCGTCACTGTGCCGTTGGCATTCATGCAGGCGATATCGTTGAACCACGTGTCGTCATCGAACAGGATAGGCCATGCGCCGCCTAGCGACGCCGCGCAACCGCACTCCGCGACGGCGGTGGCGCTGACGGGCACGCTATCGATATCCAGGATCCGGAAGAAGAAGGTCTCTGAATCGATGCTGGCGATGGCTCGGACGCGGGTGTCGTCTGCCTCCAGTGTCGCCGTGAGCGTCGTGGCCCCGTTGATTGTGCCTACTGAGTTGGCTGCCGACAGGGCTGCAGACGTTCCTTGCATGTCGCAGAGTTTCTGCGCACCTGCCAGCGCCGCCGCATCTGCGGCATTCTGCATATTGCGGCGCTCGTTGTAGGCCATGCCAACGTCCACCGCCAAACCGGCCATCAGCATCAGGACTGTAATCGTCAGTGCAACGATAACCAATGTCTGCCCGGATTCACGTCGCTCTCTATTCTCTTGCATTGTCGCTCTCGCTTTCTCCGCCCGTTGCGTGGCTGCTGCCGGTTTTGGTCAGGGGCCCAGGAGGTCTCCGCCGATCACGGCCATGATGGTTCGGCTTGTTATTGGCACCTCAGTGATGCCCAGGAATCCGCCAAATAGCGGCTGGTAGTCGTAGCCAACAGTCACGATGATGCGCTCGCCCCGGGGAACCAGGTTACACGCAATGGGGCTTCCATCGATCATCTCGCACGCAATTGTAATGTGCAGCTCGGGATCAGGAGTGGCGTGATCATAATCTGAGGCAAGTACCAGCGTGCCCTTGAGGGAGTCGACGATGGCATTCGTGATAAGCGCTGTCTCCCCCGGCAGGCGCGACCCAAAGCGGGCGCCGCTACGCGATGCCTGATCCAGAGCCACTCTATAGCCAAAGGCAATGCCAAAGTCCACCATTCCCAGGAGCAGGACGAGGATGATCATCATGCTCAACGCGGTCTCGACCAGGGCCTGGCCGCGCTGGCGTTCAGTTCGTTTGTGTATGGCGTTCACGATGACGGCCATCCTTTAGGGTGAGGGCGTCCACGTGGTGGTGGACGTCCGCGTCGGTCGCGGCGTCGCTGCCGCTGGAGACGCCACGGGCGTCGCTCTCCTATCATGATAGCGTAAAAGCACCCCATCGCGCAAGCCCATCAAATCGCTTTCACGGGCATCCATCCAAATCTCGAGCCGGCCGCGCCCCTCCTGGGCCGCGCCCTGAACGGTCACCTGCGGTGCAAAGAACCTGACGCCTCCCACAACGAGCACCAGCAGCGCCACGCCCAGGGCCACCCGGCGCGCCTGCCTCAACCCGCGCCGCAGGGGATGAGGCTCAAGATGGAGCACGCCCTTGTAGTGCGAGGCCCGGATCTCGCCCACGCTGCCCGGGATGACTGCCAGCGCCGCACCGATGAGCGCCGCTCTGCGGGAGGCATCGGCCGCCTGCGGGGTGGCCAGCACGGGAAAGAGCCAACGCGCCAGCGCATACCCCACGGTAGCCAGCAGCGCCAGCCCGACCATCCAGGCGAGGGTGCGCCCCAGCCAGCGCAACGTGGCATACCAGGTGGGCCACGCCCAACGCTGGTGCCAGCCGCGGATCGCGCCCAGCACAGCCCAGAGCAGGGCTACCATCGCGGGCAACACCTGTGTGGAGGAGATCAGCGGCAGATCCGGCAGTCGCGCCGCCAGGCCGGCATCCAGCCCCAGCCTGTGCAGACCCACACCGATAGCATAACCGATTATGCCTCCAAACGCAAGCCCTATCAACGGCCGCCCGATGCGCACCTCAAAGGGCGAGGGCATCGAGCGCACGTTCACCAGCACCTCGACATCCAGGGGCTGTTCGGTGGCGTTCGTAGCCAGCTCGATGTGACCTCGCGCGGGACGCTCGGTGATGGGAATTGCCTCGGTATCCAGCGTGACGGTGGCCTCCAGCTCGCCCTCAAAGCTCTCGGGAGCGACCTGCAGCCAGGGCGTGTGGCTGATGGCTGAACCAAAGAGATAGCCGCGGCCACGGCCCTTGCGGATGCGCCAGATCATGGCGGCGCGTTCGCCGACTCCGACATGGTGCAAGTTCAAGCGGGCGGGCTTTAGCACCAGCTGTGGGCGGTCCACCAGTCCCGATTGCAGCAGAAAAGTCTCCAGGGCGATGCGCTCGCTCTCGGGGTGGCGGATGGCCTGTGCAGCCAGATCGGCCAAACGCGTGGCACCCTGCTCGCGCAGCCACTGGGCCAGCGAACCGTTCCACAGGTGGTAGATGCCGTCCTGAGGGTGCTGCTCCAGGTGCCGGATGACCTGCGGGATCGTATGAGCCCGCTTGCCGAATCCAAAGAACCCCCCGGAGCGGAAGATAAAGGGCTGATCGGCCAGCTCAAAGGTCTGGTAGGCGCGGCTGGTGAATGCCTCCGTCAGCGCTTCGCGCAGGGTGGCATCCAGCACATCCCCGCGGCTGGCGAGCATCAGGCTGTCCATCTCGCTGCGCAGGTTGGCGAGCTCCACCACAGGGGGGTCAGCGGAGCCGTGCAGGAACACCTGCGCAGTGGGATCGGTGAGCACGATCAGGTGGTAGCAGGTGATCGCGGTAGCTGGAAAGGCGCTGGCGAGAAAACGCTGGATGGCCTGCTCCTTGCGGCGAATCGCAGGCCTGGGATTGGCGTGGGTGATGATCTCGCCCGTTTCGAGCCGCTGCCGCCACGCGCCCCGCGCCGCTGGCCGGATCTGGCCTTTCCAGTCGCGCAGGTGCAGCACAAAAAGCGCCTGTTCCGCGACGATCACATAGTCCAGCACCTCGCCTCGCAACACGGGGCGGGCGACCAGGCTCTCCCCTTTGGCAAGGACAGCAGCCAGCTGATCCTCCGTTGTCGCGTCTGTCTCGTCGATGGTTGTCCTTTGCTGCACGCTGTCCATCGCCTGCTCCTCTCAAATGCGACCGCGCTGTGCCGCGGTCAAGAGGCAATGCTGCTGTGCCCCGGACATTGCACTCGTCCAGTGCTGCAGCGTGCCTATTCCAGCACGACCCGCTCGTCCACCAGGCGATCTCTCACGTAGCGTCCTTCGGCGACGAGCCGGAAGTGGGCGGGCTCCAGGGCGTATTCGAGGTCCACCGCGCCGGCCCCGGCGCGGTTCTTTTCGATGCTCATCACGAGCCAGTTGCGCATCTCGTCCGCCTGGGTCTGGTTGTAGACGAGGTGCTCGCGGCTCACGATGTCTCGCTTGTTGTGCAGCACCAGGCCCACGTCCGCCTCATATTGCAGGGCGGTGCCGCCACGCATATCCGAGAGGCGCATGCGCCTGGAGCGCAAACCGAGCTGGTTCATGGCGGCCAGCCCCAGTACGCGGGCGCCGCTGCCCATCGCCACCTCTTTCAGGTCCTGAATGACCCGGATCGAGCGCTCGTCCTCCGTCTCGATATCGGTGCCTTCGACAGGTATCTTTTGCAGATAGTCGATGACCACCAGTGTGCGGGTGTACCCCAGGCCTTGCAGATCATTTACCCATTCGCGGATGCGAGGGACGGTGCCCGTGGCGCCACCGGCGCGGATAAAGACCAGGCGCGACGCGTACTCGTCCACGCTCTGCATGACGCTGGCGTAGCGTGGCGAGTGCCGCAGCCGGTCTTCGATCCCCTGCGTGGCGCCCTCTTCATAGATCATGGCATCGATGCGGCGCAGGCTGAGCGCCTGCTGCTTGAGCCCGGCCAGCGCGCTTTCCAGACAGAGCAACCTGGACATCAGGTGGGCAGGCTCATGCTCAAAGCAGATGTAGAGCGCGGCTGCGCCTGGATCGCTGTGCACAATGTTGCGCGCCACCTGCAGCGCAAAGATCGTCTTGCCGACGCCATAGCCGCCACCGACGACCATAAAGTCACCCGACCGCAGCCCTCCCCCGAGGACCTCGTCAAGAGGCGAGAACCCGATCGCCATGGGACGAAGTGACGCTGTGACGCCTGATGCAATCTGCCGGTCGACCGCAGCCATGGTCTCGTGCAGCGTCACGGGATAGTCGTGCCCAAAGCGGGCCGCGGACCAGACGTAATCTCCATTGGATGCAGCCATTGCCTGCTCCTATCGCCAGCGCCGCGCGGCCGTCCGCTCGGGGGTAAACCACTCCGCCTGCACGGGGATGCCCTTGGCAGGGAATAGTTCGACGAACTTGGGCCGGATGCCCGTGGGCGTAAAGACGCCCTCCACATGGCCATCGGTGACGCCGGTCTGCTCAAAGCGGAAGATGTCCTGCATCACGATGACATCGCCCTCAAGCCCCTCGACCTCGGACACCTGCACGACCTTGCGCGAGCCATCGGACATGCGCTCCAGGTGGATGATCAGGTCAAAGGCGGAGGCGATCTGCTCGCGAATGGCGCGCAGCGGCATGTCCGTGCCTGCCATCAGCACCATGGTCTCTACGCGGCGCAGCGTATCGCGGGCGCTGTTCGAGTGTGCCGTGGTCAGCGAGCCGTCATGGCCGGTGTTCATGGCCTGGAGCATGTCCAGCGCCTCGCCGCCGCGCACCTCACCGACGATGATCCGGTCAGGGCGCATGCGCAGCGCGTTGATCACCAGCTGGCGGATCGTGACCTCGCCGCGGCCCTCGATGTTGGGCGGGCGGGCCTCCAGCCGAACCAGGTGGCGCTGGTTGAGCTGCAACTCGGCGGCGTCCTCGATGGTCACGATGCGCTCGGATGAGGGCAGGAAACTGGAAAGCATGTTCAGCAGGGTGGTCTTACCGGTGCCCGTGCCTCCCGAGACGACAATGTTCTGGCGGGCCAGGACGCAGGCACGCATAAAGTCCACCATGTTCTGGTTGACCGAGCCCATGCGGAGATAGTCCGCCTCTGTAAACACACTCCTGGCGAACTTGCGGATGCTGATGGTGGGTCCGTTCAGGCAGAGCGGCGGGATGATGATGTTCACGCGTGAGCCGTCGGGCAGGCGGGCGTCCACCATCGGGCTGGACTCGTCCACGCGGCGCCCCAGCGGTGTGACGATCCGGTCCACGATGCGCATCAGGTCCGCGTTGCTGCGGAAGGTGATGTCGGTCTCCATCATGCGGCCGCGCCGCTCGACATAGACCTGACTCGGGCCGTTTACCAGGATCTCGGTGACGCTGTCATCCTCCAGCAGCACCTCGAGAGGGCCATAGCCGAGGATGTTGGCAATGATGGCATTGCGCATCTCCTCGCGCTCGGCACGGCTGAGCGGCACCTTGGCGTCGCGCACGACCTCGCTAAAGATAGCGTCGATGGTGGGCAACACCTGGTCGCGGCTGCTCATGTCGGTGGACGGGTTGATCTCTGCCAGCAGGCGCCGTTGCACCTGGTCCAGAATCGTCGCCAGGGCTTTATTATCCCTGGTCTGCTCGGGCGCATCGGTGTGCGTCATCGGCCGCGCGGTTCCATTCAATCGTCGCATTGCATATCCACCCTTTGCTTTCTATCGAATCCAGAGCGGGTCGGTCTCATCCCAGCTCGTCTGGCTGATGTTACGGACATTGCGCCCATCGGCACTCATCACATACAACTGCATCGGCCCCTCGCGATTGGACCAAAAGACGATGCGCGTGCCATCGGGCGACCAGGAGGGCCGCTTGTCCCACGCCGAGATGCCGAGGGTCAGGTTTCTCAGCCCGCTGCCATCGGCATTGACGATCCAGATGTCGTCGGTGTTGGCCGTGTCGTTGCTCACAAAGACGATGCGCCCGCCATCGGGCGACCATGCCGGGTCCCAGCTCTTGCCGTTCAGGTTAGTCAGTTGCCGGCTGGCCTCGTCTGCCGTGCGCTCTTCGGGGGGCAGATCCACAAAGATGGCGGTCTGGTTCTCACCGGTCGAGGCCACATACAGGCGGTAACGCCCGTCGGGGGAGTACATGTAACGGGACAGGAGCGCCGCATATTGCTGCTCCAGCGCGCTGCCGGCGGGCCCCAGATACTGCGGGTTTGCGCCGCTGGCATCACGCACGTAATACCCGGGCTGGTCAGCCTGCAGCGACTGGTAGATGATCTGGCCCGAATAGGCCGCCAGCGGACGTGCCGTCGGCACCGCGGTCGGCACAGGTGTTGCCACACCGCTCCCGGGAGCCCGCGTTGCGACCGGCGTGGACGTGGGCGCAGGAGTGGGCGTCATCGTCGGCATGGGTGTGGGCGTGATCAGCGGCCGCACCTCGGCCAGGCGCAAGTCCGCGGCAGTCCGGTCCACGATGGGCAATAGCGAGGCGCGATAGTAGCGCTCATAAGCGCCGGCGATATCCTCCGCGGCGCGGTACTGGTCGCCGCTGCGGATGTAGGCGTCATACAGCATCGAGAGGAGCGTCTGCTGGAAATAGGTTGGCCGCTGGTCATAGACGCCGCGCAGGCGCACGATGGCGTCCTCCCAGCGTCCCTCCTGGTAGAGCGACACGCCATCGGAAAAGAGCGATGACAGGCGGCGCTCCTGCTGGGCCTCGGGCTGCGTGGGGCTCAGTTGCAGCGCCTTGGCGAAATAGTTATTGGCCGTCAACAGCAGGTCCAGCTGCGGCTCGTTGCCTGAGATGATTTTCCGGCCCAACTCGATGTAGAGCTCGACGCGGGCGTTCCTGACCTCCTGGGCGCGATAGTTGGTGTCCAGGCTGGCCAGTTGTTCATAGCCCGCCACGGCCTCCTCGAGCAAGCCGTCCTCGCGGGCCTGTTCCGCCGCGGCATAGATCTCGTCCAGCCGCGCCCGCTGCGTGATCGTCAGGATACGGTCCTGCACATCGCGGTACCCGGGCGACAGCATCTGCACCTGCTGGCAACGGGCCAGCGCCTCCTGGCTGTCGCCGGAGGTATACGCCGCCACACAGTCGGCGTAGGCGGCGGCCAGCTTGTTGCGGCCCTCGATATCCTGCAGGGCGGCCTGCACCGCCTCATCATCGGGGCGCTGGGCCAGTGCCTCGTTGTAGCAGGTCTCCGCCTCGGCGATGTTCTCCGCCGCCAGCAGGCTGTCGCAGCGCGCCACCAGGCGCACGTAGGCGTTCTCGGCGCGGCGCTCGGCGAGCACCGGCAAGACATAGCGCTGCACCCCGGCCACCGCATAAAACACCGTGATTAGCGCCGCCGAGATCACGACCACTGAGGTGACGACCCGCCGCCAGTTGATGATCAGCTGGCGGGGGCGGGCCGTTTTCTCGGGCTTTAGGTCCGCTCGCAGGCTCGCCCAATCGATGACGCGCTCCAGGTTGTCGTCGTCGGGGTAGCGGCTGCGCAGGGCCTCCAGCGCCGCCAGGCCCCCCGCGTGGTCGTCGGTCTGGATGGCCTGCATCGCCTGCTGAAAGGCCGGGTCCGCGGAGGCACGCTCGTAGACGGGCGCGGGCCCCGCCGCGACGGCTGGCTCTGTGGCCGCTGCGTCTGCGGCCGCCGCGCCAGCAGCCGTGCGACTGCGACGGGACCAGAAGGGGACGCGCCGCTCCTGTACCGCGGACGCGGTGTCCGCTGTCTCGGCTGCCGCCTCGCGGTCCTGCGGGCGCTCCGTCTCTTGCTTTCTCCTCAAGTGCTCCTCCACCGCGCGCGTCATGCTGGTGCCGCGCCCAACCTCGGCCGCCGGGATAGCGGCCGACGCCCCGTCGCCCACCCGGTCAGCGTCAGCCGTCCGCACATAGCCCCCCAGTGGGAGGTCTACGGCCTCATCGTCGGGCTCGGACGCCGCCTGGAGCTCAGGCTCAGCATCAACATCATACACCGCGGGCGCGACGACCTCAAGCGGTGGCTGCCCCTCATCCTGAAACTCGGGCGCGAGGGCCGCCTCAGCATTACCTTTTGGCTCGCGCTCAACTTGGTCTTCTACCTCGTACGCAAGCTGCGACTCTCGCTCACTCTCGAGATCGGGCGCTGGCTCTGGCTCCGGCTCGGGCTGCGCCCGCGGGTAGCCGAGCGCCGCCAGGGTATCCATGAGGCCGCCCGCGGCTGCTATGGCCGCGGCCAGGTCGCTGGTCGCTGCGCTCTCCGCCTGCGCCAGGCGCCGCAGCAGGGGCGCGGCCGCGTCGCGGGCTTCCTCGAGCTCCTCGGCCTGCTCGCTGTCCCCCGCCCCGGGGGCTCCCTCGTCGGGAGCCAGCGTCTCCACCCGATCCTGCGCCGCCTGCAGCGCCGCGGCCAGGGCCTCGTGCGTCCGGGCGGCGTCATAGCGCAGGCGGGCCTCCTCGCGGGTGGCGCGCATCCGCTCGATGGCCGGGGTGGCCACCGCCAGCGTCGCGTCCACCTGGCGCGATATCTGCGGCACCTGCAGGCCCATCTCCTGGTCGCGGTCGATGCGCTCGAGGGCCGCGCGCAGGTCGCCGCGCACCGAAGCGATCTCGTCCGGGTCCAGGGCGATGCCGGCCACCCCCTCCGCCCGGTCGGCGGCGAGGGCGCCCTCGAGCGCATCCAGCTCCGCCAGCGCGTCGCGCAGCCGCTGCCGCGGCACCCGCGCGAGATCGGCGATCTGGCCCTTGAGCTCATCCAGCTGGAACAGCATCCGCTCGCTGCTGGCGATGGTCTGCTCGATGTGGTTCAAGCCGTTGAGCACCTGCAGCGCGTCCAGCAGGGGGCGCCAGGCGCCCCAGCGCAGGATCGCCAGGAGGCCGGGCTCGGCGGACGCGAAAAAGAGCAGGTCGGTGCGCTGCGTGTCCAGCCGCTGGGACTCCTCCGCGAGCTGCACCAGCAGGGTGTGCGCCTGGCGGTCCAGATCGGCGTACATCCCGGGGCGGGGCACCTCGGGGTAAGCCACGCGGGCCTCGGCGCGGGCCTGCTCCAACTGGCGCGCGCGGGCCTCGATCGCGGGCACGCCGGCCATGCGGCGGCGCAGGCTGCGGTTGAGCAGCGCCAGCGCGGCCCAGGGGCTCAGGGTGGACAGGAGATAGACCCCGGCGATGGCCAGCAACAGGACGGACCAGAAGGGCACGGTTCAACTCCCCTCGTTAGCTGGGTACGGATGCCCGGCGACTCAGAGCCCGCCCAGCGAGCCCAGGATGCTTGGTAACGCTGGCCCGAGAATCACGACGAACAGGGCGGGGAAGATGCAAAAAGCCAGCGGAAAGAGCATTTTGACGGCCGCCTGGCGGGCCAGCGCTTCGGCGCGCTGCCGGCGCTTTTCCCGCATTTGTGCGGCTTGCTGGTGCAGGACCTCGGAGATGGAGACGCCCAGCTGGGTGGATTGCACCAGCACCGCCACAAACGTGTTCAGCTCGGGGACGTCGGTGCGGGCCGCCAGGTGCTCCAGCGCCTGGTTGCGGGTAACGCCCACCCGAATCTCCATCACCGTGCGCTGCAGCTCGCGGGTGAGGGCGTTCTGCCACTGCTCGCCCACCTTTAACATGCAGGCCTCAAAGCCCAGGCCCGCCTCCACGCCGATGGAGAGCATGTCCAGGGCGTTGGGCAGGGCCCGCAGGATCTCATTCTTGCGGGAGGAGACCCGGGAGCGGAGCCATACCACGGGAAAGAGAAAGCCCAGGCCCCCCGCCAGCGCGCCCCGGAAGAGGGCGCTCGATGGGGGCTGGTCGCGCCAGGCCAGGGCCAGCATCGCACCTCCCAGCACCGCGGCCAGCAGGAGCCGCAGCCCCCAGAAATCCAGCGCGGTGAGGCCGCCCGGGCGCCCGGCGACCACCAGCATCCGCTCCGTATCGGCGGTAGCCCGGCCCGGCAGGAGCTTGCCCACAAAGCGCAACACGGCCTGCAGCGCGGGCCAGATCACCCGCTCCACGAAGGATTTGGACATCTGCTCGCTGTCGACCAGGTCGCCGACCTCCGGCTCGCCGATCCCGTCCAGGCGCTCCTGGACGCTGCGGCCGGACTTGCCGGGCCGCAGCGCCATGATCAGGGCGCCGATGGCGATCGCCACCAGCGCCGCCACCAGCCCTGGGCTGGCAAGTGATTCGAGGGTCTCGATCAGGCGACGCGCGGTTTCGTCCATCATCACACCTGCAGATCCAGAATCTTGCGCATGATCAGATACCCCACGATCTCAAGGATGATCATTGCGATCAGCATGATCCGTCCCAAACCGGGCTGGAAGAGGGGATCAATAAAGCCCGGGCTAATGAACGAGATCGCGACTGCAAGAAAGACGGGCAGCCCAACGAGGACATAGCCGCTCAGCTGCTGTTGAGAGGTCTGGCTGCGAATCTCGCGCTGCAGGCGGATCCGGTCTCGGATCGTGTCGCCGATCGTCTCCAGGGTGCGGGCCAGGTTGCCGCCCAGCTCGAACTGGATGTTGATCACGCTGACGAACAGGTCCACATCGTCGGAGCCGATCCGGTCGGCCATATCGCTGAGCGCCTGCTGCAGGGGCAGCCCAAGCTCCACCGCCCGCATCACCCGGGCGTACTCGTCCCGGGAGGGCTCGGGGGCCTGGTCGGCCACCACCTCCAGCGCCTGGGAGAGCCCATAGCCGGCGCGCAGCGAGCCCACCAGGAGCGTCAGTACGTCGGGGAGCTGATCGGCCACCAGGGTGCGCCGCCGCTTGCCGCGGCTCCGGAGGTACATCACTGGCCCGAACAGACCCAGCGCGCCCAGGGCGATGCCCATCAACAGGCCGGCGCGGGCGGTGCCCAGCAGAAAGAGTCCCAGGCCCAGGACCAGCATCAGCAGGGCGAACTCGACAGCGGTGTAGGGCAGGTCGGCCTGACGCAAGGCGGCCGCCAGCCCCTCGGCCCAGGTGAGGCGCAGGAGGGAGCCGCCGAACCGCTCCCCCAGCGATTGAGGCGCGCGTCGTGCGGCACGTGCGGAGCTGGCGCCGGTGTCGAGCACCTGCCCGTACTCGCCCAGGCGGGACTCGACCAGGTCACGGGCGCCGTAGCGCCGCCAGAGCGCCACAAAGATCAGCATTACGGCCAGGCCGGTCAGAATGGCGACGGGCATCGGGCTGGCGATCTGCATCTCCTCACTCCCTCCTGGACGCGGCGTTTACCCGCGTTTCCCGAACAGGCGGCGGCGCGTTTCGGCCTGCTCCTCGTCCCCCAGCGTGCGCCGCAGCGCCGCGGCCATCCCCCGGTAAGCGCGCACCAGCGCCCCCGAGCGGTGGCCGGCGAGCACCGGTACGCCCCGGTTCACCGCCTGCGTGGCGACGGACTGGTCGTCGGGAATCGTGTGGCGCACCGGCGTGTGCAGCCGCTCTTCAATGTCCGCCACGCTGATTCCGTTGGGGATGGTGGCGCGGTTCACCACCACCCAGAGCCGCTCCGGGTCCACCCCGCGCTCCAGCAGCGCATCGATCAGCACCCGCATGTTGCGCAGTCCCGCCATCTCGGGCAGCACCGAGAGCACGACCAGGTCCGAGGCCTCGATCCAGGCATAGGCGGCCTCGTCCATGGGCAGCCCGAGATCGATCAGGATCCAGCGATAGGGGCGCCCCATGGTCGCCAGCAGCGCCCGGATCTGCGCCGGACCGATCCTGGCATCCACCTCGCCGGGCGGGGGGGCCATCAGCACCCGCAGGCCGCTGCTGTGCGTGGCCAGCACCCCCTGCAGCAGGGCCTCGTCCAGCTGCGACAGTCGCGAGAGCAGGTCGGCGATGGTGCGCTCCGGGTACAGGTTGAGCATCACATCCACGGCGGGCGCGGCATAGTCGGCGTCTATCAGCGCCACCCGCTCCTCGCCCGCCTGTAGCAGGCCCAGGGCGGTGTTCACCGACAGCGAAGTGCGGCCGGTGCCCCCCTTGGGCGCGCAAAAGACGATGATGCGGCTCTGGTCCTCGCGGGGGCCGCGCCGCGCCTCCCCGCGGGCCGCGATCTGTCCCAGGACGCGCCCCAGGGCTTCGGGGCGGACCGGCTTGGCGAGGAAGGAGCGCGCCCCGGCAAAGGTGGCGTCCGCAATGGCCTCTGTCGCGCCCGGGGCCGCCAGGTAGATGAGGACGGCGTCGGGCACAGCCTCCGCCATGTGGGCGATCAGCTCGTGGGCGCCGGCGATGCCTTCGTCCACCAGGATCACGTCGGGCAGGAGCTCCTCGGCGCGGCTGCGGGCCAGATCTCCGCTGGTCACATGGTAGAGCATGTGGCCGGCGTCCAGCGCCTGCAGGGCAAGCTGGACCTCGTCGCGCTGCGCGGCCGAGGCGGCCACCAGCAGGATGCGTTGCGGGCGGGTTGGGCTGGATGGCAAGTGCAGCCTCCGTGGCGGGAATGGACGATGGACGATAGACGATGGACCATGGCGCTGGCGACACCGGCGCGGTGCACACACCGCTCCGGCCCACTCAACCCGGCGTCATGGGCTCAAGCTATCCCATTATACGCCAAATTCCCCCGGACTGCACGTGCGCTTTCGCAATGTGCGCCCACGCGCCCGAGCACGGCCGCGCGCACCGGTGCGCCTGACAAAAGACCACCGACGAGGCCCATGGTCCATGGTCTGTGGTCCATGGGCCGCTTATCGCCCCACTTCGGTGGGGAGATTGTAGCGGTTGATGATATAGTCGATATTGACGGGCTCGGCCTCGAACGGCGTCTCGGCGCCCGGGGCCCGCAGGACGATATCCTGCACGGCGCCCTTGTCCATGACGTACTTTAGTACCAGGGCATCCTGCGGCGCCAGGGTGAACAGGATGGCGTCGGCCGGCTCGGTGGTCACCTGCTGCGGCCCGGCATCCGTGCCCAGTACGTCGCCCGCGGCCTGCTGCGCCTGCGCGTCCTCCGGTAGCGAGCCCGGCAGCGCGGCGATGCCCACGTTCTGCAACACGATAAAAGTGGTGAGCTCGGCCTCGGGTCTTTCAGTGCCTTCACCGGCCCCAGCGCCCACGCCGATCAACTCGCGGTCCCAGGGGATCTCCAGCGAGATGTAAAGGTCCACCCGGTCGCCGGGCTTGAGCACCGTCAAGGTGCTCATCAGGTCGGCGGCGGGGTAGGCCATCAGGATCTCTTCCGGTTGCAGCAGCAACGCGTGGCGCCCGTCGCCCGAGACGTAATTGGGGTCCACCAGGCGTTGCGCCAGGATGGGCTCGCCGGGGTAGAGGTCCACCGTGGTGATGCGGCCGATGGCATCGGGGACACTGCTCAGGGTGCCAGCGGGGACGGTATCCACGGCGAACTCGGCCAGCCGGAGGTCCGCCTCCGTCAGCTGGGCGCGCACCTGGACGGCCCGGGCGGCCACCACCACCTGCACCTTCGGGGTTGTATCCACCACCGCTTCAGCGGACTCCTGCGCGGCGCGGTCCAGATACAGGTAGGCCATCACGCCCGCTAGAACGGCGATCAAAAGACCGGCCACCAGCCAGATGCAGCCTCTGAGTCGCGCCAATCTAGCCTCCCAACCTTAGCAGTAGAACACGAACGCGAAACTATCTGCGACACCGAATGTTGAAACAAGGAACTGTGCCGCGGACAGGACGGAAAGATAGCCTTTTCGTGACGGAGACCACTCCAACATGTTGTCTCCAGCATGTTGGAGTGATCTCTCTAGTGTCCGAGACTTACAGTGACCCAGAGATTTCAGTGTAGATGTTTGCGATGGCTGGGCCGAGCAGCTGTAGTGCGACGATGACTATGATGGCGATCAGAGCCAGGATCAGCGCGTACTCGGCCATGGTCTGACCCTCTTCGCGAGGCGCCTCTACAAAGTTGCGGATTGTCCAGTACAGTGCGTTCATTTCTCTCCCTTCGATTGCTCAATTCTAGACTAACCCATTCGATCGTCTTCAGCGTCCCACATCGGTGCGTGCGCTTGCCCGACTCGCGACGCGTAAAGGCCTTACTGAAAGTGTGCGAATATCCTATACACTAGCTTCTGCCCTGTCAAACCCCGCAGCAAGCCGTGGACTCTCGAATTGCAATGAGTGGATCATGATGAGTTGTGGCGTTCAGGGTATGGCGGATGTCACAGAGTGGTAGAAATTGGTGATATGCGACCCAAGACTCGTCAAAGCCAGAATGACCACCATCGCCACAAGCACGAGTATAAGGGCATACTCCGCCATCGTCTGGCCGCGCTCCCTGCGCCACCCGGCGGCACAGGCGAGCAACCAGGACATCAGTGCGTCACGCATCAGGCTCTCTCCCTTTCGGTGCCGCGGCTCTCCCTGGCGTGTTACCGCCTCCGCTCACCGACGTATCTAGTGTACTGCACGGGCCGCCAGAAATCAACACCCGGAAGCGCTGTTTGGACACTTTCTGCGGGCTGTTGCCCCCTCCGTCGCCGCTGCCCTGCCGGCAATGGACGTTCAGTCCGGGTGGCAGTGCGCTAAGTGACATGGATGATATGATATTTGTCATCATGTGCCAGCCACAGCGCATTACATTTATCATACTCACAATCCTGGAAA